>Ga0181530_10003038_pt1 | contig 19129 bp, 19 predicted proteins | sample PEATcosm2014_Bin_42_FD_119769 | JGI IMG/M metagenome (GOLD analysis project Ga0181530, IMG submission 119769) | Peatland microbial communities from MTU Mesocosm Facility, Houghton, MI, USA - PEATcosm2014_Bin10_60_metaG | ecosystem: Environmental > Terrestrial > Soil > Wetlands > Peat | place... | reverse complement strand
TTTGCACGTTCACCGTCGCCAACCCCGAGACTCTCGCGAAGGCTCGCGAATCGCGCGAGGAGTACAACCTGGTGCGCGTGCGCATGGGCGGATGGACAGAGTTCTATATCGCACTGTTCCCCGACCACAAGGAGCAACACCGGCGCAGACCACTGTTTGTGGCGAAGGAGGCAAAGGCCTGATGCAAACAAGAACGACCTCCCTGGCGATTCCGCCTTTACCCTGCCTCGACGGCCCGCATCAACCCGGAATCACCGATCCCCAGTGGCCCATGGAAGTGGCTCCCGAAGATCTCCCGGCCGGAGCAAGCATCGACGCTTACAAAAAGGATCTCGCCGGGCGCGTGGCCCGCCAGAGGTTCATGGCTCTGGCCGTTATAGATCTGCACGTCACATCCCGCGCGGAACTAAAGCAGGCGCTTCAGTCCCTCTCCGACTTCGCCGTCAAAGAAATGCAGCGCAGCCCCGTCAGCACCCACATGCCGGCCCTGGGTGAATTGCCCCGGACTTACCGGGTGACAATCACGCTCGGACTGGGAGCGCGCCTGTTCCTCGACGAACACGGCGACGACCGGTTCGGTATCCGCGGCCATAAGCCAAATTTCCTCAAAACGATGCCGGAGTTTACGGGCGACGCTCCCGGCTTCGCGCCGGAACGCGAGGCGAGCGATCTGATCGTGATTGTCTGCAGCGACCATCCCTATGTCAATGTTGCAATCCTCCGCTCACTCGCGCACGGCTATGTCCACAAGAGCATCGGCGTCCGGCGCATTGAGCAGGGCTTCGACCGCCCCGACAAGCGGGAGTTTCTGCGTTTCGACGATGGCATAGACAACCTTGTGAACTCCGCGGCGAACCGTGAACTCGACAACATGGTCTATATCGCCGATGGCGACGGCGAACCATCCTGGTGCCGCGGCGGCAGCTATATGGTGTACCGCAAGATTTCCGAGAACCTTCCGGTCTGGGAACATATCAAGGTTCACGCTCAGGAAGAGATGATCGGCCGGCGGAAATGGGAGAACACGCCGCTCTCGGGCGGAAATGCGGAGAATCCAATGATCCCCGTCTATCCCAGCCCCACCGATGCGTCCGGCACTCCTTTGACTGCCCATATCCGAAAAGTCCAGCCTCGCCGCTCTTATGCCGACCTGTTCGGCTGCCATGACCTGGAGCGCCGCTTCCTCCGGCGGCCCTACCCGTTCTTCGATGGCGTCGATGCCAATGGCTCTGTAATCTGCGGACTTCATTTTATTGCCTACATGCGCAACTTAAGAAAGCAGTTCGAGTGGGTGGCGCAGATATGGCAGACCAACCCCGACTTTCCCGAGAAAGGTGCGGGCATCGACGCTCTGTATGGAAAAGGTATTCTGTCCAACGTGACGGGTGGCTACTACTTTTGCCCGCCGGCTCCCAGGGGCGCGGGAGGCTTCATCGGCTCTGCACTGTTTGAATGAGACAGCCTTCGACTTTACTTATGACCGTTGCGGACCATCACGGAATCAGCTTTTATCTATTCGATTTTGACGACAACATCATGTTTTTGCAGACGCCGATATTCCTGCTGAATACTCTCACCAGGGTTGTTCAATCGGTCGGCACCGGCGAATTCGCCACCATCCAGCCCGCACTGGGCCGGCCGGGGAAGTGGGGCGATTACGCCATCTTCGATGGTACGTACAGCAACTTTCGCGACATCCCGGAACCCGCATCCGGGCAACAGGAATACTTTGTGCGGGACATCATTTCGGCAATCGACGCCCACGCCAGCGCATGGAAGGGACCCTCCTGGGATATGTTCGTTCACGCCTGCGACAAACAACGGCCGCTCTCCATAGTGACCGCGCGGGGTCACAGTGCCGCCACGCTTCGAGCCGGCGTCAAAGTTCTGGCCGACCGCGGACTAATCCCCCGGGAACCGAACTATCACACCGTCTTTCCCGTGGGAAACCCCGATGTGCGGCGGCAACTCGGCGACAGCGATCTGATGATGACGACGCCCGCGCTCAAGAAAGTCGCCATCGTCAAGTCGGTGGATCGCGCGATCGTCGACTTCGCCTCGGAAGCGGACCTTCACTTCGGCATGTCGGACGACGACCCGCAAAACGTGCAGCTCATCATCGCGGCCATGCGCCAGTGCAAGACGAAGTATCCCGACCGCCGGTTCTTTGTAATCGACACGCATCCGAACGAGAAAGTGAAACTCGAAGTATTTCCCATGAACTTTGCCGTCACCAGGGTTGAGCAGGTCGGCTGAAATGCAGTCGGAAAGAGGACAGAATGCGATTCCGGTCAGCGAAACAAGATGGTTTTCAGGTGTCCGCCGTCAGTGGCGTTAACACTATTTCTTTTGGAATTTCGGCCACCAGCGCCGCGAAGAAAGGGCTGCTGGGGTTCGCCGTCAAGCGTATCGACCCCAACCCGGATACCAGGAAGACCGAGCAGTACTACATGTACGGCTTCAAGGTCTTCCAGAGCGTCATACCGCAGCCTGACGACAATACGAAAGTCTCTACCGAGCAGCACCCGGTCCAGAGCTTTGTCTGGGACGACTTCACGGCAAAGCCCGGTCATAAGTACACGTATGAATTCCACCCCGTTCGCGGAAAACCAAAGAATCTGGACCACTCGGCCGAGCCCATTTCGATCGACGTCGAGACGGAAGAATTGTTCAGCGACACGGCGGAGCACCAGGTCTTCTTCAACCGCGGCGTCGCCAGCAGTCAGGCTTATACGCGGGAGTTCGGAAACAAGAAGCCCGACCAACTGGCTGAACCGCTGCAGCAGAAGGCGTTGCATTGGTTGAGCCGGGATCTGGACACCGCCATGCTGAAGTTTATCGACCAGGTGGAAGATGGCGACACACTTCTTGGATGCTTTTACGAGTTTCACTACGAGCCGGTTCTCACCGCGCTGCGCCAGAAAGCAAGAAAGGCCGCGGTGCGAATCATCATCGACGCCAAAGACAACTCGCGCACGGACAAGGATGGAAAACTGGTCGAGGCCTTTCCCCGCGAAGCGAACCTGAAGGCGATTGAAGACGCCGGAATACCCTCCAAATGCATAATTGAACGGACAGCCCGGCCGAGTGCGATTCAGCACAACAAGTTCATGGTTTGGCTCAAAGGCAAAGGCAAGGAAGCGAAGCCAATCGAAGTCTGGACGGGGTCCACCAACCTGTCGGATGGAGGTATTCACGGGCAGACCAACGTAGGCCACTGGGTCCGGAACGAGAGTATAGCCGAAGCGTTCCGCCAGTACTGGAAAATACTCAAGGCCGATCCCGGCGCGACAAGCGGCGATGATAAGTCCACGACTCTTTCGAAGAACAAGGAGTTCCGGAAAAGCGTTGAGGATCTCGGTGAGGTACCGCTCAAACTGGAAGAAATTTCATCCGGTATCACCCCGGTGTACAGCCCCAGGCAAAAGCTGGATGTACTCGCCCTATATGCGGATCTGGTGGTGAAGGCGGAAAAGAGTACCGCGGTCACGCTGGCATTCGGCGTCAGCGACGCTTTCAAGAGCAAATTGGTCAACAACACAAAAGACGACCAGATCGTCTTTCTGCTGCTGGAAAAGGAGGACAAGAAGAACCCGCGATCGGCCAAAGAATTTATCCCGCTCACCGCCCGGAATAACGTATACAGCGCCTGGGGCGCGTATATTGACGACCCTGTGTATCAGTGGGTGCGGGAAACCAACACAGCTCGCCTCAAGCTCAACTCGCACGTGGCTTACATTCACTCCAAGTTCCTGCTCCATGATCCGCTTGGGCCGGACCCCATTGTCGTAACCGGGTCGGCCAATTTCAGCAATCCGTCGACCACCGAGAACGACGAGAACATGATAGTGATCCGCGGAGACCTGCGGGTCGCGGACATTTATTTCACTGAGTTCAACCGCCTCTGGAATCACTACTACTTCCGCGCCATGTACGACAAGCTTCATGCCGACGAAAAACAGCAAACTCCGACTGAGGGTAGTCTGTTTTTGGTGGAAGACGATAGTTGGACGAAGAAATACGCGCAGGGAACGCTGAAAGCCAAGCGCCTGGCTCTTTACAGCACGATGGAACTCGGCAAGAAACGCGCGGCTGCGCATTGACGAGCCGTCAATTGCTCAAGCCGGTCAGCGCCCGCGTCATATTCGATACTGGCGGCGGCTCCGCACCAGGATGAATCCGTAGAGCGCCAGGAACAACGCCCCTGCGCCGATCGCGAACGTCCACGCGTGGGTCTTCAGGAAACCTGTCGATTCCCTGCCCAGCGTGACGCCCAGCCACGCCGCTCCGAAATAACGAAGCGTGCGGGCCACCAGGACCACCGAAACGAACTCAACCAGCGACGTTCCCACAACGCCCGCGCTGATGACGAACAGCTTCAGGGGCATTGGAATCGGCATCAGCGCGGGCACGAAGACCGTCACCATGCCGTACCGCTTGAACCAGGCGCGGAACTTCGCGCCGCGGCCCTCGGGAGCCGCTTTGTTCATGAAACGCCGGCCTCCGCGATGTGCGCTGGAGAAAAGAATCACGTTGCCGACGGTGGATCCGGCAACCGCGAGCGCCGCGCATAACCACGCAACGGAAGGGCGTTCCACCGCGATTACGATCAGCAGCGCGTCAAAAACTCCGGCAACGGGAACGCCGGAGGAGTCGAGAATGGACAGGAGCAGGATGCCGGCGGGCCCCCAAGCCACCAGGGCGTCGGTCAAATGGCGAAGCAAGTTCAATATTAACGCGAATCCTTGTCGGCCCGGTCAACGAAAATAGGTTCATGGCGAATAGCAGAACTCTTCGATATGTCACGGTTGGCCGCGTTGCCGTGGGCGCCAATTCCTGGGGCGCTGCCGCGATCGGCGCACTGGCGGTTGGTGCGTTCGCGGTGGGTGCGCTGGCAGTCGGAAGCCTGGCGATCGGGCGGCTGGCGGTCGGAAAGGCGAAATTGAAGTCGGTTTCGATTGACGATTTGAGGGTCCGGCGGGTGCATGTGGGAGACCTTACCGTGACTGGGTCGTTGGAGGTGCCTGCGGCCAGCACAACCAAAGCGCCGGTGACAAGATCACCAGCGGTACAACATCTCACTTAGCGGTCACGATCGGTGACGAGGTCGGTCAGAGTGCAGAGAGCGCGCTGATACGGGCTGTCCGGGAACTCGGCAACAACCTGGCGAGCGCGGTCGGTGAACTGCTGTGCGCGCTCGCGCGTGCGCTGGATTCCGCCGCGGCGCTCGACCATCGAGTAAATTTCGGAAAATGAAGTAGAATCGTAAGTCCGGTCGCCGAGTACCATTTCAACCTGGTGGCGCTCCGCCGCCGTAGCGTTTTCGAGCGCGTAAACCAGCGGGAGAGTGACTTTACCTTCCTTCAAATCGCCGCCGACGGGTTTACCCAGCGTCTGCTCGCGAGAAGTGAAGTCCAGCATGTCATCGATCAATTGAAAGGCCATGCCGAGGTTCCACGCGAACTCGCCCAGCTTCTCCTCCGCTGCCGGATCCGCGCCTGCCGACACGGCGCCGAGCTTGGCGCAGGCGGAGAAAAGGCACGCAGTCTTGCGATCGGCGACTTCCATGCAGTCGGCTTCGGTGATATCGATGCGGCCGATGCGGTCGAGCTGGATCAGTTCGCCTTCGACCATCATCTGGGTGAGGCTGATCAGGAGATCGAGAATGTGGAAATTACGCTCGCGCAGAGCGGCCTGGAACGCCTGCATATAGAGCCAATCGCCCGCCAGCACGCAGGTGTGATTGCCCCACTGCACATTCGCCGAAGGGCGGCCGCGGCGCGTCTGCGCGACGTCGATCACGTCGTCATGCACCAGGGTCGCTGCATGAATCATTTCCACCACCGCGCCCAGCTGGACAGCGGTCTTGCCGCCACCGCCGCCGTTGCCTTGTATCGAGTTTGAGAAGCGCGCGCAGAGCAGCAGGAGCGCGGGGCGAAGGCGCTTGCCGCCGCTCTGCTGGAGATACCGGCCAATGGTTGTAACAGTCTCGACGGAGGCCAGCGATTCGACGTTGATCGCCTTCTCGACCCATTCGAGGTCCTCGCGTACAAGATCGAAGATCTCGCGCGCCGTAAGAGCCTGCCCTACGCGTTCGGTTTCCATCGGAAACATAAGTGTAACGGTTCGCGTTTCATGGTTGCAAAGGGTGCCGCAAAGGGTGCCGCAAAGGGTGCCGCAAAGGGTGCGCCAAAGGGTGCGCCAAACAGAGCCGCTCGAAGTTGGTCGTGGTGAGGGATGCAATGGCGTCCGGCGTGGTTCCGCGGACCTCCGCGAGCTTACGCGCGGTTTCAACCATCATGGAGGGTTCGTTGCGCTTGCCGCGGTATGGGATGGGGGCGAGATAAGGCGCGTCGGTTTCTATAAGGAGGCGGTCGGGGGGCGTGATGCGGGCGGATTCGCGCACGGCGTCAGCGGTCTTGAAGGTCAGGACACCGCCGTAGCTGAGGTGGAATCCCATGCCAACGGCTTCCTGCGCCTGGCCGGGATTGCCGGTGAAACAGTGCATTACGCCTTCTCCGGACCAATTTTCCCGCAAGATCGTCATGGTGTCGTCCCAAGCTTCGCGGGTGTGAATCGTGATTGGCAGATTGACAGCGCGGGCCAGTTTCAGTTGCTCGATGAAGACCTCGCGCTGGATTTCGCGCGGCGAAAAATCGTAGTGGTAGTCGAGGCCGATCTCGCCGAAGGCGACGACTTTCGGGTGCGCCGCAAGCGCGCGGAGATCGTCGTAGGTTTGGGGCGTGACTTTGGAAGCGTCGTGCGGGTGGACGCCGATCGAGGCGAAGACCTGAGGATAGCGGTCGGCGAGGCGCACGGCCCGGTCGATCTCCGGCGGACCATCGCCGGTCCCGATGGTCAGGATGCGGGTGACCCCGGCTGCGGCGGCGCGGTCGAGAACGGCGTCAAGATCGTCGGCGAAACGCTTGTCATCGAGATGGCAGTGGGAATCGACGAACATCTATTTCAGGCGGGAACCGATCGGTACGTCTTCAAGGAAGCCGGCGAGGATCGGTTTGCCGCCTTCGAGCGATGCCGCCACGATCATCCCGTTCGATTCGATGCCCCGCAGTTTGCGCGGATGCAGATTGGCGACGATAACGACCTTGCGTCCGACGATTTTCTCAGGTTCGTAGACGGTCGCGATGCCGGCGACGATGGTGCGCGGCTCGGGCTCGCCTATGTCGACTTTCAAGTGCAGAAGTTTATCCGCGCCTTTGACGCGTTCGGCGGAGAGTACCTGGCCGACCCGGAGATCCACTTTGCCGAAGTCGTCGATATCGATCTTGGGGGACGGCGGAAGGATCGTGCCCTCGCGCTCTGGTTCTTTGGTGGGAAGCGGCTTGCCCAACAATTTCGCCTGGCGGGCGGTTTCCTCTTCCTCGAGTGCGCGCATGCGGTCGATAGCGCTCTTCGCTTCGATCCGGGGAAAAACCGGGGCGATCATGCCGATCTTCTGACCAGCCATCAGCTGGCCCCATGCGAGCTTCGCTATTTCGAATTCCTCGAGTGGTTGGGTCATGCCTAGTTGTGCCCAAATGTTCGCGGTCGATTCGGGAAGGATTGGATGGAGCAGTATGACAGCGATCCGCAGCGTTTCGGCGGAGGTGTAGAGGGCGTCGTCAAGTTGTTGGACGGCTCCTGGGTCCGTTGATTTTGCCAGCTTCCAGGGGGCTTGATCGACGATGAACTTATCCACTGCGGAAAGCATCGACCAGATGGCTTCGAGGCCACGCGAGAATTCGAATGCCTCGAAAGCGCGCGTTGCGGCGTCGATTGTAAATAGCGCGGCGAACGCCAGAGAACGTGCTCCACTCGTCGGGATCACTCCGTCGCGATATTGTTTGATCATCGTCAGCGTGCGGCTGGAGAGGTTGCCCAGGCCATTGGCGAGTTCCGAATTGTAGCGGCCGACGAGCGCGTCGAAACTGAAGCTGCCGTCCTGCCCGAAGACGACTTCGCGGAACAGGAAGTAGCGGAGGGCTTCGAGGCCCATCACCTGGCGAATCGGTTCGGCACGCACGATATTGCCGCGCGATTTGCTCATTTTGTCGTTCTCAAACAGCAGCCAGCCATGAGCGAAGATTCTCTTCGGCAGCGCGACATCGCCCGCCATCAGGAACGCGGGCCAGAAAACGGCGTGGAAGCGGAGGATTTCCTTGCCGATCAGGTGCAGATCGGCGGGCCAGAGGCCCAGTTTGTTTGTCATGCCGTCCACGGCACTGATGTAGCTGATGAGCGCGTCGAACCAGACATAGGCAACATGCTTCCCTTCAAGCGGGATGCCCCACTTGATTGTGGTGCGAGTGATGGAAAGGTCCTGCAAACCGCCGCGCACGAAGCTGAGCACTTCGTTGCGGCGCGATTCGGGTGCTATGAAATCGGGATTGTCTTCGTAGTGCCTGAGCAGGCGATCCGTGAAGGCTGTGAGCTTGAAGAAGTAGTTTTCCTCGGTGACGGTCTCCGTGGGACGGCCGCAATCGGGGCACGGGTCGCCTGGTTTGGCGTCATTCACGTAGAGTTCGTCGAAGACGCAATACTGCCCGGTGTAACTGCCTTTGTAGACGTACCCGTTCGCTTTGCAGCGTTCGAACAGCCAGCGCACGGTCTCGTAGTGCCGGGGGTCGGTGGTGCGAATGAAATGGTCGTACCGGATGCCGAGAATATCCCACAGGGAGCGAAATTCATTTGAGATCAGAGTGGTGAACTCCTCCGGCGACTTGCCTGCAGCCTGCGCGGAGCGTTCCACTTTCTGGCCATGCTCGTCGGTACCGGTGGTGAGATCCACCTTGTAGCCCTGCATGCGCTTGAAGCGCTTGATGGTGTCGGCGGCGAGCGTCGTGTAAGTGTGGCCGATGTGTGGCGCGGCGTTGACGTAGTAGATCGGTGTCGTTAAGTAATATTTCACGGGTAATATTTCATCGTTTCTGTTTTAAGTATGCGTAAGCCGCTTCGGCGAGGATCTGCTTCAGCGGAATGCCGGATTCGGCGGCGATTTTCCGCGCGTCTTCATACTCCGGCGCGAAGCCATGATCGCTCGCTTTTACCCGCACCATGCCGTGGGGCGTCCGGACATCCAGCCACTCCCGCGGTTGCACGCGCCGCTCCGCGGTATGGAAACGGACACCCAGCGTGGTGGTTTCGCGGAACAGGATGGCGGCGAGTTCCTCACGCTTCTCATTTTCCGCGATGACCTGAATCAGAACTCCGGGGCGGCCCTTTTTCATCTGCACGGGAATAATCAAAGCATCGAGCGCGCCGGCTTCGAGCAGCAACCCCATGGCGTAGGCGATGAGCTGGGGCGAGGCGTCGTCGATATTGGCTTCGATTACTGTGACGGTTGTGGCTTCGACTGCGCCGGAAGCCTGCCCAATCATGACGCGAACCACGTTGGCATGTTCGGTGAAATCGTGGTCGCCGGCGCCGTAGCCAATCGACTGCACGCGCATCGGAGGCATTGCGCCGAAATCCGTGGCGAGCGCGGCCACTACCGCGGCGCCTGTGGGCGTTGTCAATTCCACCGCGGGCCCTCGTGAATAGATCGGTTTGCCTTCGAGCAGTTTGGCTGTGGCGGGCGCCGGGACAGGGAGAACGCCATGCTCCGTATTCACCGTGCCGCTGCCAACATTGATCGGCGAACAACAGATGCGTTCGATTCGCAGCAGATCCAGCGCAAGGCAGATGCCGACGATGTCGCAGATGGAATCCACCGCGCCCACTTCGTGGAAATGGACCTTTTCGATGTCGACGCCATGCACCGACGCTTCCGCCTGGCCAAGAGTCTGAAATACCCGCTCAGCTCTCGCCTTCACGGTTTCGGGAAGGTCTGCTGCATGGATAAGCTTCAGAACTCCGCTGAGATGGCGATGCCTGGCGGGTTCATCCACGCTCACACGGAACTTCGTGGCGCGGACGCCGCGGCGCTGCACGCGATCCCAGGAAATGGCCGCGCCGATGGCGAAGGAATCGAGCGCGCGGGAAATCGCATTGCCGTCGGCGCCGGCGTCCGCAAGGGCGCCAACCAGCATGTCTCCGGCAATTCCGGAGAACGCGTCGATGTAACAGATCGTCACGGCTACTCCAGTTTAGGGGATCACCCGGCGGTAAGGACCGCCGACGATACCTGATGTATACTCGTCAAGGCCGAATTCAGTTCAGCCAATCACTTCAGGAGAGTTTCCAGTAATGAGTGAAGTACTCAGCGGAGCGGAGTTTAAGAAAGAGTTGCGCGCGGGCAAACCGAAGATAGGGTTGTTCGTCAACTCGCACAGTCCCACGGTGGCCGAGCAACTGGCGCACAGCGGCTACGACTGGCTGCTTGTCGATTCGCAGCACGGGCCAATGGGTTACGAAACCCTCTCGGCGATGCTGGCCGGGATCGCGAGCGGCGGCGCCAAGTCGCTGGTTCGCGTATCCAGCTATCAGGATCGCGCCGGAATTCAACAATCGCTCGACACGGGCGCCGACGGCATACTGGTGCCCTACATCAATACCGCCGAAGAGGCGCGGCAGGCGATCAGTTGCATGCTTTACCCGACGGCGGGCACGCGCTCGGTTTACTTTCCACAGCGCTCCATGAATAAAAAAGGTCTGCTGGGGTATGCGGGCTCATGGAATGACAACGTCATCGCGGCGTTGCAGGTAGAGACCGCCGATTGCATCAGGAACATCGACGAGATCGCGGCAGTGCCGGGGGTCGACCTGCTCTTCCTCGGACAGAACGACCTCTGCATGTCGATGGGCCTGTACGAGAAATATAAGTTTCCGGATATGTATTTCTCTCCCGAACTGGCGGAGGCAACAGACAAGCTGCGGGCGGCGGCAAAGAAGAACAACGTGATTCTGGGCCTGTTTCTTTTCGGGACTTCGCGGGTTGGCGAATTCCTCGAAAAGGGATTTCCCTTTATCAGCCTTGGAAACGATCTCCATCACGTGCTGACCCAGGCGACGGCCTATGTGAAGGACGTGGAGGCGGTTTCCAAAGAGAAGGGCAAGCCCTGGGAGCGGCGCGAAACGGCGTTGATGTAGGAGTACGGGGCGAGCGGCCGGGCGGAAGCCCGCCTGCAGGGCCGAAGCCCCGCCCCACAAGACGCCCACATGACAATGAAGCGGGTGCTTGCTGTCTGCGGTTCGCCGGGCCATTGGGGGCCGGAAAGCTCGCTGCCTTACGAACGGGCTTTGCGGGATGCCGGCATCGACCCGGTGTTTGTCGAACCCGGCTCGCGGGTTCCTTTGGACGTTACAGGACTCGTGTTGATGGGCGGGAGCGACGTTAACCCCGCCCGTTACGGCGAAACGCCCGGTCGGGAAACCGACGATCCGGATAATGCGCGCGACGATCTGGAATGCCTCCTCATCGAGGATTTTCTCCGCCGGGATCTTCCTTTGCTCGCCATCTGCCGCGGCATTCAGATCCTGAATGTTCAGCATGGAGGCGCTCTGGTGCAGCATCTCGACGCGACGGCGCGCCATCGCGTGAAGACCGCGGATCGGGGATTGCCGGCTCACGAGGTGGAGATCGTTCCAGCGACGAAGCTCGCTGCAATCGCCGGAGAATCGCGCGTGTGGAATGTCAACTCGCGCCATCATCAGGCGATCGGGAGACTGGGCGATGGTTTGCTGGTGTCCGCGCGCGATCCGGCGGACAACACGATCGAAGCGGTGGAGCGGCCGGACAGGCGGTTCGTCGTCGGCGTGCAATGGCATCCGGAAAACATGAGTCTTACTGACGCGCACCAGGCAAAACTGTTTCAGGCTTTCGCCGATGCGCTCGATTAAACTTACTTAGTAATTCACGTGTGTGACTGTTACTCACCACATAACTTCCCGGATTCTCGATAAACATTGAGAATTGCGGTTGGAGTTGTAAGTGCCAGGCAGTCACCACATGAGATACTTTCTGTTTTTCGCGGTAATCGCCATTGGAAGCATTGCTTCGGGACAAACCGTTTCAGTTGGCGCCATCGGCGGCGTTCCAACTCCGGATACAACGGGAACGCACAATGAATCGCCACCTTATACGGCGGGAGGGTCCGTTGAGGTTCGTCTGCCCGCCGGTTTTGCATTGGAGGCCGACGCTCTTTACCGCCGCCTCGGAGACACGTCCATCGCGTACTATATCTCCGGCGCCGCAATCGGCTCGTATACGGACAGGCAGCGCGGCGATGCGTGGCAGTTTCCGCTGCTGGGCAAGTACTACTTCCGGCGCACTTCGGCGTGGCAGCCTTTCGTGGGAACCGGCTTTGCCTTCGAAACGATAGGAGTGCATGAAATCTCCAATGGGCTGACAAATCCATTCGCAGTCACGGCAGGCCCTGTGGTGAGCAATTACAGAGCACCGCTGGAAGTGGGCGCCGTATTCGCCGGCGGTGTGCGTTTCCATGCGGGCCGTTTTGCCATTCTCCCGCAGGTGCGTTACACGCGTTGGGGCGGCACAAACGTTCTCACGCGGAACAACGAGACCAGTTTCCTGGTGGGAGTCGCTTTCTGATTTGCGCGTGGGGCGGAATCCAGTGAAATCCGCCCCACCTGAACACCGCTGGTATGATAGTCGCTTCCAATGAACCAGAAGACCCCAATTACAGTCGCGCACGGCGACGGCATCGGCCCTGAAATTATGGATGCATCGCTGCACATCATCCAGGAATCGGGTGCGGCGCTCGAAATCGAAACCATCGAAATCGGCGAGAAAGTTTATCTTCGCGGCAATACCGCGGGCATCGATCCGAGTTCGTGGGAATCCCTGCGCCGTACCAAGGTTTTCTATAAAGCGCCGATCACTACTCCTCAGGGAGGCGGATTCAAGAGCCTGAACGTCACCGCGCGCAAGCGGCTTGGCCTTTACGCGAACATCCGGCCGTGTGTGGCTTACGCGCCTTATGTCGATACGAAGCATCCCGGCATGGACGTCCACATTGTGCGCGAGAACGAAGAAGATCTGTACGCCGGTATCGAGTACCAGCTCTCCAGCGACGTGATGGAGTGCCTCAAGCTCATCTCGCGCCCCGGTACCGAGAAAATTGTCCGGTTTGCCTTCGAATACGCGAAGCAGAATGGCCGCAAGAAGGTCACCTGCTTCACGAAGGACAACATCATGAAGATGACCGACGGTCTCTTCCACAAGATCTACGACGAGCTCGGCGCGGAATATCCGGACATCGAGAAAGAGCACTGGATCGTCGATATCGGCGCGGCGAAACTGGCCGATACGCCGACCGCTTTCGACGTCATCGTGATGCCGAATCTCTACGGCGACGTGTTATCCGATGTAGCGGCGCAGATCGCTGGTTCGGTCGGTCTCGCGGGATCGGCCAACGTTGGGATCACGGCGTCGATGTTCGAGGCGATTCACGGCTCGGCGCCCCGGCGCGCGGGGCAAAATCTGGCCAATCCCTCGGGGCTGTTGCTGGGCGGCGTGATGATGCTGGTGCACATCGGCCAGTGGGAGGCGGCCGAGCGCGTCCACAATGCCTGGCTGCGCACGCTCGAAGACGGCATTCATACTTACGACATCTACGAAAAGAGCGTCAGCAAGGAGAAGGTCGGGACAAAGGAATTCGCCCAGGCCGTAGTGGCGCGCATGGGGAAGAAGCCGGAGAAGCTGAAGGCGGTCTCCTATGCGGGCGCGGCTTCCCAGCGGAAGGAGTGGGTGCCGAACCCGGCGCGCAAGTTCGAAAAGATCGAGATCGTCGGCGTCGATCTGTACATGGGATCGAATGGCAGGAATCCGAAAGAATTCGGCGATGCGCTGAGCGGGATTTCGCACGAGGGCGTTCAGCTCCGAATGGTGGACAACCGCGGCACGATCGTGTGGCCCGGCGGGATGTCGGAAACGTTCGTCACCGACAGCTACCGCTGCCGCTTCCAGCCGGTCGAGACGAGCGCCAATCAGGCTGTGAGCCATGCGCAGATTTCGGCCCTTTACCAGAAGGTGACTGCCGCCGGATACGATATCGTCAAAACGGAAACGTTGCGGACCTTCGATGGCCAGCAGGGATTCACACTCGCGCAGGGCCAGTAAACGGGCCGCGGCCGCTGCGCCTCCTGTCGTTTCCCCCGTGGTGTCCATCATCATGGGCAGCAAGTCCGATTGGGGGACGATGCGCGCCGCCAGCGAGACGCTCACCGAGTTCGATATTGCGCATGAATGCCGCGTGGTATCGGCGCATCGCACGCCGGAGCTGATGGCGGAGGCCGCGGCGGGGGCGGAAGGCCGCGGGATCGAAGTAATCATCGCGGGAGCGGGTGGAGCAGCGCACCTGCCTGGAATGACGGCGGCGCATACAACGCTTCCCGTGCTCGGCGTGCCGATCGAAAGCCGGTCGTTGAAGGGGCTCGATTCCCTGCTCTCGATCGTTCAGATGCCTGCGGGAGTGCCCGTGGCGACGCTCGCGATCGGGACCGCCGGGGCGAAGAACGCCGCGCTGCTGGCGGTGGCGATCCTGGCGAACAATCGCCCTCCGTTGCGTGAGAAGCTGAAGGCATTCCGCGAACAGCAGAAGCGCAAAGTGCTCGAAGAGTTACTTTCTTGAAACGGGCCGGCGTGAAACAGACAGTACTCCCCGGTTCGACTATCGGCGTGCTCGGCAGCGGGCAACTCGGGCGCATGTTCGCCATTTCGGCTCGCCGAATGGGCTATCGGGTGCATACTTATTCGCCCGATCGCGATTCCCCGACGGGGCAGATCGCCGACGTCGAAATCGATGCTCCTTATGAGGATCTGGACCGCGTCCGCAAGTTCGCTTCGGCCGTCGACGTGGTGACATTTGAGTTCGAGAACGTCCCCGCGCCAACCGCCGAGGCCGCTGCCGGATGCACCCTGGTTCGACCCGCCGGAGAGGTACTTCACACTACCCAACACCGCCTCCGGGAGAAGACTTTTCTGCGCAACCACGGCTTTCCGGTGACACGCTTCGAGCCGATTGTCGAAGATGGCGATCTTTGCAGAGTAATACCCGGCTTTGGTCCGGCAATTCTCAAGACCGCCGGGTTTGGGTATGACGGCAAGGGTCAGTATCGGGTGCAGACTCTCGCCCAGGCGGAGACGGCTTGGGATGCGATGGGGCGTCAGGAAGCGGTCATCGAAGCGATTGTCGATTTCGAGGCGGAGCTGTCGGTGATCGGGGTGCGCGGCGTTGACGGCCAATCCGTGTTTTACGCGCCCTCCTGCAACCATCACGTCGCAGGCATTCTGGATGTTTCGTTTTCGCCCGCGCCATTCGGGCCGGGTGTGGACAGGGAGGCGATTGCGATCGCGCGGGGCATTCTGGAGCAGCTCAACGTCACCGGAGTTCTGTGCGTGGAATTTTTCCTGACGCGCGACGGTGCTCTGCTGGTCAACGAGCTGGCTCCGCGGCCGCACAATTCGGGGCACTTGACGATCGACGCCTGTGTGACAAGCCAGTTCGAGCAGCAGTTGAGGTCGGTTTGCGGATTACCGCTGGGGAGCACGGCAATGCCGCGCCCCGCGGCCATGGCCAATCTGCTGGGAGATGTTTGGACCGGCGGCGAACCGCAGTGGGAGGCGGCGTTGGCGCTGCCCGAAGTAAAGCTGCACTTGTACGGGAAATCCGAACCCAGATCGGGACGCAAAATGGGGCACCTTACCGCAACCGCGGCTTCGGCGCAGGCGGCGGAGCTGCTGGTGCGCGAGGCACGGTCGCGTTTGACGGGCTAAGGACTATTCTGGTTGCCATGGCGTCCAAACGCGACCCGTGGATTTTTCTGATCGGCTTGTTCAAGCTTTTCAAGGGCGTCAGCCTGCTGCTCGTCGGCTTCGGTTTGTTGAAGCTGTTGAATAGAGATGTTGCTGCCGTCACCGAACACTGGATCGAGGTCCTGCGAGTCGACCCGGAGAACCGCTTCATCCACCGTTGGCTGGTGCGGATCTTCAACGTCACGCCCAGGCAATTGAGAGAACTGAGCGCCGGTACGTTCGTCTATGCCGCCATCTTCCTGACGGAAGGCACCGGGTTACTGGCGCGAAAGCACTGGGCTGAGTACATGACTCTGATCAGCACGGGTCTGTTTATCCCGCTGGAAGTTTATGAGATTCATCGGCACTTCACGCTGCTCAAGCTGGTCGTGACCCTGGTGAACGTGCTGATCGTGTGGTATCTTGCGGCGCGGATCACGAGTCCGAAGAGTCTCCGCCGCTGAAGTCGTCGCCGGAGTTGTCTCGTTCGTCGTCGATGTCCGGACTGATCTCCTGATCCTGATCCGCGACCTGGGCAAAGCGGGAGTCGCCCTGATCGTCCCCGTAGTTGTTGATGACGGTCTCGGATCCGCCCATGAAACCGCTGCCGCCAAAAAACCCGCCGCGATGTCCAAACAGCGAAGAAAGGCTGTCAAACGCGATCTCGCCGGCGATCACCCCAGCCGCGGTTGTGGCGACATTGTGCAGGAAACCGGAAAAGCCGCCGCCCATCGCAGGAGGAGGCGGCGCCGCGTAACTCGAACCCTGATACGAGCCCGGCAGGAACCCACCCTGCTGAGGGGCGCCTGAGTAACTTCCCTGCCCGCGCTGCAGTTCTTCGATTTGCGCTTTGGCCTGATTCAACGCCATTTCCTGGATCAGGACCGTTTGCGTCAAAATGTAGAGCGCGTCGGGCCGGGTGCCGATCGTGTGGAGGATCAGATCGTAAGCATCCCGGTCAATCTGCGGCGCCGGTGCGTTCCTGATCCGTTCGCCCAATCCTGAAATCAGCTGCTGTTCCTGTTCGGTCATTTCGCCTTCTCATACATATGGTACGAGGACGGGAGGCGCTCCGTTCCGTCCGGTCGCTTATAGTGGGTTTTCATCCATCCAATATGAAGACAGCTTTCCTTTTTCCGGGGCAAGGCTCGCAATTCGCGGGCATGGGTAAGTCCTTGGCCGAGAGTTTCCCGGTTGCGCGCGAACGCTTCGAGCAAGCCGACGAGGCACTCGGTTTTTCGCTTTCCACGATGTGTTTCGAGGGCCCCGAAGAACGCCTGAAACAGACGGAATTCCAGCAGCCGGCCCTGCTGGCTGTGTCCGTTGCAGCTTACACGGTCCTGAAGGGCGAAGTGGGCGAACCCCAATACGTCGCAGGGCACAGTCTGGGCGAGTATTCGGCGCTGGTCGCCGCCGGATCGCTCGCCTTCGGTGACGCTTTGCGGCTGGTCAGCAAGCGCGGGCGCTACATGCAGGAGGCGGTTCCGGCGGGGGCCGGCGCGATGGCGGCGCTGCTTAAGATGCCCGAAGGGGAACTGGACGAGGTGCTGGCCAAAGCCGCGCAGGGCGAGGTGGTCACGCCGGCGGGATTCAATTCGCCCGATCAGATTGTGATCTCCGGAAATCGCGGCGCCGTGGAACGCGCGATGGAACTGGCGAAGGCCGCCGGGGCGAAGCGAACCGTGTTGCTGCCTGTGAGCGCGCCGTTCCATTGCCCGCTGATGAAGCCCGCGCAGCAACGCCTGCTGCCCGATCTGAAAGCGACCCGTTTTGCCGATCTGCGCATTCCGCTGATTAACAACTGGCAGGCGCGCGAAATCAACAGCGGCGAGGAAGCGCGCGAAGGTCTCTACCAGCAGGTCCCGAACCCCGTGCGCTGGACGGACACGATTGGGTATCTTGCCGCCAACGGCGTCGGGCGTTGGTTCGAGGCGGGGGCCGGCGCGGTTCTGTCGGGGTTGCTGAGAACCATCGTGGCCGGCGCGAAGTGCACGTCCTTCGGGGAAGCGAAGGATATTGAAAAACTGGGTACTGGGACGGCGGCTTGACGCTCCGGATCGTCTGTTCGCTGATATCGACGCGATTACGATGACTTCAGGACAACGCTGTTCCTTTCGCATTTTCTTCGCCCCACCCTAATGGAATCCCGAGATTCGCCGATTAAGTGGTAGGAGTTCAAATGGAATCAGACCTTTTGGTTGTGGACGATTCTGCCGCGATTCGGAAGATTTTGCAGCGCGTGCTGCGGCAGACAGGAATGTCAATCGGCGCCATCTATGAAGCCGGCGACGGCCAGGAGGCGCTTACCGTGCTGGAGACAAACAAGGTGGACCTTATTCTCTCAGACATCAACATGCCCAAGATGGATGGGCTGCAGTTACTGGCCTCGCTGAAGGCCTCCGACCAGTGGCGTCATATTCCGGTGATCATGATCACGACAGAGGGCGGCGCAACCAAGGTGGGCGAAGCTGGAAGGCTGGGCGCGGCCGGCTATGTCAAGAAGCCGTTTTCAGCCGATCAAATTAAGGAGAAGCTGGCCGGCATCCTCGAGTCGGCGCAATCGCTATGAACCTGCAACCTCAGATCGTCGAAATGAATCTGCAACCTCAAATCCTCGAGTCAATCAGCCGTTCCGCAGCCGAAGTGTTCACAACGATGCTTGGAGTGGAACTGGGCCCGGGCGAAGCGTCGGTTGAACGCGACATGCACGACGCCAGCGATGGTGTGGTGTCCTTCATCGGCGTGGCCGGTATGTGGGCGGGAACGGGGGTCATTGTCTGTTCGCCGGAAATGGCCTGCCGCATCTGCAATCACATGCTCATGACGGAGAACAGCTCAGTAAACGAAGAAGTGCTGGATGCTGTCGCCGAACTTACGAACATGATCATCGGCAGTGTTAAGAACGATATCGAGACACAGGTTGGTCCTCTCGGTCTCAGCATTCCGACGGTGGTTTTCGGCAAGAACTTCAGGACCAAGAGCGCTGGCGCTACGGATTGGGTTACAGTTCGCTTCCCTTGGGAAGGCGAGACACTGCTGGTCAAGATGTGCCTGGCGCCCCATTAATGAGCAGTGGCTTTGAGCCCGGGCGATGGGGCATCGCCAACGTAAATATGTGTGGAACGGTACCGTCCTGTGCAGTCGGTTCGGCGTTCTTTCAGGATCGCGTGGTCAGGACGGTGACCCAAAACAGGCCCTCGCCGCATTGGAAGGCAAGCCTTTCCCGGACCTCGGCCCCGCAGACCCGCAAGACGTAGTTGGTGCCGTCCACCACGGAGGGCATGGAAAGCCGGATTCCTGATCCCAACATAAATTTCAGGTTACCGCCGATCATGTTGGCCAGTTCGCCGAGCACGTCGCGCACGTCATCGTCCACCGTCTTGGGCGTAGCCGCGGAAAGAAAGCGGCCTGCGAAGCGGCAAGCCTGGCTCCGGT
>Ga0181530_10003037_pt1 | contig 19130 bp, 19 predicted proteins | sample PEATcosm2014_Bin_42_FD_119769 | JGI IMG/M metagenome (GOLD analysis project Ga0181530, IMG submission 119769) | Peatland microbial communities from MTU Mesocosm Facility, Houghton, MI, USA - PEATcosm2014_Bin10_60_metaG | ecosystem: Environmental > Terrestrial > Soil > Wetlands > Peat | place... | reverse complement strand
GGGCCGTTGCATGGCGGAGCCAATGAAGCCGTCCTTACCATGCTGGCCGAGATCGGCAACAAGAACAACATCCCCGCCTACATCAAGCGGGTCAAGGAAGGCCATGGCAAGCTGATGGGATTCGGGCACCGGGTCTACAAGAACTACGACCCGCGGGCGCGGATCATCAAGCACATCGCCGACCAGGTTTTCCAGGTCACCGGCAAGAATCCCAAGCTGGAGATCGCGCTGGAGCTGGAGAAGATTGCGCTGGAAGACGAATACTTCATCAGCCGCAAGCTCTATCCCAACGTGGATTTCTACTCCGGGATCATCTATCAGGCGATGGGCTTCAAACCGGAGATGTTCACCGTGCTGTTCGCCATTCCGCGCGTCGCCGGCTGGCTCGCCCAGTGGAACGAGCTGATGGACGACAAGGAGCAGAAGATCTCGCGCCCGCGGCAGGTCTACACCGGGCACGAGCTGCGGAAGATCGACACTTCGCGATTTTCCGTCGTGAAGGCGATGTCACGGTAGGCCGGCTTTCTTCATCAGGCGCCGGGTACAATCCGGCGCCCTTTTTATTGATAGAATTACGCTCTTGACGCCGATGCCGCGGCGGAGGTGGAGCATGCCTTACGAAAATCTGCTGTTTGAGACCGAAGGCCCGATTGGGGTGATCACGCTGAACCGTCCCCAGCGGCGCAACGCGCTCTCACTCGAGATGATGCAGGAGCTGATCGCCTGTCTCAATGCCGTCGGGCAGGACCCGGCGCTGCGGGTCATGATCCTGGCCGCGGCAGGAAAGGTGTTTTCCTCCGGCCACGATCTCGGACAGATGGTGGGCAAGGATCTCAGCTACTATCGCCGCATTTTTGACGTTTGCTCAGAATTGATGATGAAGTTGCAGGCCATCCCGCAGCCGGTGATCGCTGAAGTGCAGGGCATCGCCACCGCCGCCGGCTGCCAGCTCGTCGCCACCTGCGACCTCGCGATCGCCTGCGAGGAAGCCGCTTTCGCCACCCCTGGCGTCAAGATCGGCCTGTTCTGCTCCACGCCCATGGTCGCGCTCAGCCGCGCCATCGGCCGCAAGCGCGCGCTGCAGATGCTGTTCACCGGCGACATGGTTCCGGCGACGATCGCGGCCGAATGGGGCCTGGTGAACAACGTTGTGCCCGCCAGCGCGCTCAAGGCTGAAACCCGCAAGCTGGCCGCGCGCATCGCCGATGCCAGCCCGCTGACGGTCGGCATCGGCAAGCAGGCCTTCTACGCGCAGATCGATCTCGACCAGCCCAAGGCCTATGCATACGCCAAGGAAGTCATGGCGATGAACTCCATGGCCGCCGACGCGCAGGAAGGCATCTCGGCGTTCTTAGAGAAGCGGGCGGCGTGCTGGGCTGGGAAATAGAAAACTTCATTCGCCGCTGATTTGCGCGGATCAACGCGGATCACGATGCTTCCCGAGCCCGGATCGCAGATCTCCTCATGGTTCCCTCAGACACTGATCGAGCCAAGAACCTGGTATACCCTCCAGCTCATAGACCGCATCTCCGCCGTGGTAAAAGCCAACGCCAGCGACAGTCGTCACTCTACCGGCATATTCAAGCTGTTCAGGCTGGAGTTTATGGTGGTACTTCCAGCTGGCCATAAACTCTTCTAAAATGGCGCGATCTGCAATGCGAGTCTTCGTACCTGCCGGAAACCTCTCGTGATAAGGCACATTCTCGGTCATAGCACGGCATACACAGGCTGCGGCGAGCGAGCCGCGGGAGCGACTACCCGCCGAAGCGCCGGGCTTCGTAAGCGGCGATGTCCACCTCGTGCTGGAGGGTGAGGCCGATATCGTCCAAGCCTTCGAGCAGGCAGCGCCGGCTGAAATCGTCGATCTCGAACGAGACGGCGAGGCCGAGATCGTCGCGTACCTGCCGTTGTTCGAGATCGACGGTCACACGGTATCCTGCGACTTCCTGCGCCCGCTTCATGATGGTGGCTACCTGGGCTTCCGGCAACACGACCGTCAGCAGTCCGTTCTTCACGCAGTTGTTGGCAAAGATGTCGGCGAACGAGGGCGCGATGACGGCGCGGAAACCGAAATCATCGAGCGCCCACGGCGCATGCTCGCGCGAGGAGCCGCAGCCGAAATTGCGGTCTGCCACCAGGATGCTCGCGCCGGCATAGCGCGGCTGGTTGAGTGGGAAGTTTGGGTCGAGCGCGCCGTCCGGCGTGCGGCGCCAGTCGTAGAACAGAAACTCACCGAAGCCGGTGCGCTCGATGCGCTTGAGGAACTGCTTGGGAATGATCTGGTCGGTATCCACGTTGGCGCGGTCGAGCGGCGCCACCAGGCCTGTGTGCGTGCGAAAAGCCTTCATTGGAAGCGCCACCTGCGGACGTCGGTGAAGTGCCCGGCAATGGCGGCTGCGGCGGCCATCATGGGGCTGACCAGGTGGGTGCGTCCGCCGCGTCCCTGGCGGCCTTCGAAGTTGCGGTTGCTGGTGGAGGCGCAACGCTCGCCCGGCCCGAGGATATCGGGATTCATCCCCAGGCACATCGAACAGCCGGAGTCGCGCCATTCGAATCCCGCGGCGCGGAAGATCTGGTCAAGCCCTTCGCGCTCGGCATCGCGCTTCACCGCTTGTGATCCCGGCACCACCAGGGCGCGTACCTTGGGATTCACCTTGTGGCCGCGGGCGACTCGCGCGGCAGCCCGCAGGTCCTCCAGGCGCGAGTTAGTGCACGAGCCGATGAACACGCGATCCACGCTGATATCCTCGATCGCGGTTCCAGGCGCAAGCGCCATGTATTCAAGCGCGCGCTCGGCAGCGCCGCGTTCGGCGGTGCTGCGGGCTGCGGCCGGATCGGGCACTCGACCGGTCACGGGCACCACCATGCCGGGATTCGTCCCCCAGGTAACAAAGGGAGCCAGGCTGGCGGCGTCGATCTCGATCACCTTGTCGTAGCGAGCGCCAGCATCGGACTTCAGCCCACGCCAGCGCGCAACCGCTTCGTCCCAGGCGGCATCTTTGGGGGCGAAGCGACGTCCGCGCAGGTAATCAAAAGTGACCTCGTCGGGAGCTACCATGCCGGCGCGCGCGCCCGCCTCGATGCTCATGTTGCAGAGCGTCATGCGGCCTTCCATCGAGAGCCCGCGCACCGCCTCGCCGGTGTATTCCACCACGTGCCCAGTGGCGCCATCGATGCCGATCGTCCCAATGATGCCCAGCACCAAATCTTTGGCCGTAACGCCCTCGGGTAGCGGTCCGTTAATGCGGATCTCCATGGTCCGCGGCTTCTGCTGCGGCAGGCACTGGGTGGCGAGCACGTGTTCGACTTCTGAGGTCCCGATACCGAAGGCCAGCGCGCCGAAGGCGCCGTGCGTGGAGGTGTGGCTGTCGCCACAAACGATGGTCAGTCCCGGCTGGGTCGCGCCCAACTCGGGGCCGATGACGTGGACGATGCCCTGGTCGGGCGAGTCGATGTCGTAGAGCGTGAGTCCGAATTCCCGGCAATTATGGCGCAGCGCTTCCATCTGCCGCGCCGCGATGGGGTCGGTGATGGGAAGATGCCCGGGCGTGGTGGGGACGTTGTGGTCCACCGTGACCAGCGTGCGTTGCGGCTGGCGGATGCGCCGACCCGCGGTGCGCAGGCCGTCAAACGCCTGCGGAGAAGTGACCTCGTGCACCAGGTGCAGGTCAACATAAAGCAGCGGCGGCTGGCCCGGCGGCTCGCACACCACGTGCTCCTGCCATATCTTCTCGAACAGCGTGCGCGGTCCTGCGGCGCTCGGCGCTCGCTCCTGAATTGGCTTTTGAAGTTCCACGGCCATGGCGCTAGGCGGCCTCACACAGCATGATACGCCCGCCGGCGGTCGACGACATCGGCCACCGCACTCTCCACCAGCGCGCCCATCTCAGTCGTCGAGACCACGCGCTTGGTGCGAGTCCGCTGCAAGTCGGCGGTGCGGTGCCCCTTCTCGAGCACCTCGCGGATGGCATCTTCGATGTCCTGCGCGCCCTGCTCCAAGCTGGCGCTGTGGCGGAGCAGCAGGGCGGCGGAGGCGATCGCTCCCAGCGGATTCGCCACCCCTCGTCCGGCGATGTCGGGCGCCGAGCCGTGTACCGGTTCGTAGAGGTCCACCTTGCCGCCGATGGTGGCCGAGGCCAGCATCCCCAGCGATCCGCTGATCACCGCCGCCTCGTCGGAGAGAATGTCGCCGAAAAGGTTCTCGGTGACGATCACGTCGAAAGAACCGGGATGGGTAATGAGGCGCATGGCGCAAGCGTCCACGTACATATGGTCGAGCCGGATCTCGGGATACTCGCGGGCCACACGCGTAACCGTCTGCCGCCAGAGCTGAGAAGTCTCAAGCACGTTGGCCTTGTCGACCGAAGTGACCTTCCGGTGGCGCATGCGCGCCTGGCGGAAGGCGACGTGGGCCACGCGTTCGATCTCGGCCTCCGAGTAACGCATGGTGTTATACGCGGCTGGGGTAGGACTATCGGTGAATCCGCGCGGTTCGCCGAAATAGATCCCGCCCAGCAGTTCGCGGACGATCAGGACGTCGGCGCCCTTGATGATCTCGGGGCGCAACGGCGAGCAGTCGGCGATGGCGCCGTACGCGACCGCCGGACGCAGATTGGCGTACCCGCCCAGGACCTGCCGCAAACCCAGCAACCCGGCCTCGGGCCGCTCGCCGGCAGGAAGCGAATCGAACTCCGGTCCGCCCACCGCGCCCAGCAGCACCGCGTGGCTCTCCGTGCAAGCCCGCGCCGTCGCCTCCGGCAGTGGGGTGCCGAACTGGCGGATGGCCACGCCTCCGATCGCGCGCTCCTCAAAGCTGACTTCGTAACCGTAAAGATCCAGCACCGTGCGCAGGACGCGCACCGCTTCCCGTGTGACCTCCGGGCCGACTCCATCGCCCGGCAGAACCGTAATATCAAGCCTCATTGTCCCCGTCCCAAAACGCACTCAGCAATCAGCTTTCAGCCGCCTTGGCTGAGTGCTGACTGCTGAATGCTGACTGCTGCTTTACGCCGTACCCAACGGGCTGGGTACGCTGTGCGACTTCTCCATTTCCTTGATGGCCGCCAGGGCCGGCATTTCCTCGCAGATGATGGCCAGCAGATGGCGGTCTTCCACTACCTTGATCTGGTCCGCAAGAGCGACAAATCGCTTGTAGATGCGGTCCAGGTCGCGGCGGGAAAATTCATACCCCAACTGCTGGCACTTCAGGCTGAGCGCGTGCCTGCCGGAGTGCTTGCCCAGCACCAGCTTGCTTTCCGGAACCCCGACCGACTGCGGGGTCATGATCTCATAGGTCAGCGGATTCTTGATGACGCCGTCCTGATGGATGCCGGCCTCGTGGGCGAAAGCGTTGCGGCCGACGATGGCTTTATTGGCCTGCACCGCCGCGCCGGTGATTTCGGTCAGCAGGCGGCTGCAGGGATAAAGCTGCTCGCCGTGGACTCCGGTGTCGTAGGGCATCTGGTCGGCTCGCACGCGCATCGCCATCACGATCTCTTCCAGCGAGGCATTGCCGGCGCGTTCGCCGATGCCGTTGATGGTGCACTCCACCTGCCGCGCCCCGGCTTCGAGGCCAGCGATGGAATTCGCCACCGCCAGGCCGAGATCGTTGTGGCAATGCACGGAGATCACCACGTCGGGATGGTTCCGCACTCGGCCACACACCGCTTCAATGATGCGGTGCATCTCGCTCGGGACGGTGTAGCCGACTGTGTCCGGAATGTTGACCGTGGTCGCCCCGGCCGCTACGACCGCGTCCGTGACCTCGCACAGGAACTCAATCTCGGTCCGGGTGGCGTCCTCGGGGGAGAACTCGACATCGGGGCACAGCGAGCGCGCGAAGCGCACCGCTTCCGCCGCCCGCTCCAGGCACTGCTGGCGGGTCATCCGCAGCTTGTAGTGCAAATGGATATCGGAGGTGGCAAGGAAAACGTGGATGCGCGGCCGCTCGGCGTGGCGGACCGCCTGCCAGGCGCGCTCGATGTCCTCGAAGCTGGCGCGGGCGAGGCCAGCGATCCGGGTATGGCGGACCTCCTGGGCCACAGCCTGGACCGCCTCGAAGTCGCCGTCGGAAGCGATGGGGAAGCCGGCCTCAATGACGTCCACGCCCAAGCGCTCGAGCTGGCGCGCCATGCGCAGCTTTTCGTCCAGCCGCATGCTGCACCCTGGTGACTGCTCGCCGTCACGCAGCGTAGTGTCGAATATGGCAATACGGGCTCGTTCCATCGGCCATCCTCCCGGTTGGGCTGGACCCAAGGTTAAAGCTTAGGGTACGCGCCCTTGGCGTTGCAGCAAAGTTTATAGTTTTTTTACCTCGATAAGTATTACTTATGATATAAGGACGGCTGTCGCAGTAACCTGCCGCCGCAGAGTGGGGTACGAATGGAGCTGTTTCAACTGGAAACCTTCCTGACGGTGGCGCGAGAGGGCAGCTTTTCGCGCGCGGCCAAGAAACTGTTCCGCACTCAGCCGGCGGTCAGCCAGACCATACGCAAGCTGGAGGTGGAGCTGGGCGAGCCGCTGTTTGACCGCTCGTCGCGCGACGGCGTACTGACCGATGCCGGGCGCGTGCTCGAGGGCTATGCCCTGCGCCTCTTGAACACGCGCAGCGAGGCCCTGGTGGCGCTCGACGAGCTGCGGCAGATGCTCAAGGGCAAGCTGGCGGTCTCCGCCAACGAGTTCACCTGCCTCTACCTGCTGCCGGTGCTCGACGAGTACCGCCGCCTGTATCCCATGATCAAGGTGGCGGTGCAGCGGTCGCTCGCCCGGCACATCTCCGATGAACTGATCAGCCACAGCACGGAACTGGGTGTGCTTACCTTCCATCCCGATGACCCGCTGCTGCGCTCGATCGTGGTCTACCGTGACGAGTTAACTTTCGTGGTACCCCCGCAGCATCCTTTGGCTTCGTCCGCGGAGGTCACCATACGGCAACTGGGATCGGAGTGCTTCGTGGCCCACAACGTACCGTCACCTTATCGGGACAAGGTGCTGGAGGCGTTTTCCCGGCACCACGTCCCGCTGCAGATGCCGGTGGAACTGCCCACCATCGAAGCCATCAAGAAATTCGTGCGGATGTCGAACGGCGTGGCCCTGATCCCGGGAATATGCGTCGAAAATGAGGTCGCGCGGGGTGAGCTGATACGGATACCTGTCCGCGACCTGCACTTCGAGCGCAAGCTGCGCATCATCTACCGCAAGAACTCGACCCTGTCGCATGCCGCGCGCGCCTTCCTCAAGGTGGCGGAGACATTCGCGGCGAAGAAGGGAGAGCCGTATATGTTTCAGCCAGAAAAGTGATAAGTGGGAAGTGAAAAGTGATAAGTGAAAAACGGTTCGGGCCACTTTTCACTTTTCACTTCCCACTTTCCACTGCTTCTAGCTTTCCCACGCTCCCAGCAGCCGCCGCACCGTGACCATCTGTCCGAGGTGGTAGGCGTTGTGGTCGGCCACGAGCAGCGCCTCGCGCAGGATGGTCTGTCCTTCGCCGTGGGGAATCGGGGCGAGGAGGTCGATCGCCGGATCCTCGACCAGGTCCTGCACCGCCTTCAGATCGGCGCGGAACTTCCGTATGCTCTTCTGCCAGGCCTTGTCGTCGGGCGGAGCATCGCTTTCCGGCCAGTAACCGGCGGGAAACTCGGGTGAGACGTGCTTGGGATTGCGGCTGAACTCCAGGATGTCCCATTGCGCGATCCGCATGTGCTCGAGCAGCCGCCAGGGTGAGTAGGGCAAGCCCGGCGGCTTGGCGCCGCGCAGCGTGGGAGGCAGCCCGGCCAGCGCTTCCTCGAAATTGAGGTGGGCGTTGCCGCCGCGCAGCAGATCGAGCAGGTGCTGGCGCAGCGCCCGGTGGGCCCGTCGTTCTACCTCGGGCCGCACCGTCGTTTTGGACTTCGCGATTGCCTGCGCTGATGGTTTCTTGGCCATGGCTGAGCCTCCCGTCGACCGCTCTATTATGCGCCTGCGGGAAGCAAGAACAGTGGTAAGTGATAAGTGGAAAGTGATAAGCAAAAAAAGCAGGCGCTCCACTTACCACTTTTCCCTTCCCACTGATCCAAAGAAAAAAAGGGCGGACCGAAATCCGCCCTCAAGACAGACTTGGCTTGTGCTCAGGTCTTCCCTCCGCCTTGGCCGCCGCCACGCGAGAGTTGCTCAATGGCGCGCTCGCGGTCGGCGCGGCGTTTGCGTTCCTGCTCCAGGGCCTGCCGCGGGTCGCGGCCGGTCATCTGGCGGAACCAGGCGGGAGCATGTGTCCACGCCCAAGCTTCGCTGACCGTCCCCCGGGTCATGGCCTGAATGGTGCCTGGCTGCCCGAAGGTAGCCTGATAGAGGTGGAAGAAGATCCCGAACAGCATGATCAGGGCCGAGATGTCGTGCAGGATGTAGCCGATGGCCACCAGCATGGCGCCAAAGGTGGGCGCCCCGGCCCACATGATGATGCCGGTGATCACGTACACGACGCTCCCCACCACGATCTCCCAGAACTGGGCTTTCTGGCCGCCGTTGTACATGCCTACTTCCTCCGGTTCCAGCGACTCCGCGCTCCGGAGGAACTCAGGCAGATGCTTGATCCAGCGGGAGTCGGCGTCCGTCCACTTCATCGGGCCCCACCAGTTGATGGCCTGCAACCCGAAGAAGAACACGAACCCCAGCCCGAACCAGGGGTGCAGCATGCGCGTGTTGGCCGGGCCGCCGAACGCCGGCGCGAACCAACGGAACAGGAACGGCAGGTAGATGGCGAACCCGGAGAGCAGCGCCAGAAAGAAGAATATCCCATACGCCCAGTGCAAGAAGCGGGTGTAGACGGAGTGGCGCTGCAGCTCGCCTTCGTGGACCGTGGTGCGGCCCAGCTTGTTGAAGAACGCAGGTTCCTTTTCCTGCATGCGTCGGACGGAAGTCGCCATCACGCCTCCCTTCTGCCCGCCGGAGCTTCCGGGTTCCGGGGCGGCACTTCGGGTTGTTCACGCTTGGGGCCCTCGAACACATAGTGGAAGACCACACCCACGAAGCCGAGCGTGGCCGCGATCAGTCCCAGAGGCTTGAAGATGCTCTTCCAAGCCTTGTAGGCGAAGGGGATGGTGGGGTTCTTGGGCAACCCGCCATAGAGTTCTGGGTTGTTGGCATCGTGCAGCACGTAGATGACGTGCGTGCCGCCGACGCTTTCCGGATCGTACACCCCGGCATCTTTAAACCCGGAAACGTCGCGCAGTTGCTTGGCGCGGCTCTCGGCCAGCAGCTTCATGTCCTCCTTGGTGCCGAAGTGCAGGCACCCGGTGGGGCAGGACTTGATGCAGGCCGGCTCCAGACCCTGTCCCACGCGGTCGGAACATAGCGTGCACTTGTACACCTTCTTGGTCGCGGGATTGAATCTCGGAATATTGAACGGACATCCGGAGATGCAGAACTCGCAACCAATGCAGTTCTCCTGCTGGAAATCGACGATGCCATTGGCGTACTTGACGATGGCTCCGTCGGCCGGACAGGCGGCAAGGCAGCCGGGATCGGCGCAGTGCATGCACTGATCCTTGCGCATGAGCCACATCAAGGTGCCGTCGTCACGAACGTGCTCCCGGAACTTGATCAGGTTCCAGTAGTTCCAGTTCGTCTCCGGCATGGTCTGATAAGTGTTGTCGAAGGTGGTCGGCTGGAACGGCATGTCGTTCCACTCGACGCAAGCCACCTCGCAGGCCTTGCAGCCGATGCAGGTGGTGGTGTCAATCAGTTTGCAGACCTCGAAGTCGCGCTGCGTGCCCATGCCCGCCACCGGGCCAGGGTGACCCGAGATTTGTTCCGTCTGTAGCGTTCTGCGGTCGCTCATTCTCGTGTCCCCCTTTCTATGCTTTCTCGAGTCTCACCAGGAAGCCCTTGAATTCCGGTGTGTGGGCGTTGGGGTCGATCACCGACGGCGAAAGCTCGTTGGCCAGGTCTTTGGCTGTCTTGCCTTCGTCTTCGGCGATTCCTCGGTAGCCCCAGTGGATGGGAATGCCGATCTGGTAGGTCGTTTTCCCATCGATCTGCATGGGCTTGATGCGTTTGGTGACCATGGCCTTGGCCACGTACTCCGCGCGGGCGCTTGTAACCTTGACCTTGTCACCTCCGCTGATCCCTTTCTCCCGCGCCAGTTCCTCCGGGATCTCCACGAAGGGCTCGGGCACGAGTTGGACGTTCATGGGATTGTTCTTGGTCCAGTAGTGATAGTGCTCGGTGAGGCGGTAAGTGGTGCAAACGATGTTGAAGCCGTCCGCCGGCGTCCCATATTTGTCCATCGCGGTCTTGAACTTCTTGACGATCGGATTAGTGGACTGGTTGGGATGCAGAGGATTGGGGACGGGGCTCTCGAAGGGCTCGTAGTGCTCGGGGAACGGCCCATCGGCAACCGCACCCAGCGGAACGAAGAGCCGTCCGACGCCCTCCGGGTTCATGATGAAGGGCCCCATGTGGTCCTTGGGATTGGAATCCGGCTTGAAGTCGGGGACGTCGTTGCCTACCCACTTGCCGGCGGATTCGTTCCACCACACCTGCTTGCGGCTTGGATCCCAGGGCTTACCGGAGACATCGCAGGAAGCGCGGTTGTACATGACGCGGCGGTTCATGGGCCACGACCAGCCCCAGTTGGGATAGACCCCAAGCCCGGACGGATCTTCGGTGCCGCGCCGCTGCATCAGCGGGCCCGCCTCGGTCCACGACCCGCAGTAGAGCCAGTTGCCCGAACTGGTCGAGCCGTCATCGCGCAGGAACGCGAAGCCCGGCAACTGCTGGCCTGCCTTGATGGTAGTTTGTGTCTTCTCGTCGGTGACATCCGCGATCGCCTTCCCGTTGATCTCCTTGGCCACCTCTGCCAGCGACGGGTTGTTGGGGTTGGTGTAGGACCAGGTCGCCTTCAGGATGGCGTCCGGGAACTTGCCGCCTTCCTTCTGGTACAGTTCGCGGATCTTCAGGAAAATGCGGGCCAGGATCTCCTGGTCGAGCTTGGCGTCCCCCGGCGGGGGCACAGCCGCGTTCTTCCATTGCAGCCAGCGCGCCGAGTTGACCCAGGTGCCATCCTTCTCGGCGAAACCTGCGCCCGGCAGCCGGTAGACCGTGGTGTTGATCTTCTTCTGATCTTCCGCCGTAATCCCCGGCGACATCCAGAACTCGCTGGTCTCGTCAGGAAAGACTTCGCAGACCACCAGCCACTCGGCCTTCTTCAGCGCCTCGATGTTCTTCTTGCTGTTGGGGCCAATGGCCACGCCGTTCATGCCGAAGGCGAACATCCCCTTGACCTTCCCCTTGTACATGTCATCCCAAATGTCGGCGAATGAATAGCGCCGATCCACTTTGGGCAGATAGTGGAAGGCCCAGCCGTTCTCCTTGGTGGCGGCGTCGCCGTACATTGCCTTCAGCAACGACACCGCGAACTTCGGCGTGTTCGACCAGTAGTTGAACGAATCCCACTCCTTGGGCTTGGCGGCTTTGGGAGTGATGCGGTTGATGTAGGTCTCGAAGTCCTTGTCGGTGGGAACAGGCACCTTGAGGTAGCCGGGCAGGATGTCGAAAATCCCGGCCAGGTCGGTGGCGCCCTGGATGTTGGAGTGGCCGCGCAGTGCGTTCATCCCGCCGCCTGCCCTGCCGATGTTGCCCATCAGCAACTGCAGCATGGCTGCCGTACGGATGATCTGGGTGCCATAGCTGTGCTGCGTCCAACCCACCGCGTAGATGATAGTCGCGACCTTCTTAGTGTCACCGTCCTTGCGGACGGACGTGAACAGGTCGGCTGCTTTCAGGAACTGGTCTTTGGGGACGCCCGTGATGCGCTCTACCATCTCCGGCGTGTACCGCGAGTATTGCTTCTTCAGGAGCTGGTAAACGCAGCGCGGATGCTCCAGCGAGAGGTCGTAGGCCACGTTGGGTGGCAGCATCGGCGGAGGCGGGGGCGTGCCCGGCTTGGCGGCTGCCGCGGCCGCCGCGCTCTTCGCGGCCGGCGGGGCGACCTTGGCCGGAGGTGCCGGAGCGTGCATCGCCGCTGCCATCATGGTGGCGCCGGCTGCCGCCTTGCCCGTCAGGTCGCCGCCTTCTTCGTAGTTCCAGGTGGACTTGTCGTAGGTTTGCTTCTCGGGATCGAAGCCCGAGTACAGACCATCTTCCGGCAGCTTGAAGCCTTCTTTCACGACGAAGGCGGCATTGGTGTAGTTGACGAGGTATTCTTTGTTGATGCGGTTGTTCGCGAGTGCGTAGTTGATCATCCCGCCCAGGAAGGCGATGTCAGCTCCCGCGCGGATCTGCACAAACAGGTCGGCCACGGCGGCGGTGCGGGTGAAGCGCGGGTCCACCACGATCAGCTTGGCGTTGCGCGTGCGCTTCGCCTCCACCGCCCACTTGAATCCGCACGGATGGTTCTCGGCTGGATTCCCGCCCATGACCAGCATCATGTCGGTGTTCTTGATATCGATCCAGCCATTGGTCATGGCCCCGCGTCCGAACGTTGGTCCCAAACTTGAGACCGTGGGGCCGTGTCAAACCCTGGCCTGGTTTTCTATAAAGGTGAGCCCCAGGCTTCTCATGCTCTTGACGACCAAGTAGTTGAACTCATTGGTGTCGGTGCAGCCGCCGGTGAAAGCGATGGTCTCCAGCCGGTTGGCGGTGCGCCCTTCGCTGTCCTGCTCGATGAAGGTGGCGTCGCGGGTCTTCTTCACCAGGTGCCCGATCTCGTCGATGGCCTTGTCCCAGGAGATGTCCTCCCACTGGGTCGCACCGGGGCGGCGCACCTGCGGCTTGGTCAGCCGCCGCTCGTTCATGATGTCCTGCTGCAGCGACGAGCCTTTGGGGCACAGCGTGCCGCGGTTAATGGGGTGGTCGGGATCGCCTTCCACGTGCACCACCTGGGGGGTCACGTTCTTGGCTTTGTCTCCGAGGGTGTGGATGATCACCCCGCAACTGACCGCGCAGTAAGGACAGGTGCTGCGCGTCTCCGTGGTGCGGGAGATCTTCAGCCCCTGCGTTTGCGCCAGCAATGGTGCGGCGTCAAAGCCGAAGACGGTGAGGCCGACGCCTCCTAGCAGTCCGGCTTTGAAAAACGTTCTACGGGAAACTTCCATGGCACAGCCTCCCTGTGGAGCCAGGTTTCAGCAGAGAATGTACGGATACGAACGCTGGATGAAAGGGTTACACGTACAGCGACTCCCCTGGGGAGTGGGAGCAGGCCAGGAACGCCGCGACCTGAGAGGTCCATCCCGCCTCCAGCTTCTTGCGGTCCTTGGGTCCAGGGGGCGGCCCAAAAAGTGGCAGCAGCCTACACCCGAGCAGGTCCGAAAGTCAATGCAGAGCGGGGGCTTGCGCCCGGAATCTACAGCCCCATCAGGTTGAGCTCGATCTTCTGGTAGCCGTGCTCGGCCGCCCACAGATCCAGGGGCGCGGCCGCGATTTCGTCCACCACCGGAACCGCAAGGCCGTTGACGGTGAGGTCCACGCTCTTCAAGTACCGCTTGCAGGTCTCGCACGCCTCCACGCGAACGTGCGGGAACTCCTCGGCCGAGAAGCGCGGCAGCTTGCCGTGGTCCTCTTCGGCGCAGTTCGGGCACAGGATGCGGCGGAACTCCCACTCCGTCGCGCAGCACGAGCAGACCAGCGAACGTTTGCCGCCGTCGCCTTCCGGACGAAGCACGCCCAATTGCGGCTTGCCCTCGCATACCGGACAAGACGACCCGGTGTAGCCCGCGAACTGAACCCTGCTGTCGAGAGCCAGGTACTCCGCGACCGGCTGCAGGCAGGCGCGGGCGAAGAAGCGATGCGTCGGGTCAGCGTGCTCGTCGTCCGGCTGCGAGTCCAGCACAGCGCGCCACTGGCCGGGGGTCTGCTGGCGCAGCTCCCGCGCCGCTTTCGCCAGGCCCGGAGGACCTTTCTTCTCCACCAGCTCGACGAAAGCCGGGAACCGGTTCGTCAACACCGATACAACAAGCTGCTCACCGAGCGGCCGCGTAGGATCGGCGTGCAGGTCGTCGGACGCGGCAGCCTCGAAGATATGCTTCTGAAAGACGGCGATGTCACCGTAGAAGCCCAGCACCTGGGCCGCGGCTGGATATTGAGCGGCCAGCTCGCGCGCTCGCCGGATACGCTTCTCCCAATCGGGCCGGGTCATGATGGCCGCCATTATTCATCGCCGCGCGATCAGGGCGCAATGGCTGCCCGCTTTTGAGTTGGTCTCCGGCGGAATACCCACGCAGCCAGTTCCGCGCCGCGTCCTTTCAGCCGCGTGCGCGCCAGCGACAGCAGCACCATGGCAACGAAGATCACCGCCAAGCCGAGCGAAGCTCCGCCGATGCCCATGGCACGCTTGGGCAGAATGGATAAACAGCCGTATACGAACTCGATGTGCACCCAATAGACCAGCAGCGAGGTCTGCCCAAGCTGGATCATGGGACTGAATCCCCACATCGCAGCACCCCACCGGCACCAGGCATAGACGCCGAGCAGGATCACCAGCAGCAGCCCAACACGAATCAGGAAGAAGTTCGGGCTGGTGTGCCAGAAATCGTAAACCGCATAAATCTGCTGCGGACGGTGGTCGAACCAGTGCGCCAAGGAGATGATCGCCACGCCGGCGGCGCCCATGAATGCGAAGGTCTGAACCTCGCGTTTCCTTGCCCAATCGTTAACCAGAAGAAATCCGATCGCCAGGCCGGCAAAGGCAAATCCTGTCCATGGGAAGACCGGGAAGAGCCAAGCCTGCGGCTGCTTGAACGTGTGCACGCCGTTGACATAAGACTCGAGCGGCCAGGGCAGTCCGCGCATCCGCGAAGTGGTCCATACAAGCGGCGTCGTCAGCGAGATCGCAAGCGCGATGCCTGCCGCCGTTATCGCAGAGCGCGCGCGGCCACCGGTAGCGAGTCGGCACATCACGCCCATCAGCATCATGGAGAAGCCGATAGTGTTCAGGATGTCTACTCGCAGCAGGTCGGTCCATGGCGCCCAGGGCAATCCCAGCAGGTACTCCTGCAGCCGGAACAGCAGCCCCAGGCCGAAGATCTCGGCGCCGCGAAGAATCGTGGTCCGCGCTACCTGGTTGGGATCGGCGCCGCGCTGCCGCAGCTTGTCGGTGATCAGGGCAAACGAGATCCCGGCGAGAAAAAGAAACAGCGGCGCGGGCAGCGTGCCGCCCAGTTGCGACCACATAAAGAAGGTGCTCTTGCGCGCCGCGCCGCCCAGCCAGGAGTCGTAGCAGTGCGTCTGGAACATGAGCACGCAGGCCAGGCCGCGCATCCAGTCGATATAGGCCAGGCGTGGTTTGGCAGGTGCGGTGATGAGACTCTCCGGTGCACGTAGAATCAATCGCTTACGGGGCGGCGTCAAGCGCGAATTCCCACTTGACAATTAATCGATAATTCTGCAAGTATGGAAATATGCCGAGCATCCAAAGCAAGAAGCCCGCCGAGCAGGTCGCCAAATACGCCGACATGTTCTCGGCGATAGGAACGGAGCCGCGCCTGCGCATCATGCAGTTGCTGCTGTCGGCGCATCCGGAAGGCCTGGTCGTGGGTGAGATCCAGGAAGAGCTGGACATCCCGAACTCCACCCTCTCCCACCATCTGGACAAGCTCAAGAACGAAGGCCTGGTGCAGGTGCGCCGCGAGAGCACCTTCTTGCGCTACACCGCTAACACGGAAGTGCTGCAGGAGCTCTTGCGGTTCCTGTATGCGGAGTGCTGCAGCCGGAACAAGGCGGTCGAACCGAAAGCCATCATTCAAGTCTGCCGATAGGAGGCAACGTGGAAAGCCCAGACATCAAGCAGGTGGTCAAGGAAAAGTACGGACAGGCGGCCCTGCGCGTAGCCGGCGGCGGCAGCAGTTGCTGCGGAGCGGCACCTGCGCGCGGCGAGGGCTGCGACCCGATCACTTCCAATCTCTACGACAGCTCCCAGGCCGGGCAGATTCCCGAAGAAGCCTTGCTGGCTTCGCTCGGGTGCGGCAATCCGACCGCGTTGGCAACGCTGAATGCCGGAGAAGTGGTGCTCGACCTGGGGTCGGGCGGCGGCATCGATGTTCTGCTCTCGGCCAGCCGGGTCGGACCCACCGGCAAAGCCTACGGCCTCGACATGACCGATGAAATGCTGGCCTTGGCGAACGAAAACAAGCGCAAGGCGGGCGCGGCAAATGTGGAGTTCCTGAAGGGAGAGATCGAGCACATTCCGCTGCCCGACAACTCGGTGGACGTGATCATCTCCAACTGCGTCATTAATCTTTCAGCCGATAAAGACCGCGTCTTGCGCGAGGCCTTCCGCGTCCTTAAACCGGGTGGCCGATTCGCCGTCTCCGACGTGGTGACCCGGGGCGAGATTATTCCCGAGATTCGCAAGAACGTGCTGCTCTGGGTGGGTTGCGTGGCTGGAGCGCTCGAAGAGACCGAATACCGCGGCAAGCTGGCCGGCGCAGGTTTCGAGCAGATTGAGATCGAGCCGACTCGCATCTACCGCGCCGAAGACGCAAGTGAATGGCTCACGGCCAAAGGCGTGGACCTCGCGGGAATGGCGGCTGAGATCGACGGCAAGTTCATGAGCGCTTTCGTTAAGGCGGTAAAGCCATCTGGCGCCAGCGGGATAGCCTGCTGCGGACCGTCCTGCTGCCACTGAGAGGTGCGATGACCGGGCGTTACAACGTTTTGTTCCTATGCACCGGGAATTCGGCGCGCTCCATCATGACGGAGGCGATCCTCAATCACAAAGGCCGACCGACTTTTACGGCCTATAGTGCGGGGAGCCATCCCTCGGGAACGGTCCGACCGGAGGCACTGCGTCAGCTCGAAACCGCCCACATACCAGCCAAGGCTCTACGCAGCAAGAGCTGGGACGAATTCGCGCAGCCGGGTGCGCCCCAGCTCGATTTCGTGTTTACGGTTTGTGACAACGCGGCGAAGGAAGTTTGTCCGGTGTGGCCCGGGCAGCCCATGACCGCCCATTGGGGAGTTCCCGATCCCGCCGCGGTACAAGGCACTGCGGAAGAAATCCAAGCTGCATTCCGGAATGCGTTTCTGATGCTCGACCGCCGCATCAGTCTGTTTCTTTGCCTGCCGGTTGCGAGCCTCGACCGGCTTGCCCTCAAGCGTGAAATCGACAAGATCGGCCAGAAATGAAATCCAGTCAGCGGGTCAAGCGGCTGAACCTCTTCGAGCGCTACCTGACGCTCTGGGTCGGGCTCTGTATGGTGGCCGGGCTCGCGCTCGGTAAAGGTGCACCAAACCTGGTACAGGGGTTACGCGGCATGGAATTCGGGCGCGGCAGCCATGTCAACGCGCCCATTGCAGTGCTGATCTGGCTGATGATCGTCCCCATGATGATGAAGGTGGACTTCGGCGCCATCCTCAATGTTCGCGCCAAGCCTCGCGGGCTGCTGGTCACGCTGTTCGTGAACTGGCTGGTCAAGCCGTTCTCGATGGCGCTGATCGGCTGGATGTTCTTCCGGCATATCTTCGCCGCCTGGATCAGCCCTGCCGATGCCGACCAGTACATCGCCGGCGTGATCATCCTGGCCGCCGCGCCCTGCACCGCCATGGTGTTCGTGTGGAGCTACCTGACGGATGGAGACCCGGCGTACACGCTGGTGCAGGTTTCGCTCAACGACCTGATCATGCTGTTGCTCTTCGCTCCCATCGTGCGCTTCCTGGTGAGCGGCGCTTCGTCGTTGCGGGTGCCGTTCATGGTGTTGCTGTACTCGGTCGCCATCTTCATCGTGATTCCGCTGGCGGTGGGAGTGGCGCTGCGAGCGTGGTTGACCCGCACACGCGGTAAAGCGTGGTTCGAACAGGAGTTCCTTCCGAAATTCAGCCCGGTGACCATTCTGGCCTTGCTCGCGACCCTCATCTTCATCTTCGCCTTCCAGGCGGAGAACATCACCGGGCGTTACTTCCATGTGGTGCTGATCGCCGTACCGATCATCATTCAGGTCTACTTCAATTCGACTTTGGCTTACGGGCTGATGAAAATCCTGAAGGTCGAATACTCGGTGGCGGCGCCCGGCGCCCTGATCGGCGCCAGCAACTTCTTCGAGCTGGCCGTGGCCACCGCGATCGCCCTGTTTGGTCCTGGATCAGGCGCGGCACTCGCCACAGTGGTTGGAGTGCTGGTAGAAGTGCCAGTGATGCTCTCGGTATGCAAGGTGTGCAACCGAACGCGGCACTGGTTTCCCACCAGCAGAACGGAAGCCCGTCAAACAAGTGCGTGATCCCCTCGCCAGAAATCGCTACTGGGCCACGCGAGTCGCTTGAAACGAAACCGTCTTCCACTGCCCTTTCTGCTTGATCCAGACGCGGGTGCTTCGGTACTGCCCGCTGATGTCCGTGTCTCCGGAATGCCCCTTCACGTTCGCCAGGCCGATGACCACGGCAGCGTCTCCATGCACTCTCACCTGCGAATCGAGAACATCGATGGCGTCGAACTTGGTTTTGCCTGACTTGATACTTTCTATAATCTCGGGTTTGGTGCTGGCCTTTCCGAGGACGCTGATCGAGATGTAATCATCCGCCAGCAGTTTTTCGTAGGTAGCGACATCTCCTTTCAACGCAGCCTGGTTCAACTGCTCGGTCAGCCCCTTGATCGACTGTTCCACAATGCCGCCTTGCGCTAAAGCATGCGGCGTGGCCAGTAAGTAGATGACAACTGCCGCCAAAACGAGGTAGTTCGCCTTTCTCATGGGAGAAAACTCCTTTGACTCGAAGATTGGAAGCCTGGAATCGGCGAGCATTCTGCGCTCGGATTCGGGCCGTGTCAAACGACCGCGCTTACTGCAGCTTGGCGTACTCCGCCTTGGCTTGCTTCAGGATGGGAATGTCAGGGTCGGCATCTTTCCAAAGCGCGAAGAAATCCTGATAAGCGGTGCGGGCTTTGTTGGTGTCCCCCTGCAGCGCATAGGCGCGCGCGAGGCCCAGGTGGGCGAGAGGTCCCAGAACAAAATTAAGGTAAAGTCCGCGATGATCCAGATAAGCTTGGAACTGCTTAGCTGCTAGGTCGCCCTTCTTCTCTGCCAGGTAGGCCTCACCGCGCAAATAAATGGGAATTCCGGCTTTGTAGTGGGTCGCGATCTCCTGATGCAACAATCGGGGAATGCAAGATCGTGAACTGTACCGACAGATTCTGGGGATTGAAGCGCCCTGGGTCGTGGAACGAGTGG
>Ga0181530_10003032_pt1 | contig 19168 bp, 12 predicted proteins | sample PEATcosm2014_Bin_42_FD_119769 | JGI IMG/M metagenome (GOLD analysis project Ga0181530, IMG submission 119769) | Peatland microbial communities from MTU Mesocosm Facility, Houghton, MI, USA - PEATcosm2014_Bin10_60_metaG | ecosystem: Environmental > Terrestrial > Soil > Wetlands > Peat | place... | reverse complement strand
TGAAGTGGTCCCTCGCGCCACGGGAATCGCCCTTGTCGGCCAGCAACTTGCCCAGCAGCGCCTCGGCGGCTGGGTACTCGTGGGCCTTGTCGAGCTCGATAGCCCTGTCGACGGCCTTCTCGGCCACGTCCGGGTGTTTCAACTCGTAATTGGCCATGGCGTCGTAGTAGTAGATTCCGGGGAATTCCACGGGGTCCAGTTGCATGGCGCGCTCGCCGAGAGCCGCGGCGTCCTGCATTCTCTTCCCGTCGACCGCCAGGCGGATCAACTGCAGGTAGGGGCGGATGTATTTGGGATCGACCTTAAGCGCGTGCTCACAGGCCTCGACCGCCTCTTTCAGCTCCGATTGCTGTTCCAGCACCTCGCCCAGCTGACTCCAGGCTTGAGCATAATCCGGATACAGCGTGACCGCGCGGTCAAACTGCTTCTGCGCACCGGAAAGCTTGCCATCATTCATGGCCTGGATGCCCTTGTCGTAGGCTTTTACAGCCTCTTTGGGGGCATGGAGAGCGGTCACGGAAACGGTAGAGCCCTCGGGATCGCCGATCCGCTTCAGCACGATCACCGCGCCGTCATGCAGCGTTACGCTGGCGTTCCGGTAACCCTTCAGCAAGATGGTAACTGCACACTTATCGTCCCAATGGCGCGTCATCCGGTCGGACCCAGGATCGATGACCACCACAACCGTGTAGATGACCACCCCGTTGGCGAAAGCGTTCAAAACATGGCAGGGAGGCAAATCCTGGCCGGCAGGCGAGGGGACGAACAGCGGCGTCGAAGGAAGGTTGGCGCCGCCTTCAACGGCGAGAGTTGCGCGATACTGCTGGTTCTGCGCGAAACAGGCGCCAGCCATTGCCAGCGCGCACCCAATCTCGACCGCTCGGGTCATGGCATGCTCATGGTAACTCACGGGGCGGAGGCCGGAATAATCCTTGATCTTCCGGCAGCCAAATGCGAACGTGCTTGTCAATTGACCTTGGCAACTACCCGATGGCCAGATTTGATGTAAGGAGCTCCGCCGTCTATCCGTTCGAATGACGCCATCATGAATCAGGATTGAAACTCCTACACGATAAGCGCGCTGATGCAGAGCCAATCACTGGCCAGATGACGTGGGAACGGGCCCTAAACAGATGTTGCGACACAGCGTCCTGTCACGTTGGCACTCTGCACGCGTTCCGCGCCAGATCGTCCAGAACGCAGGCTCTGGCTTGTCTCCGGGTGCCGACAACTCCGATGCGGGAGTGGTGGGCACTATCGCCCTGGCCGGTGTGATACAACGTTCTGCGGCTGGCGCGGTTGCAGGCGCCATGTCTCCAGTCCAGCCCAATTTCTTTTTGGGTGGGTGCTCCCAAGGCCGGGACCACTTCGCTCCACCGCTACTTGCGCCAATATCCTCAGATCTACATTCGTCCAATCAAAGAGCCGCACTACTGCGCCTCGGAGATTCGCATCGGGAACGTCTGTGAAGGGATGCGGGATCAAGCCAGGCGCGATGCGGAATTTGAACGGCCCATTTCCGAGCTGCGTTTCGGCGGGATGATCCCGGCATGGGACGACTACCTGACGCTGTTTCAGCACGCAAGGTGCACGGGCGGTTGGGGAGGCTAGCGTTTGCTATCTGCGGTCGCGGACGGCTGCCGCCGACATCTTTGCCAAAGTGCCGGAAGCCAGAATTATCGCGGCCTTGCACAAGCCTGCCGATTGGGCGTTCTCCGAATATTGGCACGCAGTAAACGCCGGAGTGCCCAGATCTCTTTCCGGCAGGCCATGGAAACCAGCCTGCACCGCAAGAACGATCGCTTTGACGTCTTCTATCCGTTTCTGCAGTTCGGGCTCTACTACGAACAAGTCCGGCGACATCTGGACTTGTTCGGTCGAGAGCGGGTCCGCATCTATCTCTTCGAGGACGAATACCGAAAAAAGGCGCAGCAAATCCTGGTGGAGACTTTCGACTTTCTCGGTCTGGACCGACGCTTCGCGCCGGATATGTCCGAGAGACGCCTGGAAGCGCAAGTCCCACAAGCACTCGGCCAACTATCTCCTGAGGAGACCCCGGCCTGTGGGAACGCTTGAAGCCGCTTTGTCCTGAAGTTTTCCACCCGCCGTCAGAAGGCTCTCATGTTCAAGCGCCGCGGATCGGCGACCATGGACACCGATCGAGAGGATCTGGCCGCCTATTATCGGGAAGACATCGGAAAGCTAACAGAGGTATTGGGGCGCGAGCTGTCTTGCTGGCTTTGTCAAGAGGGCCATGAGGGCAGTCTTTTAGAGGAAACGTGGTGTTCGAGGGCGGTGGTAGCTGGCCGCTGGTCGATACTGCCATCGTCGAAATGACCTCCTAATTGTTCACCTTTTGGTTACCGGATTCACCTGGAGGTTCAATGTAGCAAGCCGGAGGCGCACCGCGATATGCGCTCTGGTGCGTGCGCAGACTGGATTGTAAGAGGTTTGTGAAAGGCCAGCCGAGAGTTGGGCGTTTGGCATCACGCTTGCACCACGACCACAACATCATCCACCAGGAAGTGCAACTTGATCCAAGGATAAAGGAATCTGTATGCAAGACGACAACGTGGACTCTGCCCTTGGCGCATTGAATGCCATAACGCGCGGCGAATCAACGGGGCAACCCGAATTGGCTGCCATCAGCTCCTGGGTTGAAGCAGAGGAGCGACTACTCCGGCCAGAAGAGCTAGGGCGTCCGACTAAAAATCGCGAATAGTGCTAAAGGCGCCAGCGCCGAGGCGATGCTGACACGCAGCGCAGCGGGCTCGTCCGGACCGCCGCGGAACGCAACCTCGTCCGGAACTAGGGCGATGGGCGCGAAAACCAGCAGTTCCGAGGATTTCTCATTAGTTTCGGGCAGTTCCGCTACGAGACGAGCAGCATGGTGAGACAAAAAGGCCTTAAACTGCCTTCTGAGTGCCGGAAACCGGTGCCGCTCCACCGTCCGCGTTTACCGAAGCCGCTGATGCGCCCGGGGCATCGGCCTCGGCTGGCGCGGCTTTAAGTCATGGCTGCGTTCATAAATGCCGATCTATAGAATGCCGGGCCATCGGGCAAGTACTTATTTGTTGACAACGATCAGATGCAATCCAAGCCGTGGAGGAATCCCTGTATCCAGCGAAATACGCGACCGTGTACGGGTCTAGGTGCGCGGCCCATAATGTCAGACATGTGTGGCGGAAGGTGGAAGGCGAAAAGTAATTCTGCACGGCCTGCGCGAGGCGAAGCCGGACGGCCTGTCACTTCGGCGTTCTGCGCCAAAAGATCTTTGCCTCCCCGACCTCCGCCGAACCAGAATAGAGGCGCCCCAGCGCGAACTTCTGGATGCGTTCGTCGTCCGCAGGTATCTCCACGGTGTCAAAGACGCCAGCTTTGAGTCGCCGGTCGAGCTCGGATTGCGAGATCAGGTGCAATTCGGCTGCGACGGCTGTCGGAAAATCAAGCTTGTGTGAATCCGCCAACTCCATTCCCGAGGGAGGTGCGTGCCGGGTTAAAAAGTACGTGTGCTCATCGGCGAATAGCACGGCCTGCGGAGGCGTGACTGCCCGGACCTTGGCGGCGACCAATTCCGCGTCGGACCAGGCGAAGTCCTCGCGGGTATCATACAGTGCTTTCGCCACGAACAGACAGGAAAGCAGCATCACTACCAAAACGGGCCAGAACGGACGGTCCGGTGCGCCGAGGCGGGAGCCCACCACATACAACCCGGCGCAGGCCGGAATCCCGAGAAACGGCGCCGCCAGGAGGTAGTATCGCGAAAATGTGGGAAGGGCGCTGGAGATGTGGGCCGTCAAAGCCAGTGCCAGCCAGCCGCACAGGTAGAATTCGAGGCGTTGTGCGCGCTGCCACCCACTCCGCCTGGAGACGAACAGCAGGCCGGCCAGGGCCAGCAGTCCTAGCATGAGCGGCTGGGAGGAATCGATCCAGGACGTGAGCACTTCAATGTTATGTTCCGCGGCGCCCGACCACTGCACCTGGCGGTAGAGCAGCTCGTACTTGACGGCGTAGAAGATCGTCTGGCGCGGCCCCTGCACGAATAGCCACGCAAGGGGCAGGAACGCAGCCGCCCCAGCGCCCACAAAGGCACCGGTCTTGGCCCATCGGTTGCCGGCCCGGTTGCAGAAAGACATCCAGAGCAACAGCACCGGAGCTACCGGCGCGGTCAGCAGGGAAGCGTTAGCCGCGGCACAAGCCAGCAAACCTGCCAACGCGGCGTAGAGCAACGGGCCCTCCACCGCGGCCACTGTGAGGCGGAACGCTGCCACGATCAGGAACAGGCACAGACCATAGGCCTGCCCAATCGTGCCGAACTCTAACACCATGGCGTTCAGGCCTACGATAAAAACCGCCGTGATCGCCGTGGCGAGCCGCCAGCCTGGAACAGGGAAGCTGCGCAACAGATAGCCCGCCGTCAACAGCACGGCGAGGCTGGACATCACTGCGGCAACCGCATGGGACGTGCGCCAGCTCTCGCCGAAGACTCGCATCCAGCCGGCGTTCCAGTAGGCATTGAGAGGCGCCTGCGAGAATGGGAAATCCAGGTACGGCCGCTTGCCATGGTCGATCGACTGCGCCGCCAGCAGGTGAAACCCTTCATCCCAGGCGAAAGCCCTGGTCTGCGAATACACAATCAGTCCGGCGGCTAACAGCCCCACCAGACCCAAAATCCGTTTATCCGGGATGCTCATCCTTGGCTTCCCGGCAACTGTCTGGAATGGGCCGCCAGCAACGGCGCGAAATGCAATCCGCCAACATCCCGCAACGCTGGGGTTACTTCTCCCTCAGGGCACCATTTCACAGATGCGGTGTCGTATGCCGGGATGACCACTCCCTTACGGTCGTGGCTCCGATCGGAGCCGCGCGCGTACGCAAGCGGTCTTTCAATACGCGGCCATAATTCCGAACTTGTGTAATTAGGGATGTCCACGGGTCGAACCGAAGTATACCAAAGAGGCCCGCAATAGCGTGCCGCGTCAGCGTGGGTTCTGGGTTTGGACTGAGTGAGTGCCGATCTTGTCCAGGGCCGCTTTGGCGCTTAGGGCATAAGGGAAATGGGGATCGTGTCCGACCGCCTGCCGCAGGGACCGCTCCGCGGGATCCAGCCGGCCGGCCGCCGAGTAGGCCATGCCCAGGTGGTACTGGCATACGGAATCGGCGGGAGCCAGCCGCGCACATTCCTGCAATTCCGCGATGGCAAGCTCCGGCGATCGCAATTTGTAGTACGCCCAGCCGAGCACATCGGCGGCGCCAGGCGATTCGGGCATTTGCTGCTTGGCCATTCGTGCGAGCGAGACCGCCACGTTTATGTCCCCGCCGTGCTCCAAGTACAGATACGCCAGTTCATCGGCTACCCGAGGCGATGCCGGATCGGCCTGGTGGGCCTCTTCGCAGAGTTTCCTGGCTTCCTCCCAGTTGCCCTCTTTTCGGTATTGAGCCTCCAGCGCCAGGTAATTCGCAACACTGTGCGGGTTGGCCTCGATGGCGGCGCGCAGGTCTCGCTTGGCCTGGTCCACCGAACCCTTGGCGAAATCGATATTGGCGAGCAGGGTATATGCGTCCGGCGTGTGCGGATCAAGCGCGAGCGACTGCCGGACACTGGCCTCCGACTTTTCCGGGTCTTTCGAAGCAAAATAGGCTACCCCCAGCAAGAAGTGCAGTCCCGCATTCCGCGGAAACTGCCGGACTAAGATCGACATCCGTTCCACGGCTTCCTTCGACCGTCCTTGCCGGGAGTAAAGATTTACCAGCACAGCCCATGCGGGCAGATCGGCGGGGTTGCGGTTGAGCGCCTCCCGAAGCAACGCTTCGGCTTTGCGCGCGTCTCCCTTCTCGATCCAGGCTTGCGCCGCGGCGACATAGGCCGGCACTTCATTTGGATTCGTCTTGAGAGCGCCGTTCGCCAGACGCAACGCTTCACCGTAATCGCCGCTCTTGACCGCCAGGCTGGCCAGAGCCGCGGCGGCCTGGGTCATGTGCGGGTCGAGTTCGAGTGCGCGAGTCAAGGAAGACTTGGCCGCACCGGAAAGTCCGAGAGCCTTTTGAGCGATACCCAGGAAGTAGCAAGCGGAGGCGGACCTGGAATCCGCGTTGAGCGCGCTCTCTAGCGCCGCGATGGCCTCACTGTACTTCCGTTGCGCAATCAGGATTTGCCCGTTCCATAGAAGCCCCTGCGGATCGCGCGGATTAGAATTCAGGATCTGCCGGTCGAGAGCGGCAGCCTCGTCGAGCCGATCGAGGTCCATCAGCGTCTCGATGAGGCGCGCCCGGACTGCGGAATCCTTGGGACGGGCGGCCAGCAGCGAGCGGAACTCCGCGGAGGCCTTCTCCTTCTGCCCTGTGGATCTATAGAAAAGCCCTAGGGCCTGGTATGCTTGCGGATCGTCGGGGGCGGCGGTTTTCAACTGAGCGCAGAGTTGCTCGGCATCCGCGAATTCACCGCGAGAGACATAGATTCGCGCCAGAAACAGCCGCGGCAATACGGCGTGGGGATCCAGTTCGGAAGCGGCGCGCAGCTCCTTCTCAGCCTCTGCCATCCTTGCCTGCGCGAAATAGAATTCGCCGAGTGCTACGCGGGCCTCGACGGATTTCGGACTGGCCGCGATCGCCTTTTGGTACACCGCTTCCGCAGCCGCCGGCTGGCCCGTGGAGAGATAAACGGCCCCCAAAGCCGTGTAGTGCGCGGCTTGTTGAGGCTCGAGCGCGATGGCTTTCTCAAATTCCCGAATTGCGCCGGGCAGATCGCGCGTTGCGGCATACACGTGGCCTAGAACGGCATGCGCCCGCGCATTGTTGGGATCCGCCTTGAGCGCTTCCTGCGCGGCCGACTGCGCCTTGGGAAACTCCCGGCGGGTGAGGAACAGCGAAGCCAGATCGAGTTGTGCCCCGGCGTTCCGCGGGTCGAGCGCCACTGCTTGCGACAACTCGGCCAAGCCTGTCTCGAAATGGCGCAACTTCAGACACGCGCGTGCGAGCTGATAGTGCGCCTCGGCAAATCTGGGATCTATACGAACCGCGTTCCGGCACTCGATTACCGCTTCCTGATACTTTCCGGATTTGAAGTATCGCTCGGCGCTATTCAGATATTTCCGCTTCTGCTGATTGGGGTCGGTGGAGCAGGCGGCCTGAAACAACATAGCCAATGCCAGAATTCGGGCTAAGAAGGCCGGTGACACGCAATGGAGAGACCTCACTCTGACCTCCAAATGGAAGAACGCTGAGCGGCCTCGATAGGCTGGGGCTGCGGAGAACGAGAGGTCCGGCTGGTTCGAGCCTCCCGCGATGGTCCCGCGGCTAACGTGTGGCGCCTGCCCGCCGCCGGCGAATCAGGAAGACAACGATGAGCAAAGCCGGTAAATCGACACCGAACAGCGCTAGGAAAGACGGCTCCGGAGTGTTCACGCTCAGGAATTCCTGAGGCGGGCCGCCGCCTGCCGGCGAATAGACCGTAACATTGGAGAAATCGCTCAGCGGCATATTCGCGGCGAGCGTAGTGGCCTGTGTCAGCGCGTTGGATGCGGTGGTTAAATCGTTTCCACTCAGATATTGCAGGGGGTTGCCCTGAGGATCGAAAAGCTGCCAGATCGCATATTGAATGTCACCCGCACAGTCCACGCCCGATAGGCAGGTAATAGACGTGGGATCGATCAACTGTTCCGCCAGCCAAGCTGCCTCGGAATACTCCTGCTGAGTGACGCCTTTGGTCTCCATCCATGTTTGGCCGCCTGCGCCAAGGTTCGCGACGTTGAACACGTCGGCCGTCCAGTTTTGGCCGACATAGCTCTCGTCGGCGAAATCGTCGCAAATGATCGCTACGTTGGTCTCAGAGCCGACCGTGGCGTAATAGGGACCGACATATGCGGGCCCCAGGATGTTATTGCCCGCGCTGGTAAGCGTCATATCCACGGTGCCCTGAGCGAAGCCGCTAGATGCCAGGCATATGAAAGCCGCCAGGCTCAAGAGCCGTTGCGTTGCGAATCTGGTCCTCATAATGTATTCTCCGCCGCCAACCGGCACACTCCCGATTCAGCGTTACCAAATGCAAGTGTAAGATTGGGGCCGGATAATGGTCAATACTCCGGAGGATATAGCAGTTTGAGCGGTTTTAAAGTACTCAGAATAGTACCGCTGGTGTTAGTCGCCATGCTCATCCCGGGGTTGCCCGGTCCAGGTGGTGTGTCGACGCCCGTAACGCACTCTATCCAGCGCAGGCGCCCGGCCTCGACAGCGTAGGACCGCCGGCTGACTCTCTTTGCTTCACCCGTTTTCCAGCAGCAATAAGTACGGCGATCTTGACGCCCAACCGCCCGTTACACACTGCCGCCGGCGCGGGCACGTCCGGCTGCGTTTGAATGCCGCGTTTCGGACGTGAAACAATAATCGGGAGATGCACGCCTTAGACCACAAGCCCCTCACTATCTGGATCGTCGCATTTGCAGAAGGTTTTTCGACGCTGGCCGTGGAGGTCATCGCGATTCGTCTGGCCATTCCCGTGGCCGGCTCCAGCATGACGCTTACCGGCGTGATGCTCGGCGTGGTCCTGTTCGCCCTGAGCGCCGGTTATTGGCATGGCGGGGAATTGTCAGCCAGGTGGGATAGCTCGCGGACACGCGCCGCTCTTACCCGTAATCTGCTGCTTACCGGCGCCATCTATGCGGCGGTCTCATTTCCGGCCGAAGCCATTCTGCTGGGGAAGCTTCTCGATGCGGGCTTGAGCCTGGCGCTAGGGATCGGCGTGGCGGCTACCGCGCTGTTCGCCGTGCCGGTCTATCTGGTGGCGCAGACGGTGCCGCTGTTGGCCGAACTCACTAACACCGAGGGTAAAGCCGGCAAGGCTTCCGGTAAGGTGCTGTTCTACTCCACGCTCGGTTCCGTCGCCGGCGGCATCGTGACTCCCATCTTCCTTTTTCCGTATCTCGGTGTTCGCGCGTCGACCTACGCGATCTGCGGATTGCTGTTTGGCGCTTCCGCTCTGATGGCCGCGCAGCGCTTCGGGCGCTGGAAGATCCTAGGCTCTGGCGCCCTGTTCCTCGCCGCGGTGCACCTTGCCAGTGTGGCGGCCAAACCGGCCGACGAGCAGTTCTCCTTCGACAGCGCGCACCAGAATATTCGCATCGTCTCGGAGCGGGCCGCCGCGGGACGGATGGAAAGAGTGATGTACCTGAACGGCGGACGCGCTTCTGGAATCTTCTCCGATACCGGGCAGAGCTCATTTGCATATGTCCGGGAAGCAGGCCAGGCGCTGGCCGCCGTCCGCAGCTCATACGTGCTGGCCGTCGGAGCTGCAGGCTTCACGTTTCCCAGAGATGCAGCGGCCTTGCCTTTCGTCCAGCAGGTCGATGCGGTGGATGTCGATCCGGCTGTGCGGGAGATCGCGGAGCGGCAGTTTTTGCGGCAGCCCCTGCCGGCCAAAATCCGGTTCTTTCCGCTCTCCGCGCGATATGCGCTTCGGCGCTTCCGGGAGCAGGGAATGCGATATGGCTTCGCCTTGCTCGACGCCTACAGCGGCAAAGGCATACCGGACGAACTTCTCACCGTCGACTTCTTTCGCGATGTGCACGCGGTGGCGGACTGCATCGCGGCCAACGTGATTCTGGATCGCGCGGCCGAATCCGAATTCGCCGCCAACGTTTTGGCATCTTTCCGAAAAGCGTTCGGACGCGTCTGGATCAAAGACGTCAAGCCGGGTGACGAAGAGACTACCAATTTCCTGGTGACCAACTGGGAGATCCCCGGATCGGTCGAGTGGGCCGGCACGGGGCGAATCTATACCGATGACCGGAACACCGCCGACCGGGACCACGTCGACATGCTGTGGGGCAGCGAGGAATAGGCCGGCGAGGCGCAGACACTCGTGCCCAATGCGTCAACGCGAGGCTGTAGAGTTTCGCTTTAGTACACGCGTTCGGAATTACGGTGACGTATTGGAGCACCGCTAACGCGCACGGCTCTTATCGGAGTAGCGACCGTCAGGGAGCGGGCTCATCACTATCGTGTGCGAGCCTGAATCACATTACTCCACGGCAATTTGCGCCCAATACACCCTTACGTCCCGCTGGGGTCCGCTCCGGCGACGGCCTCGGCTTCGGGCATGCGAAAGCGATAACCCAGCCACGGCTCGGTGAGAATGTATCGCGGCCGGCTCGGATCCGGCTCGAGCTTCTTCCGCAATTGCTTGACGAAGACGCGCAGGTACTGCACCTCGTTGCCGTAGTCCGGCCCCCACACGGCTTGCAGGATTCGGTCGTGCGGCAGAGCCACGTCGCTGTTCGAGATCAGGAAACGAAGCAGGTCGAATTCCTTGGGCGTCAGCCGGACCTCTTTGCCGTCCACCGTCACGCGCCTGGCGCCCATCCGGATTTCGACTGTGCCGAACCGTATGAGCTCGGCCGCCGCCTCCCCCGATAACGGCGATCGCCGCAACGTGGCGCGAATCCTTGCCAGCAAGACTTCCATGCTGAACGGCTTGGTCACGTAGTCGTCCGCCCCGGCATCCAGGGCCGCCACGGTGTCTGGAGCGGAGTCGCGGACGGTCAACATGACCACATGCACGTCGGACCGCGCACGAATCTCGCGGCAGGTTTCGATGCCGCTCATGCCGGGCAGGTTGACATCCAGCAGCACCAGGTCGAACCTCTCTTCGCGCAGCTTTGCCAGGGCTTCCTCGCCGCTACGCGTATCGGCCACTACGTAGCCCGCGCCGGTCAGGACCACGCGCATCACGCGCCGGATTTGGGGCTCGTCATCCACCACCAGAATGCGGCCGCTGCTCATGCCGACCAGCGTAGGCCCCGCGCGGTAAGGAAGTCGTTAAGCGGGTGTCAGGATTCCGTTAAGGCCCGCCCATCTTCAGAATGCGCAGGATGTCCATCCGTCCGCATCTGTGGTCTGATTGTTGTATGTTCGCTCGACGCCAGCTTCTCTATCTCGCCGCGGCGGCCGCGCTGGGCGCCACGAAGATGACGGCCAAACAACGCGTGGATCGCGCCCTGAAAGGCCAGGATGTGGACCGTACGCCGTTCAGCTTCTGGCATCACTTCGGATTGGAGAAGCTGCCCGCGGAGCGACATGCGCAGGCCACCCTCGAATTTCATCGCCAGTTCCACACCGACCTCGTAAAGGTCATGAGCGACTACGCGTTCCCGAAGCCCGCCGGAAACTGGTACGAGCTGAAGGTGGTGAGCAATCCGTTTCCGGAGCAATTGCGAGCGCTGGGATTGATCCGCGATGGATTGCGTGGCGACGCCTTTTTCGTCGAGACCATCTTCAACCCGTGGAACGTGGCGGAGAAGTTGTCTTCGCCGGAAGAGGTTCTCCGGCTCAAAGCGGAGAATCCCAAGACGCTCGAGGCCGCGCTGGAAGCCATCGCCGAATCCGAAGTCAGCCATGCCCGTAAGGCCGTGGCGGCCGGCGCCGCTGGAATCTTCCTGGCGATCGCCAATGCGCAGGACGGCATCCTGACCCAGGAAGACTATGCGAAGTTCAGCGAACCGTTCGACCGCATGATCCTGCAGGCGGTCGCTGGGGCTCCGCTCAACATCCTGCATCTCCACGGCGACAAGGTCTACCTGGATCGATTCGTGAAGGGTTGGCCGGCGGCCGCCATCAACTATTCCAACTTCGGCACAGGAAAGCCGGTAGCCGCTATGCGCGCGCTGTATGACGGTGCTGATGAGCGGGCTGGACGAGCGGAATTTCCGCCAGCTGTCCGAAGCGGATCTGCGGAGCCAATGGCAGGCTGCGCGAGAGGCCGCCGGGAAAAAATTCGTCCTCACGCCCGGATGCTCGGTCCCCAACGATTCCACCACCGAAGAACTGATGCGGCTAACGAAGGTCACCGGGGCGTGAGCTCGAGCTTGAGGGCTGCAAGTGACAAGAGCTGGGCAAGAAGCCGAGTGAGACGAACGTTCGCCGTCCTGGGATCTGCCCTCTTCCTCCTGCTTGCCCCCGGAATCGTTGCCGGTTGGGTGCCTTGGTGGATCTCCAGGTGGCGTATGGAGGCTCCTCTGTTAGGGTGGCTCCCTCTACGGTTCTTTGGGTGTCTGCTGATCGGCGCGGGGCTTCCGGTGTTGGTCGACTCATTTGCCCGCTTTGCATTTCAAGGCTTGGGCACGCCCGCGCCTGTTTTTCCGACGCGGCACCTCGTTGTTACCGGACTGTATCGTCACGTCCGAAACCCGATGTATGTTGCGGTGGTGGCCGTAATCCTCGGTCAAGGTCTGCTGCTTGGCAATGTCTCCGTGCTGTGGTACACGGTGCTTGTCTGGCTGGTGTTTCACTTGTTCGTTCTGGCGTATGAGGAGCCCACTTTGCGGGCAACGTTTGCCACGGAGTACGACGCCTTCCGCGCCAATGTCCCACGTTGGGTCCCCCGGCTGCGACCTTGGCGGGGGAGCGCCAATCGGGGAACATGATCTGACGGTTACAATGGGCCTTGTTTCCCTACGACTCTCCGCTCCTCAACGCCGCTCAGGCCGCTCCGCAATCTGTCTCGGGCGTTCTCCAGATTCTCCAAACGATCGATGCCGCTTGTGTAGACGGGGATGGCCTGAAATGGTTCAACTGGCTGTATCTCGAAGTGACGCAGGCCGTCGAGGCGCGGGTCTCAGGCGGTGGATTCACCGATCCCGCATAGCTGGCCGAGCTCGATGTACAATTCGCCCGTCTCTTCTTCTCCGCCCTCAAGTCCTCACTCTCCGGTCAGGCAACAGCCGATTGCTGGCAAGTTCTGTTCGAAAGCCGCAACCAGAACGCCATCGCACGTATCCAGTTCGCCTTGGCTGGCATCAACGCACATATAGATCACGACTTGCCTGAAGCCATCGTCGCCACCTGTCACTCCACTGGTACAACTCCGGATCGCGGTGGAACGCACTATGGCGATTACACGTCGCTCAATTCCACGCTGGACGGCCTCATTGAAACCGCCAAGCACACACTGAATGTTCGCTTTGCCCGGTGGCGCACTCCCGCCTATCTCTCATCTGGAAGATACGATCGCCGCATGGAATGTGAGCGCTGCCCGGGAGTCGGCGTGGCAAAACGCCGAACATCTTTGGCAACTCGTTACGATTCCGTTGCTTGCATCGAGCTTCATGGATGTGTTGGACGGCTTTACGACCGTGATCGGCAAGGCATTGTTGGTACCGTGCCGTGACCGAGAGCAAGCGTAGAGACTAAGGTTGTAGCGGGCGCCGGCGCGATTCCCGCGCGCCACATCACTTCGGGAACTTAGCCGCTACCACGGGTGTCGAATAAGTTGGGTCAGAGAGCAATCCGATAAGTCAAGGGAGGCAGAAAATGTTCGACGCCATTTGTGTGTCGCAACGATCCCGAAAACCGTGGACTGTAACACTTTCTTTCGTCGGGCAGGGCGTCCTGATCGGGCTGGCGGTTCTGGTTCCGCTGGTGAGCACGGAGGCGCTGCCGCACTTACGTGTCCTCAGCGAACTCTTACCGGAGCCGCCTGCGCCGGCCCCCGCACACCGGCCGCAGAGTGCAGTGAAACCGTTGAAGCCAGTTCCGTTCGAGATCAGCCGGGGCGTCTTGTCGTTGCCGTCTCAGATACCAAGAAGTGTCGTGATGATTCAGGATCCGGATTTCGATCCGAATGTGGGCAGCGACGTGGGAGTGCCAGGAGGGCTAGGGAATCCAGCCGGATCGGGGAACGCCGTGATCGACAGCCTGGGGCGAACCACGCCGCTTCCCGAGGCGCCCGCACCAACAGCCCCGAAACAGGCTGCGCAGCCTGCGCCGATTACGCGCATCAAGGTCGGCGGAAAGGTCCAGGAGGGCAAGCTCATTTCCGCTCCGCGGCCCGTCTATCCTCCCTTGGCCAGAACGGCGCGAATCTCCGGTATCGTGCGGCTCCAGGCGGTGATTTCGCGCGACGGCGCCATCATGGACCTGCGAGTCATCAGCGGGCACCCATTGTTGGTTCCGGCAGCCATATCGGCGGTGAAGCAGTGGCTCTTTCAGCCGACCTATCTCAACGGAGATCCCGTCGAGGTAGCCACCGACATCGAGGTGAACTTCACCCTGCAGCACTAATGCGCCGTGGCGCACGCGCAAGCGTTAGTTCGCCGCCTGGAGATTGGCCATTTCGAGGCGCGCCGGCACTCCCGCCGGTAGAGCCAGCTTCGCTCGCCTAGTGCTGAAACTTTCACCGTACGCGAACCACGCGAGTGATTTCTCGCGCAGTTCCCGCTTCAGATTCAATCCTATCCAAAATAATTCATACTGTTCCAAAATAATTCACACTGTATAACTCACGTTACTGAGTTCCATGTTACCTTCGTTCCGTACTTAATAAGTCACAGGAGGACTTCGTGCGCCGCAGATTGCTGTCGCCGCCATTCCTGATGCTGCCGTTCCTGTGCTTCGCCGGAGAAGGGCCGGCGCAGCGCGGTCCCCTGCAACTGACTCTCAAGCGCGCGGTCGAGATCGCCCTTTCTCCGGAAGGCAATACCTACATCCAGCTTTCCGACGAGAACGTGCGCCAGGCCAAATCCCGTTCGGCGGAAGCGCGCTCGGCATTTCTGCCCGATGTGGAAGCCCAGGCCGAGCAAACCGTAGCCATGCGCAGCCTGGCCGCCCTGGGCTTGGATCTGGCCACCAACCAGACCCTGACGCAGGCCGAGAACGGTCTGACCGGCCCCTTGGCCCCAACCGAGAAGACCCTGCTGAACGGAATCATCAAAGACATTCCGCGCGTGGTAGGCCCCTTCAACTCGGTGGATGTGCGCGCCCGGGTCACGCAAAGCGTATTGGACTTCAGCAACATCCGCCGCTACCAAGCCTCCCGCGCCGCGGTGCGCGCCACAAAAGACGACCGCAGCAACACTGACGACTCGGTCTCCACCACCGTGGCCAAAGCTTACTTAACAGCTCTGCGCGCCGACGCCGATGTAGAAGCCTATCAAGCCAACGTAGGGTTGGCCGAGGCCGTCCTGAAGCAGTCGCAGAACCAGAAGGACGCTGGCACGGGCACGGGCCTTGAGGTCATTCGCGCCAAGGTGCAACTCTCCAATGAGCAGCAGCACCTCCTGATGGTCCAGAATGAGCGCAGCAAGGCCTATCTGCAATTGTTGCGTGCCATGGGTTTGAATCTCGCCACCACCGTAGAGCTCACCGACAAGCTGACTTACGAGCCGATAGAGGCGGTCAGTGTGGAGCAGGCGCAAGCCAAGGCTCTGAAAAACCGTTCCGACGTCAAAGCGCAAGAGGAGCGCGAAGCCGCGGCCCGTTTGAATGCCAATTCGGTAAAGTTTGAACGCCTGCCGAGCCTGGTGGCCTACGCGGACTATGGCAGCACGGGAACCAACGGCGAAACCGTGTCGCTGCTGCCCACCCGGGACTACGGTTTTGCCCTGCGCGTGCCCATTTTTGACGGAGGCCGGCGCGACGCCCGCCGCGCCGAAACTGCCTCGCAGTTCCGCCAGGAGCGCGTGCGCACCAGCGACCTGCGGGAACAGATCGAATTGGAAATCCGCACGGCGCTCGACAGCTTGCATTCCGCCGAAGAACAGGTGAAAGTGGCGGAAGGCGGGCTCGGGCTCTCTCAGAACGAGTTCACGCAGGCCCGCCGCCGCTACGAGGCGGGCATGTCCAGCAGCCTCGAAGTCACCGACGCCCAGACCCGTCTGGAACGGGCTCGCGATAACCGTATCGCCGCCGTCTACAACCACAACTTGGCCCGCATCGACCTGAGCCATGCCACCGGGACGATCCTCGCGGACCTGCAGCGCGAGCCACGCGGGGCGGCAATCCACCCCGATCTCGCGGAGCCGGACCTACCGGAGATGGACCTTGTGCAGCCCGGCGCCCTATTAGCCGCGCTGCGCGAAACCTCGCCGCCGGAGATGCTCCTCCACCCCCAACAACAGCCCCAAGCGCAAGCCCAAGCGCAGCCGGAGACGCCGGCGGAGACGCCCCCTCTCGCCACTTCCTCCATCGCCGAAAAGCGTCCGGCTATCGTACAGGTGGCTGCGCGTCGATCCAGACCCCCCATACGGAGGGCTCATCGGAGAGCACTCGGGAAGCGCGTTCATCGCAGAGTACCCAGGCAGATCGCCCGGAAGGGTCGGCGAGCAACCAAAAGACAGGCATGAGCGTCTAATCGCTAGGGTATCCCTACCCAGCCGCCAAGCCGTACTGTCGGCGGCTGGTATAATGGCTCTGGGCCCCTCGGATTTCAAATCTATGAACAGCCGTATCAAATACCTGGTGGTGACCACCTCTACATGCGTCACGTTGGTGCTGGTTCTGGGCACTGTGCTGGGCCGGAGCGCCTCAACCGATAGGCCGTATCCGCAACTCGGTGTGTACACGGAGGTGCTGCACCGCATTAAGAGCGAGTACGTGGAAGAGCCGGACATGAAGAGCGTCACGCTGGGCGCTTTGAACGGGCTGCTCGAATCCGTCGATCCCTTCGCCAGCTATCTCAACGCCGACCAGTACAAGGACTATCTGAAGAACAAGGACGCGCACAAAGCCGATGTGGGCCTGGTGCTGTCCAAGAAGTTCGGATTCGTCGGCGTAGTGGGGGCAGTGCCCGGATCGCCTGCCGCCAAGGCGGGTCTGGCCACCGGCGATATGCTCGAAACCATTAACGCTGTGGCCACGCGCGATATGCCTCTGGCATATGCCAGCCTGCTGCTCGCAGGCGAGCCCGGTTCCTCGGTGGAACTGACGGTGGTGCGTGTGCGGCGCCCCGAGCCACAGAAAATCAAGCTGACGCGTGCCAACCTCACGTATCCTGCGGTGACCGGGAAGATGCTGCCGGATCAGGTGGGCTACATTCAGCCGGAAACGCTGGCGCCGGGCAAGGCTAAAGAGGTGGCTGCCGCCGTCGAGTCGCTGCAGAAGCAGGGGGCCCAGAAGCTGATCCTGGATCTACGAAACTGTGCGGTGGGCGGTCCGCAGGAAGGGATTGCGCTGGCCAACCTGTTCCTCGCCAAGGGTGAGATCACGTATTTGCAGGGCCAGAAGATAGCGCGCCAGGACTTCCAGGCGGATGCTTCCAAGGACATCACCAAGCTGCCACTGGTGGTCATCACCAACCGGGGCACGGCGGACGGCGCGGAAATCGCGGCGGCCGCCCTAATGGAGGACAAGCGCGCCGAACTGGTGGGCGAGCGCACTTATGGCGATGCATCCTTGCGGAAGGCGATTACCATGGAAGATGGCGGCGCCATCATTTTGTCCGTGGCCAAGTATTATTCGCCCGGCGGCAAGGCCATTCAGGATGTGGGCGTCACGCCCCAAACGGTAATGGCTGAGCCGGAGACCCAGGTGGAACTGGACGAAAACGGCGAGCCTCTGCCGGAGACTCCGGAACAGCCTGACAAAAAGCAGGAAGACCCGCTGTTGAAGAAGGCTATTGAAATTTTGGCTGGCCAGAAGACTGCGTAAACCGCCTGAAGCCGCGTGCCGCGGCGGGCGCTCCTGGCGTTGGCACGGCAGACTTACCAGGACCGGGCCGGGTCTCCCAGGCTGCGTTTCTCACCCGGATGGTTCGTCGGTGTCTCGAAACAACGCAGCCAAACTGCAGTCTTATCCCCCGGTTTCAAAGAGAACTCTCGGCAATTCGGACTGTCTCGCGATGCTTGAGAGTGTGCCCCGCTTGACCGGATCATGAAGCGGAACAGGCGCGGTGATTGTCGTGTCTTCCACCTGCTTCTGCGTAATCCGATGGCTGCCGCGTTGACGAACCGCAAGGAATCCATTTCGTTCGGGCACCCGGCAAACCTCGTCCCCTGAAAGGACTCGGAGCTTACCCAACCGGGACTTCGGCTTGTGTGACGAAGATCTCGCTGTGGAGCCGCCGGGCAACTTCGATGGGTCCGCTGTCTCGAAAGAATAGGGAAAGTGCCTCAATCAAATTCGCTCTGGCCTCCTCGATTGACGAGCCTTGGCTCGCAATGTCGGGTTCCGGACAAAGCGACACAAATCCCGATTCTTCTCGTTCGATAATTGCGGTCAAGCGCAACGCTTGCCCATGACCCGAGTCTACAACAGATTACCTTTAGCCATTTCGCCGGCAGTGCCGACAAACGCCCCCTCGGGACCGTCGATTGACCACGAGCACCACCCTCTAGCGGACCGCAACTATACCGCCCTACGCGCTGACTGAAGCCGAGCTTACCGCCGCCCCGCGCCCCACCTGCCCCAGTGGCAGCCGCAGCCGGAAACATGCGCCGTGGCCGGGCGCGGATTCTTCCCACATGTCCCCACCGTGGTCCAGTACGGTCTGCCGCGAGAGCGCCAACCCCAGGCCCAGCCCGTTTCTCTTGCCCGCGCTGGCGAACGGCTCAAACAGGCTGTTGCGGATCTCCGGGGCGATGCCCGGGCCGTTATCCCGCACTTCGGCCATCACGAATCCGTTCTGGGAGACGGCCGAGATTGAAATCCGGCCGCCGTCCGGCATCGCTTCCAGGGAGTTTCCCACCAGGTTGGCGAAGACCCGTTCCATGCGGTTGCGTTCCAGCGGCAGTTCGATATCTTCCGGCACCTGGAGTTGCAAATCGACGTGCTGCGCTTCGGCCACGGCGAGTAACGATTCGCAGCCGGCAGCCGCCACCTCCCGCAGCTTGCACGTTTCGGCCCCGCGGGCGCTGCCCCGCGACACGTTCAGCAGGTCCTGCAGCAATTCCTGAATGCGCCGCGAAGCCCGGTAGATGTTGGCGGCCAGCCGCTTCACCTGCGGCGGCGTCAGTTCGGAATCCACCAGCATCTCGGCACCGCCATAGACTGCCGCCAGAGGGTTGCGCAGATCGTGCACGATGGAGCTTGACAGGCGCCCGATGGTAGCGATCCGCTCCTGGCGAATCAGTTCCTGGCGCGCCTGTTGGATGGAGGCGCACATGGCATTGAAAGTGCGCGCCAGGCGGCCTAACTCATCCTGGCTGACCACTTTCACGCGATGCTCGTAATTCTGCCGGGCAACCTCCGCGGCGGCCCGGTCCAACTCCTTCACCGGCTCCACGATGCGCCGCGCCAGCACGTATGTCAATCCCAAACCCGCCGCGATAGCCAGCAGCCAGAGCAGGATCATATTGCGGCGAAGCACGGCCAGCCGCGCGTCGGCCTTTTCGAACGAACGCAAGATCCACAGTTGGCCGATTTTCGTCCCGTCGATGGCGAGCAGCGGTCTCGGGGGCGCCAC
>Ga0181530_10003024_pt1 | contig 19208 bp, 16 predicted proteins | sample PEATcosm2014_Bin_42_FD_119769 | JGI IMG/M metagenome (GOLD analysis project Ga0181530, IMG submission 119769) | Peatland microbial communities from MTU Mesocosm Facility, Houghton, MI, USA - PEATcosm2014_Bin10_60_metaG | ecosystem: Environmental > Terrestrial > Soil > Wetlands > Peat | place... | reverse complement strand
CGGGTGCGCGCCAATTTTGTAGGTAACCAAGTTCGTTTTGCGGGTTCGGCTGGTCAGGCGGCTGACGTCTGGTTGCGCGGTGCGTGACAGATCTGGTCTTCGGGTCGGCTGGCCTGCTGGCAGCGGAGCGTGGCGATGGCGCTGGCGCCGGCGACGGTCCAGTGCATGCCGGACTGCTTGAGGCGCTGGCCGATGACCGCTTTGCACCCGGATTCGACTGCTCCGGAGCCGATGAAAAGGCCGCGGGAGCGGAACCACTGGTAGCGCATGCGGGGCGCGTTGTTCTCGAAGTAGCCCAGGGCCGTGTCCAGTTCGCCTTTCTTGACGCCGGCGAGGGGATAGACGCGAGCCGCGTCGCAGATGCCGTCGATGTCGCCGTAGTCGAGGTCCTCCAGGCGGGCGGTGAGCCAGTCCTGCCGGTGGTCGCCGAGCATGAACTCCAGCAGGCGGGCGAGGTCATGCAGGTGCTCGCGGGCGTGGAACAGGTCCACGATCTGGGTGGCCTCGGGGAACTTGGCGGTGGCGATGTTCCAGATCCAGGCGGCGCCGTCGCCGAGGATGGTGAGCTGCCGGACGTGGCCGGCGCCGCGGCGGATGCCCTCGGCCTCCACGAGGCCGGCGAACACGTGCGCGGGCTCGAACGTGGCCACGTAGCTGGAGGAATCCCGGTCACGGACGGGGTAGCCGTCCTCATCGACCTCGTTCTGGGTGAAGAACACGCCGAGCTTGACCTCGCGGGTCCGGGCGCGGCCGTCCTCGCCTTTGCCGTCCCGCCCCGCGGTCTCCTTCGCGGTCACCGGCACGCCGGTGCCGTCGATCGCGGCATACAGCTTGTCCGGCAGCGGGGACGGCGGCAGCGGGATGAGCTTGCGGTCCGTGATCGCCCTGGCCCGGTCCCGGACCGCGGCGGCCGCCGTGGTGCCGCTGGCCTCGGCGGCCCGCTCGACGCGCTTGGCTGTCAGGCGCACTCCGGCCAGGTTCTCCAGCAGCCGGGCGGCCTTCGCGAACGGCCCGGCGGCAGCAGCCTGGTCGTTCATCGCCCGCAGGCCCGGGGACATCGCCTGGCCGGCCACGCCGAGCCCGGCGTCCCTGGGGGCAAGCCCGTGGCCGCAGGCCGCGCAGTGATACCAGGCACGCGTGAGGGTGACCGGCCCGAGCACCGTGTCGATCACCTTGTCCCGGTAGGAGACGAACTCTGCCTCATGTCCCTGGCCGCACGGCACCCGCGGGCCGCGGTAGCCGGGATCGGCGGCCAGCAGCTTCTCCAGCATGCCGCAGCCCGCCTGAAGCATCCCGGCGCGGATCACGGCCTCGGCAGCCTCCATGCCCGTGTCACCGCAGCCCAGCGACCGGGCCGCTTCCGCCGCCAGCCGGCCTATCTCGGCGGCCTTTTCCTGCGCGATCGCGTAGCAGAGCCCCCTTTTTCGCCCTCCGGCACCGAGGGCGTATCCGTGCCGGCAATAGGCCTGGCCTCGCAGATCTTCTCGTTCACCTCCGCGATCCGTTCGCTGATTGCCGCGAACTCCGCATGCCGGGCGACCTCCCGCCGCACCTTCTCCACCTCCCCGGCAGCCAGCTGCCGGCCAACGGTGCCGCGTCCCCGGGCGGTCCGGGTCCACAAGAACCTCGGCCCGTGGCCAGGATGATCCGGCTGAGCGCACACGCAGTTCGGCTTCCCGCACTTCCGGTAGTTCTCGCTCACCGACCCGCGCCGGAAATCACCGACCGCGCTGAGCTGCGCGTACAGCCGTTCCCGCTCGGCATCCAGCTCCGGGAGCGACGGCTCGGTCATGGGCACTCCTCATCTGGTTGTTACTAAACAACCAGACTCCCAGCATAACCTGCCCCGATGCGGGACCCCTACATATGTGTCGCGCACCCCCCGTGGCCGGGCGATGGCCGGCGCCGGTCGGCTAATGCCCCATGCGGGCGTAAACGCCGCATCCCCGCGGCGTGTGCAGCCAAAACGCCGGATCTCGGGGGCTCGGGCGGGCGCGGGCGGGGAAGATCGTATCCTTGACTACTCCCCGCCCTGAAGCTGAAGGACGGGGATTCCAGCCTTCGCAGGCTGGGCTTCCTGTTTCACAGCCGACCGCACCCGGGAGGACCCGGAGTGTCTGACATCAGCTCCGCAGGCGTCGCCGGGGTTGCCCCCAGCTACGGCAAGACCTGCCGCCAGGATGTTCTTCGCCGCGTTGATGTCCCGGTCGTGGCGGGTGCGGCAGGACGGGCACTGCCACGTCCGGGTGCTCAGGCTCAGCGAGGCGAGCAGATGCCCGCACGCCGAGCAGGTCTTGGAGCTCGGGTACCAGCGGCCGATCACGATCAGATGCCGTCCCGCCCGGGCCGTCTTGTACTCGATCATCTGGCGGAAGGTGCCCCACCCGCAGTCGGAGATGGCCTTGGCCAGCGACCGGTTACGGACCATGTTCTGCACCGCCAGGTCCTCGATCACGATCACGTCATGATCGCGGACCAGGGCGGTGGAGGTGCGGTGCAGGAAATCGGTGCGGGACGCGCGGACCTTCCGGTGCGCGCGGGCGACCTTCGCCTTCGCCTTGGCCCGGTTCGCCGAACCGCGCTGGCAGCGGGCCAGCCTGCGCTGATACCGGGCCAGGGCCTGTGCCCGGCGGGCCAGCTTCCGCGGGTTGGGGACCTTCATCCCGCTGGAGGTGACCGCGAAATCCTTGATACCCAGGTCGATTCCGGCAACAGCACCCGTGGCGGGAAGCTGCTCCGGGCCGGTCACCTCGACGGCGAGGGAGACGTACCAGCGGCCGCACGGGTCCCTGGAGACCGTCACTGTGGTCGGCTGGATCGCCGCCGGGTCAATGCCGGGCCACGACCACACAAACCTCAGCGGCGTGTCCATCTTGGCCAGGAACAGCGCGCCGTCCCGGTACCGGAACCCGGACCGGGTGTATTCCGCGGACTGCCGGGCGGTCCGGGACTTGAACCGCGGGCAGCGGGCCCGGTTGGCGAAAAAATTGGTGTAGGCGACCTGCTGGTGCCGGATCGCCTGCTGCAGCGGGACCGAGGACACCTCGTTCAGCCAGGCCAGCTCTTCGGTGGCCTTCATCGCGGTCAGATACGCATTGGCCTGCGTGAAGTTCGTTTTCACCCGCTCGCCGTCATACCGGGCGTGCCGCCACGCCAGGGTCCGGTTCCACACCACGCGGACACAGCCGAACGTGCGGTTCAGCACGCTGGCCTGGTCCGGCGCCGGGTACGCCCGGCACTTGTATGCCGTCCTCACACCAACCAAGCTTCTCCGACCGCACCATTTCGGATAAGCGCGACACGCGGAAAGGGGGAGCGGCGTTTCCTCCCCGGCCTGAAGTCCGGGGTCTCCACGCCGCAACTCTGATGACAGGTCCACCGGGTGCCGCTGTACTCGCGTTGCACTGGCAGGTCAATGTGATCAAGCCGGAGGGTTTCTTCGGCCGGATGCTCGGTGAGCCGGTCGCTCGAAGTGGCGTGGTCGGCCGGGCGGTGCAGTTCCACGAGGCGGCCCGTTCGGCCGGTGCGCGGCTGGTGTTCACCCGGTTCACCGTGCCTGAAAAAGGAAGTTCCCTCGTCCGGAACACCGGCTTCATGCGGGCCGTCGGCGACGCGCAGGCGGCGTTCCGGCCGGATGCGCCCGGTGCTCAGCTGATCCCGGAAATGTCGGAGCTGGCCGTCGGGGCGCATGTGGCCGACAACCAGAAGCTGTCCGGGCTGGCGGGCAACGACGTCGTCCGGTGGCTGCTGGACCGGTCGCTCAGCACGTTGTACGTCACCGGGGTGGCCACCAACCTCACCGTCGAGCAGACGGCCCGGCACGGCACCGACCTCGGATTCACGGTCTACATCGTGAGTGACTGCGTGACCGCGGCCGACGACCGGACGCAGCAAGCCTCACTCGCCAACTTGCAGCTCACCACGGGGGGCTGCCTGACCGCCGACATGGCGCTCGCCCAAATGAAGAGATAACCGCTCGAGGGAAAACGCATCCCGGGATAACCGCGCTGGCCCGTCCGGCTGCGGCCACGGGGCCTGCTCGCGCGAGCACCACCAGGTCGACCGGCCACCCACCGCTGCGTGCACCATCTCGGCGCCGCAGCGCGGGCAGGTGCCGCCGCGGTGCCGGGCCGAGATGACATCGCCGGTGTGCGCGCCGCCCCTGGCGATGGCCGATTCCAGCGCGGACTGCAGGGCACGGTACAGCCGGTCGGCGTCCCTGGCCTGCAGATAATTCACCGGGGTCGCGGGCGGGATCTTGGCCTTCCATAGCGCCTCGTCGGCCAGCAGGTTGCCGACGCCGGCGATCTTGGACTGGTCGAGCAGCCGGGCCTTGACCGCGATCGTGCCCTTGGAGATCAGCCGGCGGAACTCCGCCGGCGTGACGCGTTCGGCGTCGGGCCCGAGCGCCGCGGTGTCCGGGTTCAGTCGGATTCGCCCCAGCCGGCGCTTATCGAATAGCACCAGGCTGCCGCCGTCGGCGAACTCGAGCCTGAAGCGGTTCCACTCGGGCTTGCGCGGCTGGGCGTCGCGGCGGCGCGGACCGCCGCCCTCCGTCGCGTGGCCGCCGGCCGTGACGACGATGCGGCCGCCCATGCCCAGGTGGATGCCGAGTTCGGGCCCGGGCTCGGCCGAACTATCCAGGCCGGAGGTCTCGATCCACATCGTCTTACCGCGGCGCTGCGCCGAGGTAAGCGTGCGCCCGGTCAGCGCGTCACGCAGTTGCCCAGGGCTGTGCGGGCGGGTGACGAACGTGTCGGTGTCGTCGACGCCCACGATCTGGCGCCCCAGGGCCTGTTTGGCGGTCAGGGTGCGGGCGGTCTCGACCTCGGGAAGCTCTGGCACCCACCCGTTCTACCTGCCTGCCTGGTCACCTGGGACGCCGGCCCAGCCTTGGGTCAACGTGGTAACTGCTCAGGAGGCTGACGGCGGGCGCAGCCGCAATCCGGACATGCCGCCGTCCACGGCGAGGGCAGTGCCTGTCGTCGCCCCGGCCAGCGGGCTAGCGAGGTAGGCGATCGCGGCGGCCACCTCGTCCGCCGAGACCAGGCGCCCCATCGGCTGGCGGGCGTTCAGCGCCATCCGTTCGGCGGCAGGGTCGGCCGCGGCGTCGAGCAGGCGGCCGATCCACGGGGTGTCCGCGGTCCCGGGCGTCACGCAGTTCACCCGGATGCCCTCGCGCACGTGGTCGGCGGCCATCGCGAGCGTCAGCGCGTAGACCGCGCCCTTGCTGGCCGAGTACAGCGCCCGCTGTGGCAGCCCGGCCAGGCCCGCCACCGAGCAGGTGTTCACGATCGCCGCCTGGCCCCGGTCAGCCGCGGCACGGCGCAGATGCCATAGTGCGGCGCGCGTGCTGCGCACCATGCCGAGCACGTTGACGTCCAGGACGTGCCGCCACTCCTCGTCGGAGTTGTCCGCCACCGTGCCCGCGGCCCCGATCCCGGCGTTGTTCACCAGGATGTCGAGGCGGTCGCCGAGCGCGGCGACCGCCTCGCCGACCGCCCGGCGCACCCCCTCGTCGTCGGTGACGTCCGCGATTACACTGACGAGGCCGTGGCCGGAATCGGCCATCTCGCGGTCCAGGACCGCGACCCGGGCGCCCCGGCGGGCGAGCAGCCGGGCGGTGGCCAGCCCAATGCCGGAGGCACCCCCGGTCACCAGCGCGGACAGCCCGGCGAACTCGGCATCCGGGGCGGCCGGACCCGATTCGTGGCCTGGTCCCGTGCCCTCCCCGGTGTCCGGCTCGCCCATCCGTGTCCTCCCGCTCGCTGCCCAGCCCACCTTGGAAAATGCATCCGATGTATAGCGCAGCGACGAGGGGTGCGTCCAGGCCGGACGGCGCCCGGCCGGATCCGTGCCGCGACCGGGGCCGGATCCAGCGCGGGGCCTGACGCCGATTCCGCCCGGCGCGTCGCCGGAGCGAGCCAACAGACGCGAGGAAAGCGCGCCGACAGGATCGTCGTAGGCGCTCGCGGTGTGCCTCCTCCCACGTCCGTTCGGCTGATGATTTGCCAGCTCAGAATGGATGTGGCCGATCCCGGCCGGCGCTTCGCTGTGGGAGAACATGCACGGGAAATTATTTTTGCCTCTTCTTTCTTGAGTGTAGTTGACTCAACTTTTGGAGGTCAGATGAGCGAACAGCTCACACTGCCGGTGCTGCCCCTGGACGACGAGGTTGTCCTGCCCGGGATGGTAGTGCCGCTTGAGACTTCCCAGCAGGAGGTGCGGGCCGCGATCGACGCGGCGCGCGTGCCGGCGGCCGCCCGGGTCCCGGGTATCCGGTCCGAGGCCAAGCCGCGGGTCCTGCTGGTTCCCAGGCTGGCTGACCGCGGGCTGGCCGGGGTGGGCACGCTGGCCGTGGTCGACCAGGAGGGACGCCTGCCCGGCGGGGAGCCGGGAGCGGTCCTGCGCGGTATCTCCCGGGTGCGGATCGGCTCCGGCACGACCGGCTCCGGTGCCGCGCTCTGGGTCGAGGGCACGGTCGTGGAAGAGACCGGCCGCGGGCCCCGCGCCGACGAACTGGCGAAGGAATACAAGTCGCTGGTGATCGGCATGCTCCAGAACCGTGGGGCGTGGCAGGTCATTGACTCGATCCAGCAGCTGGACGACCCGTCGGTGATCGCCGACCGGTCCGGCTACTCCGCGTATCTCACCGCGGCGCAGAAGCTCCAGATCCTGGAGACCGCGGACCTGGTGGAGCGGCTCGAGCTGATCATCGGTTGGACCAAGGAGCACCTGGCCGAGCTGAACGTCGCGGAATCGATCCGCAAGGACGTTCAGGAGGGCATGGACAAGCAGCAGAAGGAATTCCTGCTGCGCCAGCAGCTGGCCGCGGTGCGCAAGGAGCTCGCCGACCTGTCCGGTGACCCCTCCACCGAGGAGGACGACTACCGGGCCCGCGTCCAGGCGGCCAACCTGCCGGAGGATGTGCACAACGCGGCGATGAAGGAAGTCGCCAAGCTGGAGCGCACCGCCGAGCAGTCGCCCGAGGTCGGCTGGATCCGGACCTGGCTGGACACCGTGCTCGACATCCCGTGGAACGACCGGACCGAGGACTCCTACGACATCGCCGGGGCCCGGCGCATCCTCGACGAGGACCACACCGGCCTGGATGACGTCAAGGAGCGCATCGTCGAGTACCTGGCCGTGCGCCAGCGCCGGTCCGACCGTGGCCTGGGCGTGATCGGCGGCCGCCGCAGCGGCGCTGTCCTCGCGCTGGTCGGCCCGCCCGGCGTCGGCAAGACGTCGCTGGGCGAGTCGGTGGCGCGGGCCATGGGCCGTAAGTTCGTCCGGGTGTCGCTCGGCGGCGTCCGGGACGAGGCGGAGATCCGCGGTCACCGGCGTACCTACGTCGGCGCGCTGCCGGGCCGCATCGTCCGGGCCATCCGCGAGGCGGGCTCGATGAACCCGGTCGTGCTGCTGGACGAGATCGACAAGGTGGGAGCGGACTACCGGGGTGACCCGGCGGCCGCGCTGCTCGAGGTCCTCGACCCGGCGCAGAACCACACGTTCCGCGATCACTACCTCGAAGTCGAGCTGGACCTGTCGGACGTCGTGTTCATCGCGACGGCGAACGTGCTGGAGACGGTGCCGGGCCCGCTGCTCGACCGGATGGACCTGGTGCAGCTGGACGGCTACACCGAGAACGAGAAGGTCGTCATCGCCCGTGACCACCTGCTGCCCCGCCAGCTGGCGAAGTCCGGCCTCGATCCGGACGAGGTGACCTTCGACGCGGATGCGCTGCACATGCTCGCCGCGGAGTACACCCGTGAGGCCGGCGTCCGCTCGCTGGAGCGTGCCATCGCGCGGGTGCTGCGGAAGATCGCCGCGAAGGTGGCCCTGGAGCAGGCGACACTCCCGGTTACGGTGACCAAGGAGGGCCTGCGGGATTACCTGGGCCGTCCGCGCTTCACGCCGGAGACGAGCCTGCGCGAGTCCGAGCGCCGCACATCGGTGCCCGGCGTGGCCACCGGGCTGGCGGTTACTGGCGCCGGCGGTGACGTGCTCTTCATCGAGGCGTCGCTGGCCGACCCGGAGACGGGCGAGACCGGCGTCACCCTCACCGGCCAGCTCGGTGACGTGATGAAGGAGTCGGCCCGGATTGCCCTGTCGTTCCTGCGCTCACACGGCGCGGAACTGGAGCTCCCGGTGGGCGACCTGAAGGACCGTGGCGTGCACATCCACGTGCCCGCGGGTGCGGTCCCCAAGGACGGCCCGAGCGCCGGCGTCACGATGACCACGGCCCTGGCGTCGCTACTGTCAGGCCGGCCGGTCCGTGACGACGTGGCCATGACCGGCGAGGTCTCCCTCACCGGACGGGTCCTGCCGATCGGCGGGGTCAAGCAGAAGCTGCTGGCGGCCCACCAGGCCGGCATCACGACGGTGCTGATCCCCAAGCGGAATGAGCCGGACCTCGACGATGTGCCCGCCGAGGTGCTGGAGAAGCTGACCGTGCACCCGATGACGGATGTGCGGGACGTGCTCCGGCTGGCCCTGGAGCCCGCGTCGGCGGAACAGGCGATCGCCGCCTAAGGCACCTCGCCCGGCAGACAAGCTGGCCTCCGGACCAATCGGCCCGGAGGCCGGGGGCTGGCCCCCGAATCCAAACGATCCGGGGGCCAGCCCTTTTTGGGCCGCGGGTTCATCCGGCAGCGCCAGCATGGTTACGGCGAGGCGTTCATACCGGCCCAGTGGTCCCGGGCTTCAGCCCGGGCGAGTGGCCGGTGTGTCGGCGAGGTCCCGCGGCGGGGCACGGAGCGCATGCGGGGGGTTCCGGGGGGTCGCCCCCCGGGCTAGCACAGTCGGTGAGTTACCGAAGCGGGGCGCGGAGCGCAGCGGGGGGCCCCGGGGGGTCGCCCCCCGGGCCAACACAATCCGGGCACCGGCCGAAGAGCTCAACGGTGTGACCCACGTCGGTGAAGCCGGCGTCGCGGGCCACCCGTTCGGCCCACTGCTCGACCGCGCGGCCCTCGACCTCGACGCTCTTCCCGCAGTTCCGGCAGGTCAGGTGGTGATGGTGAGCGCTGGTGCCGCACTGCCGGTACAGTGTCTCGCCGCTGTCGTCGCGGATGGCGTCGACGCTGCCTTCCTCGCTGAGCACCTGGAGGTGCCGGTACACGGTGGTGAGCCCGATGTGCTCGCCGCGCCGCCTCAGCTCGGCGTGGATCTGCTGGGCGCTGCAGAAACCGGGAAGATTGTCCAGTGCCGCGACGAGCGCCGCCGCCTGCCTCGTCCCGCGCACCTTCGTCCCCCGGGGAGTGGTTCCCGGCGGGCGTTCTCCTTGGCCAGCATCGGCGGGGGGCGGCTGTTCCGTAGATCGATCGGACTGCGAGGCGGTCACAACCGAACGTTACAGCCTCGTTTTGACGGCTCCAAATAGAAATGATTATCATTACGGCCATGTTCAGGTGCGCTAAGCCCCTCGCTGTCGCCGTTTCTGCCAGTGTGGCCCTCGTCGTCAGCGCCTGCGCGTCCAATTCAGCGGCCACCCCATCGGCCGGGTCCGGGTCCGGCAAGGCCATCGTGGCTATCGGCGCGGAGAACGAATACGCCAACGTTATCCAGCAGGTCGGCGGGAAGTACGTGCAGGCGTTCGCCATCATGAGCAACCCGAATACCGATCCGCACACCTTCGAGGCCAGCAGCAGCGTCGCCCGCGAGGTCAGCAGCGCGCAGCTCGTGGTCCAGAACGGCGTCGGCTACGACACTTTCATGAACACGATCGAAAAGGCGGTGCCAGACTCCGGCCGCAAGGTCATCGACGTGCAGAATCTTCTCGGCCTGCCGGACAGCACGCCGAATCCTCACCTGTGGTACAAGCCGTCGACGATGCCCGCCGTGGCCGACGCCATCGCGGCCGATCTGGCCGCCATCCAGTCGGCCCATGCGTCGTACTTCCGGGCGAATGCGCGTACCTTCATCAACTCTCTCGCCACGTGGAACCAGGCCATCGCATCGTTCAGGGCGAAATACCCGAGCACGCCGGTAGCGGTCACCGAACCCGTGGCCGACTACATGCTTCAGGCCGCGGGCACCGACATCCTGACCCCTTTCCCCTTCCAGGCGGACATCATGAACGGCGTCGATCCGTCGGCGCAGGACACCACACTGGAGCGGAGCCTGTTCACGCAGCACAAAGTGAAGGTCTTTCTCTACAACCAGCAGGTGACCGATAGCCTGACAGAGTCGTTCATCTCACTGGCGAAGGAGAACGACGTTCCCGTCGTGGGGGTCTACGAGACGATGCCGGTGCCGGGTTATGACTATCAGTCCTGGATGCTGGCCGAGACCCACGATCTCCAGCAGGCTGTGGCCACCAAGAAATCGACAGAGAAACTGTGACGGCCGAAAGCGTGCCCGATACCGGCTCCGATGACCTGCTCCGGCTGGACGGGATCAGCGTCCGGCTGTCCGGCCGCGAGATCCTGCACGACGTTGGCTTCACGGTCCGGCCGGGCGAGTTCACCGGCTTGATCGGGCCGAACGGCGCCGGCAAGACGACGATTCTGCGGGTGATCCTGGGACTCCAGCCGCCGACCTCGGGGACGGTCACGGTGGCCGGGCAGCCGCACGGCGGGCGCGGCCGGGGGCACGGTGGCTCTCTGATCGGCTACGTCCCGCAGAAACTGCTGATCGAGCCGGATATGCCGCTGCGCGTCCGGGACGTGGTGGCCCTCGGCATCGACGGCAACCGGCTCGGCATCCCGTTCCCCTCCCGTGCGCGCCGCGACCGGGTGGCGGAGACGCTGTGCGCCGTCGGCGCGGACGGTTACGCCGACGCCCGGGTGGGGGAACTATCCGGTGGTGAGCAGCAGCGGGTCATGATCGCGCACGCGCTGATCAGCCGGCCGAGGCTGCTCCTGCTCGATGAGCCGCTGGCCAACCTTGACATCCGCAGTGCCCAGGGCATCGTGGCCGTGCTGGCGCGGCTGGCCCACGAGCAGCGGATCGCGGTGCTGATCTCCGCGCACGACATGAACCCGCTGGCGCCGGTGATGGACCGCATCGTCTATGTCGCGGCCGGCCGGGCGGCGGTCGGCCGCGCCGATGAGGTCCTGCAGACCGAGGTGCTCAGCAAGCTTTACGGTCAGCACGTCGATGTGCTGCACGTGCACGGCCGCGTCGTGATCGTGGCAGGCGAGGACGGCGAGGACACCGCCAGCCCGGATGCACTGAGCGGGCGGCCGGGCACCGTGTACGGCAGCGGAGCCGCGTGACCGGCATGGGTCATTTCTTCAGCCACCTGTTCGAGCCCGGGCTGCTGTCCAACGGTCCGGTGCGGGTCGCCGTGCTCGTCGGTACCGTGGTCGCCGTCACCTCGGGCGTCGTCGGGGTATTCACCGTGACGCGCGGGCAGTCGTTCGCGGGCCATGCGCTCGCCGACGTGGCCGCCACCGGCGGCTCCGGCGCCTTCCTGGTCGGGCTCAACCAGTTCTGGGGCTTCCTGGCGTTCGGGATCGGCGCCGCCGCGTTCCTCGAGGTCATCGGGGTTCAGCGCCGCCGGGGCCGGGACGTCGCGACCGGCGTCGTGCTCGGCGCCGCGCTCGGCGTAGCCGCCCTGTTCCTGTATCTCGCCTCGGCCACCACCAGCACCACGGGCGCGTCCTTCACGGTCCTGTTCGGGTCCATCTTCGTCATCGACTCGTCGACCGTCCCGGCGCTCATCGTGTCCGGCGTGATCGCGCTCCTCATCGTGGTGCTGCTGTCCCGGGTGCTGCTGCTGAGCTCGCTGAGCCCGGACATCGCCGCGGCCCGGGGCGTCCCCGTGCGCGCGGTGGGAGCGGCTTACCTGATCGCTTTGGCGGTGTCGGTCTCGCTGTCCGCGGTGGCGATCGGCGCGGTGCTCAGCACGGCGCTGCTGGTCGGCCCGGCCGCGACCGCGCTGCGCATCGCCAAGGGGCCGCTCCGCGCGATGGCCGTGTCCGCGCTGATCGGCGTGGTCGCCACCTGGCTCGGGATCCTTCTCGCCTACGACAGCTACTACTGGCCGCCACACGGGCACGGCTGGCCGGTGAGCTTCTTCATCGTCGCCCTGGTCGTCGTTTTCTACCTGCTCACGTACCTGCGCCGGCCGTCCCGGTCACGGCGGGCTCGGGCCGCCGAGGCCCATTCCGGGGAGAGCGCATGTTCAGCGGCTTGATGATGAACACGTGGATCGCCGCGACCATCGTGGCGGTCATCGCGGGCGTGGTCGGTTTCTTCGCCGTGCTCCGCGGCTCGACGTTCGCGGCGCACGCGATCCCGAACGGCGCCTTCGCCGGTGCGGCGGGGGCGAGCCTGCTCGGTATCAGCACCCTGATCGGGCTGGCGGTCTTCTCGGTCGCCGGGGCGCTGGGGATCGCGGCGTTCGGCCGCCGGGCCCGGCACGACGTGGCCACGGCGCTGGTGCTGGTGATGATGCTCGCCCTCGGCGCGCTGTTCGTGGGTGTGAGCACCGAGTACGCGCAGGAGACCTACTCACTGCTGTTCGGTGAGGTGTTCGGCGTCAGTTCTAGCGAAATCCTGCCGATCGCGGGCCTGGGCGTGGTGAGCATCGTCGCCATCGTCGTCATCTTCCGGCCGTTGATGCTGTCCTCGGCGATGCCGGAAGTCGCCGAGGCGCGCGGCGTCGGCACGCGGCGGATGGAGATGGTGTTCCTGCTCGTCATGGCCCTCGCGACCAGCATGACCGTCCCCGTCGTCGGCGCGCTGCTGATGTTCAGTCTGATGATCGGCCCCGCTGCTGCGGCGCGCTCGTTCACCCCCCGGCCGGGCCTCGCGATCGCCTTGTCGGTCGCGTTCGGCGTGGCCACGGTCTGGACGGGGATCGTGGTGTCGTACGAGACCAACTGGCCGCTCGGGTTCTTCGTCGGCGCGGGTGGCGCCGTGTTCTACCTTGCCGGACGGGCCTGGGTCACGGTCCGCCGGACCCGGACGGTCCGCGTCGGCCGCGTCCGGGCCGCCGCGACGGCATAGCGGCCGTTCCCCCTTGATCACTGCGCCTGGCGCTGCCGCCCTGACGCCCTCTCCGGCGTACTGTCATCATTAAATGAAAACGAAACCCAATTTCGTTTAGAATGATGCCCATAGGCGGGTGGCCGCCACGGTCGGCGTCCGTCCTGCCCGGCCCTGAAGAAATTGGGGGATGCCCGAGGCAGGGCCATCCCCAGCGTTCCCGGCCGTGGCCAGATGGTCAGGAGCCCGCACCCGTCCCAACGACGAAGGAGAAAAACATGTCCCTTGATGTCGCACCCGGCCTGCTCGACCAGGCCATGCGCGGTGACGTCGACGAGGCCGCGTTCGTGGCCACGGTCCGGACCTCGCTGCCTTACGCCCATGACCTGATCGCCGGCCTCAGCGCGAGACTGCGCGAGGGTGGCATCCCCTTCGCGGACAACCAGGTCCCGCCGGCGACCGAAGCCGAACGGGGCCAGCTGCTGCGCTCCCTCGCCAGCGACGCCATCCGCGTGAGCCTGGAGCGTCACTTCGGTGTGCGGCTCGCCTTCCAGAACTGCCACCGCGTCGCGGTCTTCCCGCCCGGCGCCGACCCCGCCGCCTACCAGCTCTTCACGTCAGTGCGCGCTCAGCTGCTCAACCAGTCACCGGAGCTGCGCAACTGCTGACGGGTGTGGCCCGGCTGCGTCCCTCCCGGGTCAGGTGCGGGAGGACGCAGCCTGCGGGACAATGGCTGCTCCCGAACCGAAGGCGTCCTGCCCATGATGCGCAAGCCAGCCAGCCGGGGACCCGGCGCTGCGGGACCGGGGGAGCCGGACGCGGCTCCCCGGCGCAGCCAGCAACGGTGGCTACGCGAGCGGGAGTACCTGAACGCGCACCGCCACGACCTGTCCCAGGTGGCGCAGGGCCTCTACCCACTGTCCTGGCGGGTCGCCGGCACGTCCCTGCTGGCCCGCCCGGAATGGCGGCCGGCTCGGCCCGTCCGGCTGGAGCAGGTCACGCTGTCCTGGCACCCGGGGGCGGCCGGCACCGTCATCGATGCCGTCCAGCCGGCCGGCTCGGAAGGCGTGCGACCGCTGGGCGACGACGGGAGCCGGTTCGTTTCCTACGCCGACGCGCTGGCCGCGCTCAGCAGGCCGCGGCTACTCGAGAACCGCACGTGCTACCGCCTGCTGGCGGCCACCGCCACGGCGAAGACGGAGCTCACGTTGGGCCTGAACCGCTATTTCGACCTGATCAACGTGAGCGAGGCGGTCGCCCACGAGACGGCTGGCCGGGTGCTCAGCCGCCCGGAAGCCCCGCTGGCGCTGAGCGAGCTTCCGCTGCGCTCGTCCGTTGGCGATCCCCTCGACCTGGCGCGGCGCTCCGTGACCACGGGAATCGCCACGCTGATCCTGCGCCGGGACTGCGAGGTGGGGAACGCGCAGATGTTGCTGCACTGGCGCGACCCGGCCAGCGTCGCCGTCAACGGGGGGCTCTACCAGGTCGCCCCGGCCGGCATGTTCCAGCCGTCACACGAGGCCAGCTGGAACCTGGCCAACGATCTCGGTCTGTGGGAAGCCATCTCCCGGGAAGTGTCCGAGGAACTGCTCGGCACCGGTGAGGACTACGGCAGCGGGTCCGCGCCGATCGACTACCCGCGATGGCCCTTCTTCGCCGCCCTGACCGCCGCGCGGCAGGCCGGGATGCTGCGCGGCTACTGGCTCGGTGTCGGCGCCGATCCGCTGACCCTGGACGTCGACCTGCTGACCGTCCTCGTCTTCGACGCGTCCTTCTTCGACGCCCAGTTCGCGGGGCTGGTGGCAGCCAACGACGAGGGCCGCATCCTGACCGGCGCCGGCGCCGCGGGCCGCGAGGTCGGCATCGAATTCAGCGCCGCGAACGTGCAGCGCTTCACCAGCGCCGAGGCCATGCAGTCAGCCGGCGCGGCGCTGCTCCGCCTGGCCTGGCAGCATCGCGGCGTGCTGCTGGGAGGCTAAGGCCGCCCCGCCGCCCTGGGCCTCCCCGCGGGATGTGGCCGGCCAGCCCCGGGCCTCCCCGCGGGATGTGGCCGGCCAGCCCCGGGCCTCCCCGCGGGATGTGGCCGGCCGGCCCGGGTCTCCCCGGGGGGATATGGTCGGCCAGCCCGGGCCTCCCCGGGAAAAGCCCGGGCGCTGTGGTCGGTGCACCCCCGGCCGCAGGCCAGTATGGACGTATGGCGAATCGGCTCAAGGACGCGACCAGCCCGTACCTGCTGCAGCACGCGGAGAACCCGGTCGACTGGTGGCAATGGTCGGACGAGGCGTTCGCCGAGGCCAAGCGGCGCGACGTGCCGGTCCTGCTGTCCGTCGGCTACGCCGCCTGCCACTGGTGCCACGTGATGGCCCACGAATCGTTCGAGGACCCGGAGACCGCCGGGCTGATGAACGAGCATCTGGTGGCGATCAAGGTGGACCGGGAAGAGCGTCCCGATGTGGACGCCGTGTACATGACCGCGACCCAGGCCATGACCGGTCAGGGCGGCTGGCCCATGACGGTGTTCATGACCCCCGAGGGCGAGCCGTTCTACTGCGGCACCTATTTTCCCCGGCAGAACTTCCGGCAGCTCATCCTCGGCGTTTCGAACGCCTGGCGGGGCGACCGGGGCGGCGTGCAGGAACAGGCCGCGCACGTCGCGGAAGCGCTGGCGGGCAACGCGTCCGCCACGGCGCGGGCCCTGCGCGAGGGCGCGGGCTCCGGCTTTCTCAGCGAACTGGACGAGACCGGCGCCCGCAGCGGGCCCGGCACGCCCGGCGAGGCCAGCCCGGCCCTGGCCGGTCTGATGGGCGCGGCTGTCACGGCCCTGACGGGTGACTTCGACGAGGAGCGCGGCGGCTTCGGCCGGGCGCCGAAGTTCCCGCCGTCGATGGTGCTGGAGTTCCTGCTGCGTCACGGTGCGCGTACCGCCAGCGACGATGCCCGACGGATGACCGAGCTGACGCTGGAGGCCATGGCCCGGGGCGGGATGTACGACCAGCTGGGGGGCGGGTTCGCCCGCTATTCCGTCGACGCTGGCTGGGTGGTCCCGCACTTCGAGAAGATGCTGTACGACAACGCCCTCCTCGCCCGCGTCTACGCCCACGCCTGGCGCCGGACCGGGTCGCCCCTCGCGCGGCGCGTCGCGGCGGAGACGTGTGACTGGATGCTGCGCGAGCTGCGGACGTCTCAGGGTGGCCTGGCCTCCTCCCTCGACGCGGACAGCGAAGGCGAGGAGGGACGGTTCTACGTCTGGACGCCCGGTGAGCTGGAGGAGGCGCTCGGCCCGCAGGACGCGGCGTTCGCGGCTGGTGTCTTCGGCGTGACCGGGACGGGTTCCTTCGAGCGGGGCCGGTCGGTCCTGCAGCGGCGTTCGGAGCCTGCGGACCCCGCGCGTTTCGAGGCCATCCGCGCGGCCCTGCTAACGGTGCGGGACCGCCGGGTCCGCCCGGGCCGCGACGACAAGGTCGTCGCGGCGTGGAACGGCCTGGCGATCGCGGCGCTGGCCGAGACCGGCCTGATCCTGGGCCGCGGCGACCTGGTGTCGGCTGCACAGGACAGTGCCCGCCTGCTGGCCGGCGTTCACCTGTCCGGCGGCCGCCTCGCGCGCAGCTCCCGGGACGGGACAGCCGGCCCCAGTACCGGCGTACTGGAGGACTACGCCTGCGTGGCCGAGGGCTTCGCCGTCTTGTCCGGCGTCACCGGCGAAGCCCGCTGGCTGACGCTCGCCGGGGAGCTGCTGGAGTCGGTGCTGGACTCCTTTGGCGACGGGGACGGCGGCTTCTACGACACCGCGGCGGGCGCCGAGCGGCTCATCTACCGCCCCGCCGACCCGGCCGACAACGCCACGCCCTCCGGTACGTTCGCCGCGGCCGGTGCCCTGCTGAGCTACTCGGCGCTCACCGGTTCCGCGCGTCATCGGGACGCGGCTCTCGCCGCACTGCAGGTGCTGCCGGCGCTGGCCGGGCGGTACCCGCGCGCGGGTGGCTGGGGCCTGGCGGTGGCCGAGGCCGTGCTCGCCGGCCCGGCTGAGATCGCCGTGGTCGGGCCGCCCGGCAGTCAGCCGACCCGCGACCTGCACCGGGCCGCGATGCTGGCCGCGCCGCCCGGGGCCGTCCTCGCCCTCGGCGACGGGATGGACGCCGCGGTCCCGTTGCTGGCCGGCCGTGGGCTGGTGGACGGCGGGCCCGCCGCCTACGTCTGCCGTAATTTCACCTGCCAGCGGCCCGTCACCGACCCGGCCGCGCTCCGCGCCGAGCTCTCCCCGGCCTGACGCCTCGCGATCACAATGGCGCATTTCTGATCAGATAGCGCGCTCATGACCAGAGGAATTGGCCGGATTTGGGTATGGATCCGGGGTAACTGGCTGTGCACAAGACTGAGAAACACATTACTCTGTGTACTCTAAGCAGGTAGCTGGTGCGTCCTATCCGGACCATGGGTGTGCCAGCAGGACGGATAAACGCCCTAATACGGGCAAATCTGCATAAACGGGCACACTGAAGGTCGGCTGGAAGATCGGGCAGCGATCTCAAACGGCTTGGGTCTGGACGCTCGGGGCACACATGGCCATGTTGGCCAAGGAGTGTTGTGCCGGACCGTCGCAGTCGTACGGAACCGGCAGCTGGGTCGCCTCCGTCAAAGAAGGGACGGCCCGCCAGGCAGCGCGACGAGGCTGAGGCTGCCGTGCCACCGAACAGACCGGAATGTCCACGGCATGGGGGAGGGCCTGTGCGGCACAAGGCGCGTTCGCTGCCTGCCCTGGCGGCTGCGGTCGGCCTGCTCGGAGCGGGCCTGGGTGTTCCGGCCTTGTGGCGAGCCGGCGGATCGCATCCGGCGAGCACGGCGGGTCGGCCGTCGGCCGCCCAGGATGAGGCCGCCGGCGCGCGGCCAGTGGTGCCCCTCCCCGGCACCTCCCGGCTGACCTCGTTTTCGCTGCCGGTGGCCGAGTTGCCGCGCGGCGGCGCCGTGACGGTGGCCCCGCTGCACGGGCTGCTCCAGGCGGACATGATCGTCGTCGCGCCGTCCTCCCTTCCGTCCGGGACACTCAGCGCCATCCAGCGGCTGCCCGGCGTCACCGCCGCCCAGTCAGTCGAGGCGGCCCGGATCGAGGTGAACGGCAAGTACGCCGCCGTGCTCGGCGTGGACCCGTCCACGTTCCGCAGCTACGCGGCGCAGAAGACGGCCGCCTCGAATCAGCTGTGGCAGAGCGTGGCCAACGGCGCCATGGCCGTCTCGTACACGATGGGCAAGCTGGACGGACTGCCGCTCGGCGGGGTGGTCCACGTTACCGGGGCCAAGCGGGAGAACCTGCCGGTCGGCGGGTTCGGCACTGTCGGCATCCAGGGCATCGACGCGGTGGTCTCCGGCAGCGTTGCGCGCGCGCTGGGCATGCCCTCGGGGAACGCGATCGTCATCAGCGCGCCGCGCGCCAACCTGGCGTCCCTGGCCGAGGGCGTCAAGCGGGTCATCCCGCATGGCGCGGCGGTGGAGCCGTTGATGACGCAGGTAACCGCCGGGGCCACCTCCGCCGAGGCGACCGCGGCCGGGATCGCGGCCACGGGCACCACATCGGCCGGAGTCTCCGGGAGCAGCGCCGCGACACCCAGCCAGGCAGAGATCAGCGCGATGCTCAGCGCGGCCCTCGGCCGGCGTGGCCTGCCCTACGTGTGGGGAGCGGCCGGGCCGACCTCGTTCGACTGCTCCGGCCTGGTGCAATGGGCCTTCGCGCAGGCCGGCGTGCGCATGCCGCGAGTCGCCGCCGACCAGGCGAGAACTGGGCCGGCGGTACCCGTCAGCCAGCTACAGCCCGGAGACCTGCTCTTTTACCACACCGATCCGACCGATTCCGGGTACATCTCGCACGTCGCGATCTACATCGGCAACGGCGAGATGATCCAGGCGCCCGAGACGGGCGAGAACGTCGAGGTAGTTCCCGCGGATACGGGCAGCGAGTTCGCTGGCGCGGTGCGCGTCGACCCGGTGCTCGCGGCGGCGGTCGCAGACGGCATCTCCTGAGCAAGCCGCGCTCAAGATCACCTTTCATCCTTGATACGCGGTTTCCACCGCTAACCTACGTGATTAATTTTTCGTTAATAGCTTATTCTATACCTTTCGGTCGGGTAGGGGCCAATCGCGCATAAAAGGGACGGTAGTGACCGCAGCCTGAAGGCGGCGCACTATGGCATCGCGCGACTTAACGGGGTATACCCCATCAGGGTTGTTTTCGCTCCAATCCACACCTATGCTGCTACGCTGCAGCGAATGGTGGGGGGGCGAGT
>Ga0181530_10003015_pt1 | contig 19263 bp, 17 predicted proteins | sample PEATcosm2014_Bin_42_FD_119769 | JGI IMG/M metagenome (GOLD analysis project Ga0181530, IMG submission 119769) | Peatland microbial communities from MTU Mesocosm Facility, Houghton, MI, USA - PEATcosm2014_Bin10_60_metaG | ecosystem: Environmental > Terrestrial > Soil > Wetlands > Peat | place... | reverse complement strand
GTCCCCAGTGACGGGGTCCCCAGTGACGGGGTCCCCAGTGACGGGGTCCCCAGTGACGGGGTCCCCAGTGACGGGGTCCCCAGTGACGGGGTCCCCAGTGACGGGGCTCCCAGTGACGGGGCCCCCAGTGACGCGGTGCCCGGCGGCGGCGCGGACGACCTCACGGACGCGGCCCTCGAGGTGATCGCCGGATAGCATCGGGGCATGCACTTCGCGAAGGGACACGGCACGGAGAACGACTTCGTGATCCTGCCCGACCCCGACGGAGAGCTTGACCTTACACCCGCTCTGGTGCGCCGCTTGTGCGACCGCCGCGCCGGGATCGGCGCGGACGGGGTACTCCGCATCGTCGAGGTGGAGGTGCTGGCCGCCGCGCTGATCGAAAGCGGACCCGGCGCATTCCGCGCCGCGGAGCCGGCCAGCGACACGCTGACGTCGGCCGCCGCGACCGCGCTGGCCTCCCCGGCCGCCATCGCCGCCGCGGGCGCCCCCATCGGGCAGACGCCCAGCCGGCCGGCCGCCCAGTGGTTCATGGACTACCGCAACGCCGACGGCAGCGTGGCCGAGATGTGCGGCAACGGCGCCCGGGTGTTCGCGCGCTACCTCGTCGGGCACGGCCTGGCGCATGGCCCGGAGTTCGCAATCGAGACGCGCGGCGGGATCCGCCTGGTCCGCATGGAGCCCGATGGCCAGGTCACCGTGGACATGGGCCCCGCGTCGGTGCTCGGCCCCGGGCAAGCCGAGGTGGGCGGCCGCACCCGCGATGGCGTGCGGATTTCGGTCGGCAACCCGCACCTGGCCTGCATGGTGGACGCGCCCGTCGACGATGACGACTGGGCCGCGCCGCCCGAGCTCGACCCGGTGCTCTTCCCCGACGGCGCCAACGTCGAACTGGTCCGGCTGACCGGCGAACGGAGCGCGCAGATGAGCGTCTACGAGCGCGGTTCTGGCCCGACCCGCTCCTGCGGGACCGGTGCGGTCGCCGCCGCGGTCGCCGCCGCGCGCGCCACCGGCGAGCAAGAGGGCGCCTGGGCCATCCGGGTCCCCGGCGGCGACCTGACGGTCACCCTCACCCCACAGACCACCCTGCTGACCGGCCCCGCCGTCATCGTCGCCGAAGGCCAGCTCACCCCCGCCTGGCTGGCCGGCTGACTGACCGCACCGTCACGATTACAGTGGCGGCTCCTCCTGGGTCGGCGGGACCATCGACGCTGGCGGACCGGCTTGCCGGGGAGTTGTGCCCAGTCGAGATGAACCGGGACCGGCCTGGTACACCCAGAAGTTCGCCCAGCTGGGCCTTGCGATCGATCAGCACGAGGCGCGCACTGGCGGCGCGGGCTGAAATATGACATGCCGGCCGACTAGCTGGCATTGGCCCGGCGCTTGCCGGCGCGGCGGTCGCGGCGCTCAGCGCCACGTCGGCTGGATCGGCACGGGGCCCTTCGGCCGCAGGGTGATTCCCGCGGTGTCGATGGGGACATGTGCGAGTTCACTGCGCAGGTTGCAGTGCTGCAGCAGAACGGCGACCGCGATCACCGCCTCGAGCATCGCGAACTGGGACCCGATGCAGGCGCGCGGGCCGGCGCCGAACGGGAAATAGGCGTGCGGGTGGCGTGCCTGCTCGCGCTCGGCCGTGAACCGGGACGGGTCGAACGTCTCGGCGTCGGGCCAGAACAGCGGGTGCCGGTGCGTGGCGTACTGGCTCACGAGGACGTCGGATCCCGCGGGGATCACGTAGCCGCCGATCTCGGTCTCGGCCTCTGCGCGGCGGCCGATGGCGTACGCGGGCGGGTACAGGCGCATCGCCTCCTTGATCGCCATCGCGGTGTGCCGCAGCGCTGGCAGGTCGGCCGCCGTCGGCGGCCGGCCCCCCAGCACGGCGTCCAGCTCGTCGTGGACCCTCGCCTGCTCGCCGGGGTGGAGGCCCAGCAGATGAAGGGTGAACGTGAGCGCCGTGGATGTGGTCTCGTGCCCAGCGAGCAGGAAGATCAGTGCCTCGTCTCGTACCTGCTGGGCGTCCATCGGCTCGCCGGTATCCGCGTCGCGGGCGCTCAGCAGACGCGAGACCAGATCCTGACCGCCGGCCCCGGCCTCCATCCGCCGGGCGATCATCTCATCGACGACGCCGTACAGCGCGTGCCGGGCTCGTGCCGCCTGCCTGTTGGCCGGCGTCGGCCAGGACGCCGGCGTGGCCACCGGTGACACTGCCCGGCGGAACGTGTGGCGGTTGAGCACCGGGAACGCCGAGTTGAGAACCGCGACAGCCGGCTCGACCTCGTCACCGAAGATCGACCGCCCGACCACCCGCAGGGTCAGTCGGACCATTTCCGCATGCGCATCGACGCTTGCGCCGCCGCGCGCGGCAGACTCCCACTGCCGCGCGACCGCCGCGGCCTCCTCGGCCATCAGGTTCGCGTAGCCCGCGATCTGCTGGCGGGTAAACAGCGGCTGGATCAGCCGCCGCTGACGCTGCCAGCGTTCCCCTTCGGTGGTGAGCAGCCCCCACCCGAGCGCTTCCGCGATCTGTACGTAGAACCGGTTGCGCTTGGTGTAACCGTCCCGCGAGCCCGCCAGCACTTGCCTGACGCCATCGGGGTGAAACATGCAATACACCTGGACACGCAGCCCCGGCGGCCCGGCGGCCAGGCGCGCGACGTCGCCGTGCTCACGCATCACGCGCGCGTACGTCTCGGTCTGGCTGCGGCGCAGGTCCAGTGCCGATCCGAGCACCGGATGAGCCCGCGGGCGCGGCGGTGCTCCCTTGCGTGCTCTCCGCCTGGCCGATTCGGTGATGACCGTCCGGTCCTGACGAACCCGTGCTGGCGTGCTCATCTTCTGCTCCCTTTATCTGCCGGTGTGAGTTATCTGCCGGTGTGAGTTTGCCCGGTGCACATCGGCCGGGGAGATCGTGAACCCGAGGCCGGTCTGATCACCCCGCCGTTTCGCGGTTCCTGCCTCGAGCGGCTCCGCTCGCACGTGTCTTTAACGCATTTCTATTTCCTTGAGGTCTTATTCGGTCTCGGCGTTCTGCACGAACGCTGGCCTGGCTGTAATTGACACCTGGGCAGTTACGTCAGAATAACCGTGTTGGTATCACCGGATAGCAGCTGCTGGGGGACCTGGCTGAAGGTGTATTGATCCGGGGCGGTTTCCGGCACCAGCGTGAACGTCCAGATGACATCGAACCGGTCGCCAGGCCAGGTCTGGGGTATCGCCGTTCCCGGAACGGCCGGCAGCGACGAAGCGAGCGCCGGGATGTGGTCATGCTCCCAGCAGATCAGCACGACACCCGGGTAGCCGCTGACCACGCTGGCGGCCAGCTCGGATTCTTGCCCCTCGGCGAAGGTGGAGACTATCTGCAATCCGAGGCGGTCGCTGAGACCCTGGATGGTCTGATGCGTCCGGTGCACGGCCGTCTTGGCTGGGTGCCCGTAGGAGGGTGAGAGCAAGGCTGCGGGAGTGCGCAGTCCCGCCTGAGGCGTCCCGACGGCGGGATCGAAGAGCACAGTGAGCGCGCCGGAGCGCTGCCACCCTCGCGGCAGCAGGGAATGCGGGTTCTGATTGCCCTGTTCGTCGATCCCAAAGGGCGGCTCCGGTGCGGGCGGAGGCTGCCCGGGGCCTGCGAGCGGCGGATCAGCCGGTTTTTCGCCGTGGCGGATGATGTAGATGATCTCAGGTGGTGCGGCGTCCGCTGTGAGCTGGTGAGTCATTCAGGTCGCCTTCCCGATTGAAGGATCCACCGACCGGAGTCCAGCAGCCAGAATGCCGGACATGTTTGCGTGATAGTGGAGGCGGGGTTGCTGAGATAGCTCTTCTACCTGGTTCGGCGAGAAGCCGCGGGGGATGGATCTGGATCCGGTGATCAGCGGTGTGCGGATCGTCAGGGTGAACGGCGAGCATGACGCGGTGAATTGGCAGCGCGCCGCAGCGAAATGACATCTCGGCGCACCTGTGTCGTCGAAGGCACACACGCGGGTGGCGGGGCGGGTAGATCCCGACCGCGGGCCTATGAGGCAACTTCTCGAGCACTGCTAATCCCGCCAGGAATCCCCGAGTGCAGCGCCCGGCGCGGCGCCGCAGCGGGGAATATAGATGGTCGGGGTCTAAAGCACCCAGTACGACGGAGTCTGTCACGAGCCCTCGCGCCTTGCCTAGGGGTGCGCTCACTGCGTTGTAAATCGAACGACTAACAACATGATCACCGGTGGGGTCCCGGACCGGGCGGGCGCCGCCCCGGTGATTGTCGTAAAAGGTGTCGCAAAACCGGCGTGTCCAGCGACTGGGCCAGCTCCACAGCCCGTTTCTAGCCGTATTCCGGCCGCACCCCTACAGGGGAGTCGCCACGGGGGGATTGGTCCCCAGGGGGCAGGGGTCCGGGGGGCGGCGAGCCCCCGCGGGTGCGCGGCAGCGGTATCACAGCCGGGTAACGGTCTGGCCGACAACCCGTTTCTCCGCTTCCAGCGCCGGTTGACGGGGTGTCACACTGAATAGCCTATATCGACCATTTTGGGGGCATCATGAGGAAGCTGGCAGGTCTCTTAGGAGCCATCGTGCTCGCCGCCGCCGTGGGGGCATGCTCATCGTCCAGCAGCAGCACCAGCGCGAGCAGCAGCACCAGCGCGAAGCCGACCGGCAAGACCGGCACGCCGAACGTCAAGGTCGTCGCCAGCGGTCTCAATTCACCGAAGCACCTGCTGTACACGTCGGCGGGTGTATACGTCGCCGAGTCGGGCACCGGCGGTTCGACCTGCGTGAGCGGGCCGAACGTCGAGGGCACCGGCACCACGCAGTACTGCGAGGGAGCGACCGGCGCGATCGCGCTGATCAGCGGCACGCACGTCAAGGTGGTCGACGGCAAGCTTCCGTCGGTGGTGGAGAAGGACTCCGGCGAGGTGGCCGGGCCGACCGCCGTGGCCGTCTCCAAGACGGGCCAGATCTCGGTCCTCTTCCAGGACGAGCTGGTCAACAGCACGGGCGGCAACTCGCTGCCCGCGCCGGCCAGCACGACATTCGGCACGTTCCAGATCTCGCCCGGCGTGGTCGCCGAGGTGGCAAAGTTCGCGGCCGCGAATCCGCAGGACAAGGCGACGCTCGGCGGCACTCCCGGAGAGACGACCTATGACTCGGACCCGTACAACGTGACGCCCTACCACGGTGGCTATGCGCTCACCGACGCAGCGGCCAACGACCTCCTGTTCATCACGACGACGGGCGAGGTCAGCGTCCTAGCGCGGTTCCCGACCCAAGCCGAGACGGCGCCGGCCGGGACGCTCCGATCCACGGCCGTGACGATCGACGCCCAGGCCGTTCCCACCTCGGTCGTGGTCGGCCCGGATGGCGCGCTGTATGTCGGCCTGTTGCGCGGCGTCCCCGATCTGCCGGGGACGGCGGAGGTGTACCGGGTCACACCCGGCCACGCTCCGGCCGTCTGGGCCAAGGGCCTGACGGCAGTGACGGCGATCGCCTTCGATTCGACGGGTCGGCTGCTGGCCACCGAGTACAGCACCGGCGGGATCCTCGCGCCGAAGACCGTGCCGGGCGCGCTCGTCCGGATCAGCGCCGACGGCAAGGAGGTGACCACCCTGCCGGTGTCCGGGCTCTCGGCCCCGACCGGGCTGGCGATGGCGCCCGACGGTGATGTGTATGTCACCAACTATGGCGTTTCGCCTGGCAACGCCAAGCCGTCCGGCGAGGTGCTCGAGATCACCGGGCTCAGCTAGATGATCGGTTCCACGGCAGGGGTCGTGGAGCAGGGATGTCGGTAAGGAACGAACCACCAGCCGCGCCCGCGTGTCCACTTTGCTGAACATCGCTGGCAGGGCACGCTTTCAGGTAGGCAGCAGTGCCGCCGCGAGGCTGCCGGACAACCATCGGCTGAAGTCGGCGGTGCTCCAGCTGCGCTGAGCGACCAGCAGCCGGTAGAGGTGGCCGTCCGTGAGCGCCCAGCAGAGTTCCGCGGCACGTTGCTCGGTTATGCCGACGGCCAGTTCGTCCAGGGACGCGTGATGCCGGATGAACATTGCAGCGCCCAACCTCCGGTTGCGGTTCGCCTCGGCGAGCAGCTGTGCGGCCGCCGGGTCGATATCGGCTGCGGCGATGAGAACTTCGCCGAGCGGCACGATCACAGCCATGTGAGGAGCTGGCCATGGGGGGTCTGAGGACTCGTGCGGACGTGGACGGCCTGGTCCTGAGCGACGCGGCGCAGGCGCTGGTCGATGCGGTCACGGCAGGTGCGGTGCTCGACCTCGCGCACGGCGCGCTGGCTGACCGGCAGGCCACCGAGGAAGAGATGCGGTCCTGGGGATCGGAGCGCACCATCAGCGCCACGGTCATCCGCGACATCCTGCGCGGACGGCTCGCGGACCATCCCGATCCTCGCGGGGTGCGCCTGTGCGGGGCACGGATCAGCGAGCCGCTTGACCTCGCGTTCGTTTCCAGCAAAGTCCCGATTGAACTGCATAGCTGCCTGCTCAGCGAAGGCATGGTCGTCTGCGGCGCGCGACCCTGCCCCGCGTGACCCTTGAGCGCTGCTTGCTGGAGCACCCCAGCCAACCTCCGCTTATCGCCGATCAGATCACCACGGACGTGCTGACCCTGGATCGGTCGACGGTGCGCGCGCACGCCAAGGGCGGAGTTTCCCTGGAAGGGGCGCATCTGGGCCAGTTCAAGGCGGATGGCGTGACCTTGGCCAACGACGGGGGCCCTGCCGTTTACGCCGACGGCCTGATCGTCGACCAGGACGTTTCTTTCGCTGACGGCGCGAGCGTCACGGGCGAGGGCGACAGCGGGGCGTTTCACGTGATCGGTGCCCGGATCGGCGGCCAGCTGAACTGCACGAACGCCACCTTCTCCAGCAAGTCGGGACCGGCCCTCGTCGCCGACAACCTGGACGCCAGCGGGGACGTCTCCCTCAGCGGCACGTTCAACGCCAGCGGCGACGGCCCCAAGGGCGTCGTCCGGCTCGCGGTGACCCACATCGGCGGCCAGCTGAACTGCCGAGATGCGACGCTCGCCAGCACCTCGGGACGGGCCCTGCACGCGCAAAGCCTCCAGGTCGATCAGGACGTCCTCCTCGACGGTAGCTTTAACGCCACCGGCGGTCGTCAGACTCCGGCCCTCTACCTGGTGGGAATGAAGGTCGGCGGCAAGCTGGTCTTGGATCCAGGCCATGTGACGCACACGGCAGGTCGCCGTCTCCGGCTGGACGTGGATGGATTGACCTACAGAGGGCTGCCCGAGCAGGTCACGCCAGAGCGGTGGCTTGCGATGATCCAGGAGGACACTGCTCTACACCAACCCACCCGACGATATCGCCGCCGGCTACGTCGAAGACCTCTGACCTCTTTTACCTTGCCGCTGGCCCGTAGCTTCGGGATTCCTGGGCCGTTAACGTTCGCGCCCGCCGCGGCCGCCACGGTCGCGGCCGGGAGGTTCACGCCCGGGAGGTTGGCGGTCGGGAGGTTGGCCCCGTGCCGCAGCACGTCCATGTCATCGATGCTGTCCGCCCGGGCGATCATCCCCGCAGCCAGGTACGGGACCTTTAGGTGCGCGTTCACCCCGCACCGGCGGCGCACCAGCGCACGCGGCGAGCTCCCCGCCGCGATGCCAATGCCCGTCTACCGGCCGACGGCTGCCAGGCCCGCCGGGCCGCCGCGATCGACGCGGCCGGGTCGAAGAGGCGAATCGCCGCAGGCGGAGCGCTCAGCTACCGGGTGAGGTCGCTTACCGCAGCGACTCGCAGGACGTTTGCGGCAATGGTGAGAGCAGGATTGAGAGCGGCCGAAGACGGAAAACAGGCGCTGTCGACGACCCACAGGTTGTCGACCTCGTGGGCACGGCAGTTGGGGTCGAGAACGCTGTGTTGCGGATCGGTGCCCATGACCGCGGTGCCGCACTGGTGGGAGTTGGTATCGATGCCCATCCGCTCCGTGAAGATCAGCGGGTATCCAGCGCGGCGTACCGCGCGGGCGACGCGGCGTACCAGTTGCTTGTGTGGTACGAGGTTGTTGGGCTGCCATTGGACCGTGATCCGTCCATCGCTTCCGACGACGACCCGGTTGTTCGGATCGGGCAGATCCTCGGTGGTCAGATAGACGTCGATGCTGCGGTTGGTCAGGTAGGTCAACAACGGCATCGGCACCCAGGGGCTAGCCGCCTTGACCATCGGTCCTTGAATCTTGCCGAGCATCTGCAGGTTGCCGAGGGGGTATGGGTTGTCGGGCCCGGCGAGGTACCAGTCGTTGAGGCCCAAGGTTTTCTGGAAGTTGATTCTGTTTCGGCGTCGCGGATCCACGCCGAGGAAGAAGGTGCTGTTGTGCACCATGTAGTTGCGCCCGACCAGGTCCGAGGAGTTTGCCAGGCCACCCGGATGCCTCTCGGAGACCGACCTGAGCAGCAGTGCTGCGGAGTTGACCGCGCCGCCGGCGACAACGAAGCGGCCGGCTCTGATGCGCAAAGGTGATCCGTCGCGCAGGACCACCGCTTCGGTGACACGACAACCGTCCGCGGACGTGTTCAGCCGCTCGACAACGGCGCGGGTGAGCAGTCGCACCGTCGAGCTTTGCAGCGCCGGCCGAATGCCACAGGTCTCGGCGTCGCTCTTGGCACCCAGCGGGCAAGGGAAGCCGTCGCAGGTCCGCGTTCTGATGCAGGCACCCCCTGGGCGGATGTCCACGCCGACAGGTATCCGGAACGGGTGCAGCCCCTGTGCGGCCAGCGCGTCGGAGAATGCCGCCACCGTCGGCTCGTGCTCCAGCCCGGGAAACGGGAAGCCGGTCGACCGCGGCGGATCAGTCGGGTCGTCACCCACGTCGCCGTGCACCTGATACATGCGCTCGGCCGCGGCGTAGAACGGCTCCATATCCGTGTACGAGACCGGCCAGGCCGGCGAGACGCCGTCGTGATGCTTAATTTCCGTGAAGTCCTGCGTCCGGAAGCGTGGCAGGCAAGCACCGTACACCTTGGTGTTGCCGCCGACGTAGTAATGCACCCCAGGCCCGAACGGGCGGCCGGTCGAGCCGTCGTACCACATTTCGGCATTCTTGTACCGACGCCGCTGGAAGACTTCGACCGGCGACCAATTGGCATCCTCACGGGGAAGAAAGTCACCCCGCTCCACGACCAGCACCCGTGCACCGCTGTCACGGATCGCGTGCGCGAGCGTCGCTCCGCCCATTCCAGAGCCGACGATCGCGATGTCGCAATCGACCGGGCCGCCGTCGACATTCTCGATGACCGGCGCGGAACCTGGATCGAAGACGCTCGTCATGTCAGCTCTCCGCGACAGGTTCGGTCACGACTGGGACGCGGCGACCTGAGCCGGCCGCCTCCTGTACCGCCAGCGCCACGCCCAGGGCGCGAGCCCCGTCAACGCCGGTGACGGCGGGCTCGATCTTCTCCTCGACGGCGCGGGCGAACGCCTCCAACGCCACCTCGTACATGTCGCGACGGTCCGGGATGTCCAGCTCCCGCTCCCTGCTGGCGTCGCGCAGGACGACGGTACCGATCGGGTCCTGGGTCATGACGTCCTTCGCGACTATCGAGCCCTCGGCACCATGCACCTCCAGACCCGTCCCGGCGTACCTGACGGTGAATGCGTCGTGCGTCTGCGCCAGGACGTTGCCGTCGTACCGGAGCACGCTCATGATCGCGTCGTCGACGTCCGCGTCCCATGGTCCCTGCCGGACGCCGAGCGCAACGGCGTCCACCGGTCGCCCAAGCAGGGGATTGACCACCGCGGCGTCGTGAACGGTGATGTCCAGCGGTACACCGGCACCCGCGGCTGGATCCTTCAGCCGCCACGTCGCGAGACGTTCCGGGAGTTGGACGGCGTGAAAGACCCGGACGCCCAACGGTTGCCCCACCGCACCGTCGCGCACCAGCCGAAGGATCTCCTGGTGGGTGGCAGCGCACGGTAGATGATGATTCACACCGAAGACCACGCCGGCTGCGTCGCACGCACGCACCATGGACCAGGCATCCGCCAGACTGAGTGCCACGGGCTTCTCGCAGAGCACGTGCTTGCCGGCGGCGGCCGCGCTGAGCGTATCTGGGTGGTGGAGCCGGTTGACCGTGCTCACGTAGACGGCGTCAATGTCGTCGCGCGACACCAATACGCCGATCTGGGAGGTGAAGTATGGGATCTGGTGCAGTTGCGCGTACTCGGCAGCGCGCTCGTCGCTACCGCTGGACACTCCCACTATCTGGTGGCCAAGTCGTCGCATCGCGGGGATGATGCGGGTCGCCGCGATGTCACTGGCGCCAACCAGGCCCCACCGTAGCGTTCTCATAGACACACTCCATTCAAGAAGGTGGGGCCTGATGCGCACGTTCGGTCGCTGGCGCGGCCTGTTCTCGCACCCTCAGCCAGACAAGCCGGAACAGCGTCGGCGGTCAATAACCAGTGATTCCTTAGTAAGTTCAGTTGCCGCGGGCGATCATGGAGAGCGCTGGCGGCTGGGCTGATGCGCCAGGCTGAGCTGGTCTTTGAGGGGAGTCCGGGGCCAGCCTTACGTCGTGCCGGCGGCCGGGGCGGCGACGTCCCGGTCGGTGCGTGCCCGCCGCTGGCAACCGGGGGAAATTGGCCAGGCGCAGCCGGCTGGCCGACGGCCAGTACACGAACTTGTCCGTCCGGCAGTAGAGGCACAGCACCGGGCGGATGGCATCGGGTGGCCGCCCAAGCTGCCGCACTGCGATGATCGCCGCACCACCGAAGGCCTGGCTGATCGCAGGTTCCGTCATAAGTTTCGAGAGCCTCCCGGACGATCATGCTGTCAAGGATGTGGTCAACGCAGTCCGGCTGGGCAGGGACATCAACGTCCTCGGCCAGCGGCAGCGGCCGCGACGACGGGCGCTTGCGATGTCGGTGGCGACGCTGCGGGCCATCACGTACAGGTAGGTGCCGACGCTGGCCTTGTTGGCGTCGAACCTGCCTGCCGTTCGCCACAGCCTCACAAAAGTCTCCTGAACCATCTCCTCGGCCAAGCCTTCGCTGCCGAGGTTGTGCACGCCGGACCGGTAGAGACGCTTGCCGTACCTCCGGTAAAGCTCGGCTACCGGGGACCCGACGTCACCAGCGGCAATCCGGGCAACAAGGTCTGCCTCCTCGGCCGCGAGCTGGTCCGCAGCGATCCCGGCGTGAGGAAGTCCTCCGGGTATGCCATTTCCAGCTCCCGGCTCGCCGTCCGCCGGGCATGGCGAGAAAAATTCTTACGGAATGGTAAACCGCCCCGGGAAAGAGGGTCGTATACGGCCACAGCCCGGAAGGGAACGCTCGGAGCGGAAGTTCCCCCACTGGTTCTTACGACGCCTATCTGCCGAACGGTTCACACCGATCTCAGATTTTTTTAAACCGAGACCCCGCCCGGTCATATCAGCCGCCAACCACCCGTTGAGCGAGGCACCTGCGGTCGCCGACTTTGTTCAGTATGCACAGCGATCCCGGCCTAGGGAAGTCCTCCGGGTATGCCATTTCCAGCTCCCGGCTCGCCGTCCGCCGGCATGGCGAGAAAAATTCTTACGGAATGGTAAACCGGCCCGGGAAAGAGGGTCGTATATACGGTCACAGCCCGGAAGGGAACGCTCGGAGCGGAACTGAGGACTGCCAGTATGAGAGTGCCGTCCCCGTACGACGAGGGGCCACCCGTTCACCCGCCATCGTTCGTCCAGCACGCCATCGACGTGTTCTGGCACTACCCCCACGTGCAGGACGGCCTGGTCCTGGTGGCCGCTGCAATCGCTGTCGCTATTGCCGCGCAGGCATGCGCCTACATCCGGCACCGCGCCCAGCGTGTGACGACTGTCCCGCCTGCGCCCGAGACCAGTGAGCACTACTCATACTTTCGCCACCAGTGGCGGCGCTCGCTGACCATTGCCTACGTGCTGCTGTCTACCGGCGGCCTGTACGGCCTCTGGGCGGTGTTCACCAAGTCCTGGGTGTGGTACCCATTTCTGCTCTCGCTCGTCGTTATGGTGCCGTGGACGCTTTATATGATTGTGGTGACGTTGCGGAAGCCGACCATAAATATCGGCACGCATAAGGCTGCCATCGCTAACCTTGGCTATCTTCCTTCTGTTGACGTCTTCATTCCCGTGTGCGGGGAGGAGCGCGAGGTGGTCGCCAATACCTTCGCGCATGTACGGCGGCTCATCTGGCCTGCTGAGCTGACCGTCTATGTGCTAGACGACTCACCCGACGAGAGCCTGCGCGAGATGGCCCGGCAATGTGGGTTCATCTACCTGCGCAGACTCAACCGCCCACTGGGCAAGAAGTCCGGCAACCTGAACTGGGCGTTTGACCACTCGGAGGGTGAGTTCATCGTCGTCTTTGACGCCGACTTCGCACCTGCCCCGTCGTTCCTCGAGCAGACCGTCCCCTACTTCGCTGAACAGGACGTCGGCATCGTCCAGACCTCGCAGTACTTCAGCGTCCGGCGCAAGGACACCGTGAACTGGATTGCACGGCTCGGCGGGGTCGTGCAGGGCATGTTCTTCTGCTGGAGCCAGCCAGGCCAGCAGAGCAGGGATTCAGCGTTCTGCGTCGGCACCAACGTGCTGTACCGGAGAGCCGCGGTGGAGGCGGTCGGCGGCATTCCCATCTGCGAGCGCGGCGGTGAGGACATCATCACCAGCGTGCACATGCTCACGCTGTACTGGCGGACCGTGTACGTGCCGCTGAACCTGGCGCGAGGGCTGTGCCCGGACACCTTCGCTAGCGCCATCAACCAGCAGTACCGGTGGTGCCTGACCACCCTTGCGCTCATCTTCCCCGTCCGGGGCATGGAGCGTGCCGACAAGGTGTTCTGGTCCTGCCGCATGACGCTCGCGCAGCGCGTCAGCTACCTATCGGGCCTGCTGTACTACGGTCAGTCATTACTGATCCTGGTCATCGGCGTGGCGCCTGCCCTGATAATGCTGTGGGCATACCCCTACCAGGTAGGCCCTGGTAACTATCTACCTATCGCCCCGGCCATGCTGTCTATGGCTACGCTGCCGCTCATGGTGCCCGGGTGGCGGCCCGAAATGCTGCGCTTGTCCGTGCTCTACGCGGTCGCGCACTTGCTCGCTGCCATCGACGCGGCCACCGGGCGAGTTCAGGGCTGGGTGCCGACTGGCAGCACAAAGAAGCCGAAGAAGAACCGCACGCCCCGGCGTGCGGCGGTCATCATCCGGACCTGGGTGGTGCTCACGCAAGGCCTCATGGCCTGGGCGCTGGTGCGGGACCTGCCGGTGTACGGCATGCCTGCCTATTGGATTCCCCTGGCACTCGCTGTCCTGCAGGCCGTGGTCTTGCTACCGCTGCTTCTGCCGGGCTATGGCACTGTGGGGATAACAATCAAACTCAAGAGGAGAAAGAACGATGCTGACGTGGAACGAGACATTCGACGGCCCGGCGGTACGCCGGACCCGAGCGAGGCCGCTGGGCTTGGCGTTGCGGTGAGTAATCGTTGGTTACGTTCCAGCGGCGGGCGTGGTGTTGCCGGGTGGGTAGCGTGGTTTCTGGGATGATTGTCGGCTATGACCGATGCGCCGCCGGGGGAGCCGTCCGCAGATCCGCGTTATGCGCTGATCCGGGAGCGGGCGCAGCTGGTCGCGGCGCAGGCGGCAGGCGGACAAGATCGCCGCGCTCGAGGCGATGGTCGGTGACCTTCGGGAGCAGCTGGAGACGGCGGAGCGCGCGGATCACGGAACAGCGGGAACTCCTCGATGCCGCCGTCGTCGGATGGCCTGCCGGGCCGGGAAGCCGCCGCAGAAGCAGCGGCGCGCTGCTAAACGGGCGGAGAAGAAGCGCGAGAAGCAGCCGGGCAGCCCGGGGGCATCCATGACGTGGGAGGTCCCGGACCGGACCAAGGATCACATTCCGAGGGTGCCTGCTCCTGCGGCCGTGACCTGGCAGATGCCGCTGCTCCGGGGGTTGCCCGGTCGTATCAGCAGGAGGAGATCCCGGTGGCCGGATTCGACGAGACGACGCTGCGGCCCGGGCCGGCCGGGTCGCGCAGGCCTGTGGCGAGCACCCGGAGACCGCGGTGCTGCGCATGCGCTGGGCACGCGCGGCGGTCACCAGCGCGTTCGGCGGTACCCGCCCAGCGTCGGCACCCGCCCCCGGCGCCCCGCCGGCGCACCGTTCCCACACCGGCCGCGCGGCATAAGCCGGGGGCGGCCCGGTTCCCAGCCGGTGAGCAGCAGCGGAATCGCACGGGCTGAGGTAATGCCGTTGCCTGCTTGGCGCGGTGCTGAGCGGCATGTTCAGGAAGGTCGAGCGGTGCGGAATCCATGGCGGACGGCCCGGTCGTCCGCAGGGCGCGTGAGCGACGGTCCTGCTGGCGAATTTGCCGCGTACTCCCTGGCGTGGTCCGATGAGTTCGACGGCGCAGCGGGTTCGCCAGCGGACGGGCGCACCTGGCGGGCGGACACCGGCGGACACGGCTGGGGCAACCAGGAGTTGCAGTACTACACCGACGACACCGGCAACGCTGCACTGGACGGTGCCAGCCATCTCGCCATCGCGGCCGGGCGGGCGGATCCGCAAGCGGACGGTCACCGGTATGGCGGTTGTGCATACACATCCGCACGGTTGGTCAGCAAGGACCAGGTGTCGTTCCGCTATGGCCTGGTGCAGGCGCGGATTAAGATTCCGCGCGCCCGCGGGATCTGGCCCGCTTTCTGGATGCTCGGCCAGGATTTTGACGGTACCGGATGGCCCCAGTGCGGCGAGATCGACATTATGGAGTACTTCGGGACTGGCCCGGCGGTGGTCCACGGAGCTGTCCACGGGCCCGGGTACTCCGGCAGCGGGGGTATCTGCGGGTCGCGGACCCTAGGCTCATCCCTGGGGAACGACTTTCACGTCTACTCGGTCAGCTGGGAACCTGGCCGGATCCGCTGGTACGTCAACGACAAGCTGTATCACAGCGTGACGCCCGCGGACCTGCGTGGAAAACGCTGGGTCTTCGACCACGATTTCTTCCTGCTCCTCAACGTGGCCGTCGGCGGCACCGCTTCTCAAGACCCGGACCGTTCGGTCAGCTTTCCCCAGGTCATGCTGATCGACTACATCCGTATCTACACGCCCTCGACACCGGACAGCTGACGGCAACCCACAGCGATTGCGCCGGTCATGCGATCCTCGTCCTCGTAATCCCGCTGCCATACACCCACTGCGCCCGCACCGCAGACACGCCGCGCCCAAAACCACGACCAGCACAGCACGCGCAGCGACTACATGATGGCACGCTCACTACGTCAGGCATCGGCTCATACATGACTGGAAACTGAACAGCGCGAGAGCCACGACCAAGTCGATACGGGTGATAACCCGCTATCACCCGGTTCTGTCGGTGCCTGTCGTTACCATCCGCGGCATGGCAGGTGACCAGGAAATGGTGACCGCAGCGGCGACCGTGGCAGCGGGCGGCGACCTGGTGCCCCGGGCCATTACCTCAAGGGCCAGCCTCCCGGGCCTTCAGGCGGAGGCGTAAACCCAGCGCCGTGAGATATTTCCGCACCCGGGGGCCGGTGTCACCCTGCTCCAACACCGTCAACCGCGTGGTCACCGCTGGCTCCCATCTGCCTTGCTCGTCGTCTGGGACGGCTTGCCGCCACGCCAAGCCCACCGCCGACGGCGACGAGTGCGCCGAGTGCGATCTCCACCCACACGAGAGCCTGAAACGGGAAGCTGCGGACGGGAGGCAAGTTGTTGACGTTGTTCTCTCGGAACTGGACAGCTCCACCGAAGTGGTCAAGGATCGAGGGAATCTGGTTGAGGCCGGCAGCGAGTCCGGGAACTGCCGTATCGAGTTGCGACCCGAGGGCGCCGGGATAGGTGCCCAACTGCTGGGCCACCTGAGGTAGCAGCTGGGTCTGGACCTGCCCGAAGGCAGCATTCACGGTCTCGAACTGGGCCCGGACCTTGGCGTTCTTGGCTCGGCTAATAGTCAGCGAAGCGATGACCCGGTGGGCGGCCGAGGTCTTGGCCGGCAGGCTGGTGGCGAAGGCGGAGGCCACAAAGACGACCCCCAGGGCGGTGATGGCGGCCGCCGGCACCACCCCCGGGCGGAGCAGGAGCCACGACGCCGCTGCGACCACGAGGGCCCCGAAGACGACAAGTATCCAGATCGACGACACGAGCGGAAAGCCCGAGACTGGGATGGCGTCGGCCAGCTGGAAGTCATGCTGTCGACGCTCGAGGTTGGTCAGGATGGCCATTGCGTCCGCGTCGATCGCCGGGGCCTGCTGCTGGGCGCGGGCGACGGCGGGCCATCGGGTGGCGACCTGAGCCTGGAACTGGGCCGGTGTCTCACCCAGGTCGCGGGCCAGCTGTGCGAAGCCGGGGCCCGTCAGGAGCTGCTCCGCCTGCCGCGTGGTCTCGAGCCCGCCCAGGAACTCCTGCTGTAGATGAGGTGGCGCGACGATGGGACGAGCGCCGTCTAGGAGCTGCTGAGCCTGGTTCGCCCTCGTGAAGGAGTTGACGGCCAGAGGAAGCACGATCATCGCCAAACCGGCCACTAGCACGATCATCGCCGGGACTTTGCGCACGTTCATTGGAGCCCCTCAATCTCCGCCATCCATTGTCCTTGTTCCCGCGGCTTCGAGCACTGGGTCGCCGACACCCTCCAGCGCAACCTCACGGCACCGGGCCACCCTGCCCCCGGCTGAGCCGCCTGGCCGACCTGAGCACGCCAGAACCGGTTCATCTGTGTCCCACCGCGCTCGCGATCAGCCCAGTTTCCAGCCGCGCGGAATCGATCGGCGCTTTGTCTCCCTACGAGCCCGTCACGGTCGGTGATACTGCCTTGACATTTGCGAAGCGTGCAGTGCCGTTCTGCGCGCGCGGCGGTTTGATGCCGGTGGAGACAATCGCCGCCCAGATCTGGGCATTCTGCGCGACGGCTACACCTTGCGACCGGAGACACTGGTCGCTGGTCCGCTGTCGGGCAACGCTGTCTATGCGGGCCTCTAGCCTTTTACGTACGCGATCTTCTCGGTCACCTTGCCGTCTTGGACGGTGAAGACGTCGATGCCGCGCACGTGGCCGTCGCCCCAGTCATAGCGCCAGCGCTGCACGACGCGGTCGCCCGCGGTGAACGAATCCTCGACGGTGAACCGGCTCGTCGCATCGTCGAAGATCGGCTTCCAGGCCGCGGTGATGGCCGCATGGCCGACGTGGCGCTGGCCGTCCGGCGCCGGCGAGGTTGCCTCGAACACGCAGCCGTCACTGGTCAGGGCCAGCGCCGCGGCGAGATCGTGGGCGTCCCAGGCCGCGTTGAACTGGCGGACGACGGTGGCTGTGTCGTCGGGCCCGGGCTGGCTGGCGGTCCTCATGCCAGCGCGGGCTCGGCGTCTTGCAGCCCGCCGCGGAGCATCTCCCGAAGCTCGGGAGTGTCCTGGTGGCCGTGCTTCGCCACGGCGTGCGCTGCCGCGGCGTCGAGGACCTCGTCCTCGCCGCCGGCGATGGTGAGCGTGCAGCCGATCTCGTTGGGGACCTGGCGGCAGTCGATCATCTTTCGGGACATGGCGGTCTCCTTTCCCTTGAGCCGGGCCGATCCCGGCTGTGTTCCTGAGTTCCGCATTTCCTGACTTGCGTGCGCCCGGCTACCGGGCGTAGGTGCCCGCGCCGGACCAGTCGATGGTCACGACCGGCTCGCCCCCGACCCAGGCGTCGTGGCCGATGGGCAGCGCGGTTATGTCCCCGGGGACGGCGGTGAACTGGGCGCCGTCGTCCATCCGGATCGCCAGCCGCCCGCTGAGGTGGTACCGGAAGTGCGGGGCCTCGCAGCTCGCGGTGCCGGCGATCGGCTTGGTGTCATTGGGCCAGCGCCAGCCGGGCTGCAGGACCAGCTGGCCGATCTGCCCGCCGCCGACGTTGAGGATCTCGGCGCGACCGCGCGGGAACTCGCGGGTCTCGTCGGGTGCCTGGAAGCTCTTGTGCCCTGTTTTGCCCATCTCGCCCCCCGGTGCTGCTGCGCGGCGGCGCCGGTATTCTTACTTATCGATAGGTCAGATTTTGACTTACTGGTAGGTCAGGCGTCAAGGACTGCGGAGGGTTTTTATGGCTGCTGGGCGCGGGCGCGATGAGGCCGGCACGGCCGCGCGGATCCTGGACGTGGCCGAGCGGCTGGTGCAGGTCCGCGGGTTCAACGGCTTCAGCTACGCCGATATCGCAGCCGAGCTGCAGATCACCAAGGCCGCCCTGCACTACCACTTCGCCAGCAAGGCCGGCCTCGGCGAGGCGCTCATCGCCCGTTACGCCGACCGCTTCATGGCAGCTCTCGCGAGTCCCGGCACCGCGGACGGCACTGCTAGTGCGAAGCTGGACGCCTACGCGGGCCTGTACCTGCAGGTGCTGCGCAACCGCAAGATGTGCCTGTGCGGCATGCTCGCCGCGGAGTACCAGACCCTCCCGCAGCCGATGCAAGACGCCGTGATCAGGTTCTTCGACCAGAACGAGAGCTGGCTGGACAGCGTCCTGGAGCAGGGCCGGGCCGACGGCAGCCTGCACTTCGCCGGCTCCGCGCGGGACACCGCCCGCATGATCGTGGGGGGCCTGGAAGGGGCGATGCTCATCGCCCGCCCCTACGGCGACATCGCGCGCTTCCAGGCCGCGGCGGCCAACCTGCTGGCCGGCCTGACCCCCGGAGCCGGCCAGCCGGCGCTGTCAAGCCCAGACCCGGCCACGGCCCAGCCAGCCTAACCACCCGACTCCAGCGACTCCAGCCGCCGCCGCTCCAGCACCAGGCCCCACGTGCGGGCTGCGCGCTACGAGTGCGGCTAGTACACGGGGTGCACTGCCCGGCGGCCCTCGCGCACGCATGCTCAGGGAGCCTGCGGACGGCGTACTGGCAGGCGGCGCTTGGCCACGGCTACACCGATTGATCGCCCGGCAGTGCCGACCACCTCAGCTCGAAGGCTGAATACGACACAGTCAGATACGACAGCCCACCAGTAGTGTCCGCCCGGGTGCGGGGTGTCAGGCAATCCCCTCTCCCCGGATCGCGCCCGCGAGCCCAGGCCGCACATCGGGCTGATCCTGGCCCTGACCATCCGCGGCCTCGCCGTGGGCAACTACCCCGACATTGCCCGCACCGCCCAGACAGCCGAGTCCTACGGATTCGACTCCGTGTGGCTCTGCGATCACTTCCTGACCCTCAGCCCCGACGACTACGTCAGGGACGCCGGCATCGCCGCCGGGCCGGAGTCAGACACCCCGGAGAAGCAGAGGCAGTCGTCGATCCCGCTGCTCGAATGCTGGACCGCGTTGTCGGCCTT
>Ga0181530_10003012_pt1 | contig 19270 bp, 21 predicted proteins | sample PEATcosm2014_Bin_42_FD_119769 | JGI IMG/M metagenome (GOLD analysis project Ga0181530, IMG submission 119769) | Peatland microbial communities from MTU Mesocosm Facility, Houghton, MI, USA - PEATcosm2014_Bin10_60_metaG | ecosystem: Environmental > Terrestrial > Soil > Wetlands > Peat | place... | reverse complement strand
GGGAGATTGCGGAACATATGAAGTTCACGCCGAAGATGGTCTTCCAGATGGAGCGGTCGGAGCAGCAGGACACGATCACCCTGGAGCGGCTGGGGGAGATGGCGCGGGCGATGCAATGCGACCTGGTGTACGGGATTGTGCCGTGGCACCGATCGATCGAGGATCGGGCCATGGAGCTTGTGGAGAGGGAGTTGTGGAGGAAGAGGTATGCGCGGTGAGGGGCCGGGGGGCGGGTAGCCCGGGGAAGGGAATTGAACGTCCGGCATCGGCAGGTTTCCGGGCTGGTGATGGTCCGGTGTAATCGGATCGGTTACCACATCGGCATTTCTCAGTACCAATCATGTCGACGGCTCTCGACGAGTTCAAAAACCATGAATCGTAGTGGAAATTTTCCCGGAGGAATCGTGCTACTGTTGAAGCCCACATCTCAAAATCGAGATGTGGGGCACCCGCATTGTGAGAAAGTGTGAGATCCGGGCCACCCGCCGCTCACAGAATGAAAGGGCCAGGGCATCACGCCTCGGCCCTTCTGTTTTCTCCCCCGGTGAAACCACTTCCACGCCGTCTCCGTTATACTTCTTCACAACCCCATCATGATGCGCCACGTCCTCATCTTCGGTCTCGTCGGCGGCCTCCTCATCGCCACCCTCCAATACACCCAATACCGCTTCGTCATCATCGAGCACTCCGTCGAGCTCTACAGCGCGCTCGTCGCCATCCTCTTCGCGACCTTCGGCATCTGGCTCGGGCTGCGCATCACGCGCCGTCGCGTGACTATTCGCGAGACAATCCGCGAAACGGTCGTGGTGAAGGAAGTGCTTGTCCCCGCGGAAGCCCCTCCTGAGCGAAGCGGAGCGGAGTCGAAGGACCTGCTTTTTGGGTCAGGGCCCCTGGGAAAGCACAAGCCCTTCGCTCCCAATACAACCCGCCAGCAGACCCTCGGCATCACGGCACGCGAGCTCGAAATCCTCACCCTGGTCGCGCGCGGCTTCAGCAATCGCGAGATCGCCACGCAGCTTTTCGTTTCCGAAAACACCGTCAAGACACACTGTGCCCGCGCCTTCGACAAGCTCGGAGCCGCCCGCCGCACCCAGGCCGTCCAGCGCGGCAAAGAACTAGGCCTGCTGCCGTGAACCCGGGGCCCCCGGCGATGCCCCGACCCTGAAGGGTACCCCGGCGCCCACTTCGTCGCTGGGGTGGGAATGCGTCACCCGAAAGCACGATTTTCGCTTCATTCCTGAAAAAATCATCCGAAAGGATGACGACATCCGGCCCCGAACCACCGCATCGTGACTCCATCGCCACTCGATCCCCACTCGAAACAGGAGCCTCACATGAAGAAAACCGTTCTCACCTTCGGCCTCATCTCCGGCGTCATGATCTCCGTCCTTATGGACGGCTCGCTTCTCCTCGCCGACAAGATCGGCTCCGGCCACAGCATGGTTCTCGGCTACACCATGATGGTGGCGTCGTTCCTGCTGATCTACTTCGGCATCCGCAGCTACCGCGACAACACCCTCGGCGGCCAAATCTCCTTCGGCCGCGCCTTCGCCTGCGGCATCCTGATCGCCCTCATCACCACCGTCTGCTACGTGGCCACGTGGGAGATCCTCTACTTCAACTTCATGCCCCACTTCATGGACAGCTACTGGGCCGCGCAGATTCACAAGGTCCAGTCCTCCGGACTTGACCCAGCCACCACCGCCGCGCAGGTCGCTGCCATACGGCGCTCTCAGCAGCTCTACCAAAACCCCTTCGTCAACATGGCCTACACCTTCATGGAGCCCCTGCCCGTCGGCCTTATCATTACTCTCATCTCGGCTGCCGTCCTCCGCCGTAAAGCCCCTGTCGGACCCACCGCCGCTCCCGCAGTCATGACCACATAAATCAAAAGGCCGGGGCGCAAGCCCCGACCTTCCGTATTATGATCTGTCAAACGGTTCTCATTAGGAGGCTGCATGGCTTCAATCACTGGCTTTGGCGGTATATTTTTGCGAGCGGATGATCCAAAAGCTCTGTATCAATGGTACGAGCGGCATCTCGGTCTGGTGAAGTCCGACGGATCTTTCGCGTTTCCTGCCCCGACGCAACACGCTCAGGTCGTCTTCGCCCTTTTCAAACAAGACAATGCATACTTCCCTCCGGCACAGAAAGCAATGATCAATCTCCAGGTGGATGACCTGGACGGTGTACTGGACCGTCTGATAGACGAAGGAGTCGCCGTCGACCCAAAACGCGAAAGCTATGACTTCGGAAAGTTTGGCTGGATCACCGATCCGGAAGGAAATCGTGTCGAGCTTTGGCAGCCTGTCGCAACTGACTAATGCCGAGCCGACCCAGATTGGTCCCCATAAATCGGCATTTCGGAAGTTTGCCGGCTGAGGCCCGTACGTTTCCCATTGGGGATCTGAGCGCGGCTGGCGCTGCGCTGGTTGAATTTCAAAATGGGCGGGCGGGATTTGTGCCGGGGTTGAAACCGCGGCTTACCGGGACCGTGACCCGTGGTCGTCTGCGCATTCCCACCCTAGCGATAGGAAGGCAAGAAGCAGGTTCCCTTCGGCTTCGCTCAGGGCAGGCTTTCGACTCCGCTGCGCTTCGCTCAGAATGACAGCTTTTTGGGGGGGGTGGGGCGGGGTTTGGTTCGTTTGGGTTGAAAGCAGCGAGTTAGCCCCTGCTGGCGCGGGGATAGCGAGTTAGCAAGTTAGCGGCAGCTATGGATGGGCGGGGTTTGAATGCGGCTTCGCCGCGCTGGTTGAATTTCAAAATGGGTGGGTGGGATTTGTGCCGGGGTTGAAACCGCGGCTTGCCGGGACCGGCTTTCAAGGACGAAGAACAAGGACAAAAGCAAAAACAAGAGCAACCGCAGGTCCCCTTCGGCGATGCTCAGGGCAGGCTTTCGACTCCGCTGCGCTTCGCTCAGAATGACAGCTTTTTGGGGGGGTGGGGCGGGGTTGGTTCGTTTGGGTTGAAAGCAGCGAGTTAGCCCCCGCTGGCGCGGGGATAGCGAGTTAGCAAGTTAGCGGCAGCTATGGATGGGCGGGGTTTGAATGCGGCTTCGCCGCGCTGGTTGAATTTCAAAATGGGTGGGTGGGGTTTATCCGCGGGCTGAACAGGGTGCGGAAAAAGGGCTGTTTTCGGTATGGAATCCCGAGGAGCGCATCTAAGGGGCAAAGAGGCTGCGGAAAAACCCCAAAGTATGGCGAAACCTGAAAGAAACCTTCCCTCAGGGGCTAAAGCCCTGTTCATTCTATTGGCTTTAGCGGCACGACTGAAGTCGTGCCCTTTCAAAACAACGGCGGAAACGAGTTTTTCCGCGGCCTGTAAAGCCCGCGTTGATTCTGTTGGCTTTATGCGGGGGTTGAAACCCCCGCCTCCCTCCGGAACGAGTTTTTCCGCAGCCTGTAAAGCCCGACGTTTCAGCCTGTAAAGCCTGACGTTTCAGCCTGTAAAGCCCGACGTTTCAGCCTGTAAAGCCTGACGTTTCAGCCTGTAGAGCCCGACATTTCAGCCTGTGGAGCCCGACATTTCAGCCTGTAAAGCACGACGTTTCTATGGTTGGATTTGCGGCGCCCTTGGTCAGGCTCAGGGGCCTTTGAAGTCGTGCCCCGATAGAAGGAAGCGCCTGGCTGGACAACAAAGCTGAGGGCGGCCTCTCGAGTTGAAGAAGAGGCCGGCCTCAGCGGCGGGTGGTGGTTTTCCACCTTGAACGCAAAAATCCGCCGCGGCGGACGCCGAAGGCAGGGCGCCCGCGCGGGTTATGGGAGGTTTATTGGGGCTTTCGTGTAGAAGGCTGGGTCGCTGGTTGCATCGTCATCCTCGAGCGATCCCTGCCATTGCGGCTCCAGCGCCAACTGCTGAGCCTGGGTGAGCCCGTGCGGCTTCTTCGGCGGCTGTTGGGCCGGGTTTTTGGCTCCGGAAAGCTCGATCAGCAGCCTGGCTCCGGTCATGTTGCCGGCAATGGTTTTGTCGACCAGAGCTTTGGCAATGCTGCCGCATTGGCAGCCCACCAACTTGTCGACGGCGCTGCGCAGGCGCTCCCCGCCGCTCTTGGGCACCCTTCTCGCGCCCGCCGTTGCACGTCTTCTTTTTCTGGTTGTGCTGCTTGTTTTGCTGCCTGCATCGTCTGTCTTCAACTCCTGCTGTGTTTCGGCCATCTTTCCGCCATTTCCGGCCAACGCTCCACGGACTTTCGCGCCCGCAGAAAAGGAGCATGTGCGGCAATCCCGCTCAGGGGAATTGCCCCGAAAACGCATTCTCAGACCAATGTTGTGTGGCTTTCAAGAATCCGGTACTTTCGTCTCCCCTGCGCACGCGCGCCGCGGAGATGGCCTCAATAGGATCAGGAAGGCAACCTCGCGCCTTCCGTTCTACGCTCGCATCATTTCCATGTGTCTGTTCATAGCGTACCGGAAAGGGGCGCAATCATCTGCAAACGGCGTGAAGGGGGATCTCTTTTGGTTTCAGTGGCCTACGGTGCGCTCAGGAGGAGAGGCTCTTCCAATTCGCGCTAGGCGATGACGGGCAGGGTGGGCATTTCGCCCTGGGCCCTGGCTTCGGTTACTACGGCGTCGAGGTGGGTGAGGACTTCGGGGACGGTCATGGTGTAGATCTCGCGGCGGGAGTCGTAGCCTTCTTCGACCAACTGCTTGAGATAGCGGCCGGCGATCTGGGCGGCGAGCTGGTCGGTGATGACCTTGCCGGTGCGCTGCTTCTGCTGGACCCAGGCGGTCAAGGGCAGGGCAATCCACAGGGGGCGGTTGTTGACGTCAAAGCGGACATCGACGGCGTCGGCGTGGCGGGTGGCGATGGCCACGATGGTGCCCTTCCAGCGGCAGTGCAGGTCTTCGCCGCTCCAGCGGTCGGATACGTGGAAGTCTTCGTACATGCAGCTAGCGTATCGTTCCGGCTCGACAAGGGCAAGGTGTGGGGGTGGGGGTAAGGTATTTTGATTCCCTGGTCTCAGAATCGAGACCTGGGGCACCCGGAAGGTGTGGGGTGGGGTATTTCGATTCCCAGGTCTCAGAATCGAGACCTGGGGCACCCGGAAAGTGTGTGGGGGGTTTCGATGCCGGGGCTGCGTTTGGGTGAGGATGCGCGAGGGAGGCATTTTCCGGGGCGGGAACTGTTCAATCGCCGCGGCCTGCCGATGAACCGGGCAGGGGAACGGCCAACCATGCAGATCACAATCACTGTCTCCGATGCAATCGTCCGCGAAGCCGGGGATCGCGGGCTCCCGGTCATCGATTTTGTGGAATCGCTGATGGACAAAGGAATGATTGCAGCGAAAGAACGCCCGGTGCTGTCGAACGCGATGGAGCGCATCCGCGCCCTTCGCTCGACGGCGATTGGAGCGGCGATCGACGGCAAGGGGTAGGGTCCGCGAAAAGGCGCGAGGGGCGGCGCGAGGTGGACGCTGCCGCTGGCGCGCTGATAGACTAGTAGGGTTGCAGCGGCTGCGCCCTGAACCCCAGGGACGCGCCTGCAAGTCGAAAGACGAAGGACAAGAAGAGACCCTGTGGATACTCAAACCCGTCACGCCCTCAAAAAGGACAAGTTTGCCCAGGCTACCGCCAGCAGCGTCAGCTGGGTGAGTGTGCACCGCTCCGGCGTCATGCGTTGGGCCATCAGTGCTGCCGTGGTTCTGGTTGCGGTGGTTGGCGGGCTGGTTTTCTGGAGCCTGCGCTCGACCGCGGCCGACAGCGCGCTGGGCGCTGCGCTGGACACCTACGACGCAGCGCTGGCCGTGCCGGGCGCGCCGGCGGAAAATGGCGTGTACGCGACCTCCGCGGACCGCTCCAAGGCCGCCAACAAGCAGTTTGTCGCCGTGGCGCAGCAGTTCGGCTGGCTGCCGGAAGGGGCTAAAGCCCACTACTTTGCCGGGATTACGTACCAGGACCTGGGGCAGACCGCCTCGGCGGAGACGGAGCTGAAGCAGGCAGCGGGGGCGTGGAGCTGGGGGGACCGGAATCTGTCGAACCTGGCCAAGCTGGCGCTGGCGGGGCTTTATCACCAGACGGCGCGAGACGCGCAGGCAATCGACATCTACAACGCGCTGGCCGCCAAGCCGTCGGAGACGGTTTCAACTAGCGTGGCGCAGCTTGACCTGGCCGACCTGTACGCGGCAGCCGGCAAACAGGACCAGGCGCGCGCCATCTGGGCCAAGGTGAAGGACGCGGACAAGGATGGCGCCGCCGGCTCCATCGCCGCGCAAAAGCTGGCCGGCAAGCAGTAGAAGGGCGGGCAGGCTGATCTTAGCGACTCGCGGAGCCTCTGGCTTCGCGAGTTTTGTTTTGGCGGCGGGGAATTGGCGTCCGAAGCGGCGGCCGGCGGGGCTGGATGCGGGGCCGGATGCGGGACCAGGCGCGAGTATCGATGCGAGCATTTTTCCCTCCGCCTGCGTCTGGTTCGGTATGAGCGCCGGCCAGGCAGTATTCTCAGGTTGGATGGAGATTCCGAGAAGCGCTGTGCACGACCAAGCCCGCCAGCACGCGGAAGACGAGACCCTCGCGGCGCTGGTGAGCCAGTACGCCGGAACCCTCTATCGCGTAGCGTATTCGGTGCTGCGCAACCCTTCCGATGCGGAAGACGCGGTGCAGGAGGCGTTTCTGCGGGTGCTGCGGCACAGGGACACGCTGGGCGAGGTGCGCGACCAGCGGGTGTGGCTGATCCGCATCGTGTGGAACATCGTTCTCGACCGCAAGCGCCGCGCCAAGACCCGCCCGGAGACCGACGACGTGGCCGAACTGGCCCGCGTGCTGCCTTCCGGCGGACTGAGCGCCGAGGAGCACGCCGCCGCGGCACAACACCACGCCCATGTGCTGGGGTGCGTGGAGCAGTTGCCCGCCAAAGAGCGCCAGGTGCTGATGCTTTCGGCCTTCGAGGAGCTCACCAGCGTGGAGATTGCCTTGGTGCTGGGCATCACCGAGTCCAGCGTTCGCTCGCGGCTGTTCAGGGCGCGGAATTTGATGGCCGGACTGCTGAACCATGAAAGGCAGTAGTCAGTGGTCAGTGGTCAGTGGTCAGTGGTCAGTTTTAGGTAGTCAGTTGCAGGTGGTAAGTGGTCAATGATCGGTAGTTAGTCGTCAGTTGGTCGGCCACGCAAGGAGTTTGCGATGAGTTACACGGCTAAGAACACATTTTCGAACGATTCCGGCGACGGCGCAGCGGAGGAAACTTTGCGGCTGATCGCCAGCCTTCCCGCGCCCGAGGGTCTTGAAGACCGCGTACACGCCGGTCTGCTCGCCGCTGGGCGCAGGGGACGGGTTCTGGCCTGGCCCGCGGCGTTTACGCCGGCGAGCGCCTGGGTGCGCAGCGCGGCCGCGGCGGCGATTGTGTTTGTGGTCGCCGGCGGAGGATGGGGCATTTACTCGCACGTCCAGCCGGGGCAGCCGGCAAGGGTGATTGCCATGCCGCACGCGTCCGCTTCCGGCGGCTTTTCCGGAGCCGGAGCGATGCGCACGCCGCAAACGCTGAATGGACCGGTGGTGGCGCATCCGGCGACGGCTCAGCCTCCCAAAGCCAAGGTCCCTGCCAAGGTTCCGGCGCGGGCCGCGACCCCGCTGCTGCACCGCGCGCAGCCGGGGGCGGCAGTGAACAAAACCACCGCTCCGGCGGTTGCGCCTGCGGCGAAATAGGGGCTTTCCCCTGCGCGGCCGCTTATCAAGGCATGGTAATGGCCCGGATCACCATTCCCAGCAGGGCCTGCACCGCCGCGCCCCACAATGCCGGAGTGAATCCGGTCGCACGGAAGCCGTCCACGATGCTGGACGCCACCATGATCATCAGGCCGTTGATCACCAGCAGAAAAACCCCGAAGGTAAGGATGCTGAAGGGGAAGGTGATGCCCTTCAGGAGCCGGCCAAGCGTGGTGTTGATCAGGCCGATCACCAGCGAGACGATCAGCGCAGGCAACAGCCCTACCACGTAGAAGCCGGGCACGACCCGGGAGACAACGATCAGGGCGAACGCATACAGCAGCCACTGAAACAGCAGTGCGATCATGGGTCCTCCTTGAATCGGCCCGCGGGGCCATTTTGCGCCGGGCAATCTGCTTCTGAGCGCCGCCTTTACACCAGGGAACCAACCATTTGCCTTACGTTATAGCATGAATGAGAAGAGTTTATGACCGGGGCCGGTTGACTATGAGGGTTCCCAACCTTTCCCGCTCTTGCGCTGTCCAACAGACAGTGATGATTGCGCGCACAGGCCCAGCGAAGCCCCGGGGAGATGCCTTTGTGCGAGTTCCGCGCGATTTGTGCCTGGCGGGTTTCCTTGTGCTCCTGGCGGCGGGCCCGGCCCAACAGGCGGCCAATGCGCCGCTGCCGGAGATTCCCCAGCTCATGCGCGAGGTCGAGGAGCACCAGAAGCAGCTCGACAAGGTGCGCGAGAACTACACCTACACCTCCCTGCAGACCATCCAGGACATCGACGCCAACGGCCAAGTGACCCAGACCAAGACCCTGGAGAACGAGGACTTCTTCGTCAACAGCCACGTGATTGAGCGCACGGTGAGGAAGAACGGCAAGCCGCTGGACGATCACGACGAGCAGAAGGAGACCGAGCGGGTGACCAAGCTGGTGGAGAAGGCGGAGAAGACGCCGGCGGATCAGCCGCTCGAAGGGCAGCAGATCAGCATCAGCCGGGTACTGGAGATCATGGACGTGCGCAACCCGAGGCGCGAGAGCTTTCGCGGCCGGCCGACGATTATCTTCGATTTTGTGGGCCGCAAGGACGCCAAGACCCACGGGCTGGCCGAGGACGCCTCAAAAAAGCTGCAGGGCACGCTGTGGGTCGATGAGGCCGACCGCCAGGTGGCGCACATGGAAGTGAGCTTCGACGACAATTTCCGCATTGCCGGGGGCCTGGTGGCCAACATCCAGAAAGGTTCAAACTTCCGCTTCGACCAGGCGCAGGTGAACGGCGAGCTTTGGCTTCCTACCGGCGGCGAAGGAACCGTGCAGATGCGTCTGCTGCTGGTGAAGGGGATTCGCCAGCACTTCAGCGAGCGCGACTACGACTTCAAGCGCTTCCATGTGGAGGCGCAGCAGGGGAAGGACGCGAAGGCGGTGCAGGAGAAAAGGCCGTAGCGCGAGTGCGGCGCGGTCCGCAGGCAAACGGCTGGGCAGTGCGGCGCGGTTCGCAGGCAAACGGCTGGGCGGAAGCAGCGGGCGCCCCCCGATCCGTTAGAGTGGAACCATGTTTGTGCGCCGCATTTCAGTGCAGCGAATCGACGGCTCCGGCACCTCGCACCCATGCCCCATTCGCTGGATCGACAACTTTGCCATGCGCAACTTCACCAACGAGGCGGTCTTCGACGACACGCTTCCCCTGGCCGATGGGCTGCTCGAAGCCGGCAACCGCGTCCCCCTCGATCGACTGCAACCTGCCATGGAGGACTGGTTTCGCCGCAAAGGCTACCTGAAGGCCGCTGAGCGGCTGGAAGTAAAGGAGATTAGCTAGGAAGACTCCGATCAAGTACCGAGGACGGATTTTTGGCCGGTACCAGCACTCCCTCGGGGGCTGAAGAGGCTGCGGAAAAAGTCTTGTATTCGCGCAAAAATCCCGAGAAACGGCCCTCAGGGGCTAAAGCCCGCGTTGATCCTGTTGGCTTTATGCGGGGGTTGAAACCCCCGCCTCCCTCCGGATCGAGTTTTTCCGCAGCCTGTTAAAGCCCAGAGTTACATTTGGCCGGTTGGTGGCGCGGCTTCTGTCGGGGTTGAAACCCCGACCTGCCAGCCGCGCCATTTCAAGGCGGCACAAGGGAGGAATTCCTTCGACCAGTGCGAGATTCCTCATGCGGCCGCTTGCTGCTGCGGCGCGGCGCCGGTCCAGAGCTGAAACTCGGCCTCGCGGCGAGCCTTCAGCCCGGCGTTCACTTCGCCCCCGGCCAGGTCCCAGCGCAGCAACTGCTCGGCGGCGGCCTCGTAGCGCCCGCCGTTGAGCACTTTCAGAAGCGTGGAAGAAGCCAGCCTGCCAGCGCCGAGATTGAAGCAGAAGTCCACCAGCGCATCGAACTGGCCCTGGGTCAGCGCCACCTTCACCAACCGCTGGACAGACTGCTCTGCGGCGCGCACGTCGCCGGCCAGCAGGAGGGCAGCCTGCGGCTCCTCAATGCCGTTGGGAAAGGATTCATGAGGCAGCAGCAGGTGACCATAGCCGATGGTCGGAAGCCCCGCCACATCCAGATAGGTCCGGTTGCGAAAACCCTCTGACCTCTTGATCAATTCAAGTCCCGCCGCGCTCAGTTGCATGGTTCCTCCCCGTTGATGGCCCTGGATGGGCCAGGCGGTCCTCCGCTTGCTGTGATGCGAAACCGCTCACGCCGAGTGGGTTTTCCCTCAGGAGAAAACCATCTTGCACGGGGCCGGCAACGCCACACAAACGGGAGAACCGCTACAACCCTCACGCTAGCAGGATGGGGGAATTAATCTGCAAACCGGTCTGAGTCTTCCGTTTGGGCGTCTAGTGGAGTCCGGCGGGCGGTTTGCCGGTGAGCGCTTCAAAGTTCACCAGGATGGCCGTCAGAGCGTCGTCGAAGTTGCGGTCGTGGGTCTTTTGCAGGAAGGCGAAGCCGATGGACTCGGTGAACGCCCACAGAACGTAATGGGTCTTGCGATCATAGACCACCAGCCGGAACATGGGCAGCGGATCGGATGCACCCTTCTGCTTATCGGCGTTCGATGGGCCATTGGGCGCGATGAGCTGCAACTCGAGCACGAGGTCGGCCTCGGCCGGATCGCCCACCAACTCATACTGGCCCGCAGCCTTGAGGCCTGCGTAGAACTGATCGTAGCCGCGATTCAGATCGCCGCTGAAGGGCGATGGAAAAAGGCCGCTGTCGGCCCCGGCGTTGGAGACGAAGATCTTCCTGGCGGCTCGGATGGCCGGCGGGACGGGGCCCGGAGGCGTGGAGGCCGGCTGTTGAGCGAAGGCGGCAGCCGCGGCAAAAAGTGCGGCGCATACGGCGGTGCGAAATCCGAAACCAATCCTGATCAAGGAGATTCCCTTCTGGCGATGCATACTTCATCCGTTGGAAAAGACGGCGGCCGCGATGAGTTTGTTTCTGCGTCCCCGGAGCAGTCCTGCCCGAATGATCCTGGCTGTGGCTGGCACGCCAGGGAGGGTGTTTTGGGCTCCTGGCCGGCCCCAGGGCAACCAGGCGTTCCGGGGGGCAATGGGGGGTTTTCCGGTCTGGACGGCGGATGTTTGCACCATTTGTGGTGCAAATTTTAAGTCACAGAGATAAAAGGGTTTATCGGCAAAAGCGCGTAAATCTTTAGAAATTTCAGCAAAATACCATGCGTCTCTTGCCAATTGATGGGCAGAGGGAGTAGCAGTTTAGTAAAATGGGTAGATGGTAATAAAAAGGAAATCACGCAACATGAGCTTGAAAACTCCGCTCCGGATTTGTATGCTGGCGGGCGCTTCATCGGTTGCGTTGGCCGCTGTGGTAGTCACGCTGTCCACGCCGGCCGTCGAGGCCGATGCGCGTCTTCCCCGACCCGCTGTAACCGCGCCTCCCCTACCCCCTGTCGAGAGTTCCGCGCCGGCTCTCCTTGCGGCGTCCAAAAAGGCATCCCTGAAATCCGCCCTTAAAAGGCGGGCGGATATCCTCCACGGCCTCGCCTCGTGGTATGGCGGGGTGTTCAACGGCCGCAAGACGGCAAGCGGCGAAAAGTTTGATATGAATGCGATGACGGCCTGCCATCCCACGTTGCCGTTCGGCTCCATGGTGCGGGTGGTGAACCTGAAGAACAAGCGCTCGGTGGTGGTGCGCATCACCGATCGCGGCGACCTGATCGACGAAGGGCGGATCATCGACGTTTCCCAAGCCGCGGCCGAAAAGCTGGCGATGACCAGGTCCGGGCTTGCCCACGTCAATCTGGAAGTGATCTCTCTGGGCGGAACCCCCACGAAAAACTAGGCAACCAAAACCCCTTGCAGACTTGAACGGCCAGCCCTCGGGCTGGCCGTTCAAGTCTGGATCGGCTGCGTTCTACTCGCTGTCAGGCAGCTTGTACGGCTTCTGCAGCCATTGCCGGGCCTCGTTGACCGCGCCCTGGGTGTTGTCGTTGGTCTGCACCGCCAGCCGGTACTCGTTCACCGCCCGGTCCCGCTGGCCGGTAATGTCGAAGATCTTGCCCAGGGCAATGTGGCTCCAGACCTCGGTCCAGCGCGGCTCTCCGTCGCCGCGGAGCGCATCCCGGTAGGAGTTCACGCTGGCCTGGTAGTTGCGCTGGGTGAAGAGCAGTTCGCCGATGCGGTAGCTGGCCAGCGAACTCTGCGGGTTGGCTTCCAGGGCTTTCTGGTACTCGGCCAGCGCGGCGGACAGGTCACCCTGCGCCACCAGTTGCTGGCCCTTGAGGATGGCGATGCGCACCTGCAGGTCCGGCGTGGCCTTTAGCAGCCAGTTGCCGGGATCGATGGCGATGCGCCGCGGGCGGCCGAAGGTATCCACCACGTACTGCGTGTCAGTGCCCACCACGTCGATCTTCTGGGTTTCGGTCTTGCCGTCGGTTTCCACGCGCAGCTCCACCGGCATGCGGAACAGGTCGAGGTCCTGCTGAATCTCGCCGATGGTGCGGAAGCCCTTGTTGTTGCCCAGGCGGTAGACGGCGTACTTGTTGGTGAACACCGGCGCGCCAGTGCCGTCGATCCACTGCGCAAAGAAGGCGGTCAACTGCTGCTGGCTCTGGGCCTCGGCCACCTTGATGAAGTCCGAAGAGCGCATGCTCGAGTCGGTGTACTGGCTGAGAGCGCCTTTGAGCGTGGCCAGAAACGCCTTGTCGCCGATCTCCCAGCGCAGCATGTGGAAGACCATGGCGCCCTTTTCGAGCGTCATCGACTGGAACTCGGGCGAGAAGGGGCTCAGCCGCGAGGCGCTCGACAGGGGAATGGTGTCGTAGGCCAGCGCCCCGGCGGAAATGTCCTGGAGCGCCGTGCGCATGGCATTCCTGCCGCTCTCATCCTCCAGGTACATCAGTTCGCCGTAGCGGGCCATGCCGTTGGTGATCCAGGCGTCGTTCAGCGTCCGCGGGCTCACCTCGGAGCCCCACCACTGGTGGGCAATGGTATTGGCAAGCAGGCGCACGCCGCTCTTGTCGCTCACACGCGAACCCAGAATGGCCGCCAGCTCCGGCGCCCAGACGGCCGGCAGCGTATCGTCGGGCAGTTCCACGACGTTCAAATGGCTGGTCTCCGGCGCCCCAAAATTATCGGAAAAGAAGTCGTACTGCCTGGCCGCCGTCTGCGCCAACTGGTTGGCTGCCTGCTGGTGGCTCACCGTCAGGTAGACCTTCACGTTTCCCGGCCCCGCCGAGACCGGACCCACATAGCGCCCGGCAATCACCGTTCCGGGAAATCCGGGTTTGTCCCAGTTGAAGTCGAACTGGTCGCCCTGCTTGCCGTTGGCCAGGGTTACCGGCTTCGACGCTCCCTGGCTGCCGCTCGCAAACACCTTCATGCCTTGCGGGACGCGGATGTGCATCTCCGCGGTGAAGCGGTTGGTGAGGTAGCCGTTCATGGGAAACCAGCGCGCCGGATAGAGCAGGTAGGTGATGGGCTCCTGGATGGCTGCCAGTTTGAGGCCTTCCACCGGGCCGTCCTCGTTGCCGGTAATCGCGCCCTCGTACTCGAAAGTCCAGTGCGATACCTGGCCTTTGGCAAAGGGTGCAGCCGGACTGACGCGGATGGTCCCGTCCGCCGACCGCTCGCCGGTGAGCAGCTTGCCGCTTTCATCGGTGATTTTGGTGACCTTGAGGGCGGGGTGAAAGCCAAAGCTCACCAGTTCCAGGGTCTCCGGAGCGGTAAAAGTGACCACCACCCTAGCCGCCAGGTGGTGCGTGGCCGGCTCCAGCTCGGCGTTGATTACGTAGCCGGTGATGGCCAGACCCGGCCGCTCGGTCCTTTGAGCGGCGAGCGGAGCCGCCAGCAGCAGCGCCATCGCCAGAAAGCCCGCCAGGGGCAGGCGCGGTCCAGTTACAAGCCGTAAATTCCGCATTTTCGCAAGCATAGCAGTCATCATCGCATCGCAGCCGTTCTTGGGTCAGAGTTTCTTTCAGCCTCGTCTTCACTGGGCGCCCCAGGTCTCGCCCGCCGCGGCGGACCAGGCCTGGGAGACCACAAACCCCGCTCCTGCCGATTTCAGGTTGGCACGGATTTTTCGATTCGCGCCGGGGAAGCAGCTTGAAGCTCGTCCAGGGTAATCGCCGCCACCCGTTCAATGGCCCCACCGCTTTCTTCTGCCTGGCAGGGATTTAGCAGACCGCGAATGGCCTTGAGCTCCTTCATCATGGACTCGCGAGGAGCACCGTCCGGTAGCAGCGGCTCCATCTGTTGGACGATTTTTGCCGCCGTGAAGTCATTCTGGATCAACTCCGGCACCACGCGCTTGCCGGCAATCAGGTTGGCCATGGCCACATGCGGCACTTTCACCACTCGTTTGGCGATGGCATAGGTCAGCCACGAAACCCGGTAGACCACGACGAAGGGATTGCCGATCAGCGCCGCCTCCACCGTGGCCGTGCCACTGGCCACCACCGAAGCCCGGGCGTGGAAAAGCGCCGCGCGCGCATCCTCCACCAGGCGGATGGCGAGGCCGCCGCCGCGATCTTCCACCAGGGCCAGCACGGCGGCCCGCTGCTCCGCGTTGAGGGTCGGGGCCAGCGGCACCAGGAACTCGTACTCGCGGCGGGGCCAATCGTGCTCTACCAGGCCCCACGCGGCCTCCAGCATCCGGGGCAGATGGTCGCGAATCTCCCTGGGCCGGCTGCCGGGAAGGAGGCCGATCCAGGTCGCCGCCGGGTGCAGCCTGTTGGCCGCGGCGAACTGCTCGCGGCTGACGGCCGGCAGCGGCAACTCCGTCAGCGGATGGCCCACAAACTCGGCCTCCACGCCGCGGGTGCCATAGAACGGCTCCTCGAAGGGGAAGATGACCAGCATCTTGCGGATGTACTTCCGCACCAGCTTGATGCGGCGCTTCTTCCAGGCCCACAACTGCGGGCTGACGAAGAAGATCACGGGAACGCCCAGGCGATGGAACTCCCGGGCCAGCTTGAAGTGAATTTCGGGAAAGTCGATGAGCACGGCCACGCTGGGCCGCCGATCCTGAATCGCCTTCTTGAGCTTGCGGAACTCGCGGTAGATGCGCGGCAGGTGGCGAAGGACTTCGGTAAGGCCCATCACCGCCATATCTTCAGAGCGCACCACGCGCTCCAGGCCGGCCGCAGCCATCCGTTCCCCGCCCATGCCGAAGAATTGCGCCGTCCGGCCGGTTGCGGCAAGCTGCTTTTTAAGCGCTTCGATCAGCAGCGCGCCGTAGTGCTCGCCGCTGGCTTCGCCTGCCGAGATGAAGATGGTGGGGGACATCAAGCTCGCGTCGCCTCTTCGCGCACTGCAAACATCATAGCGGCTTCTACGGTTTGGAAGCGTCACAGGGATGGTTCGGGGCAAGACCCGGCGGTGGGTCAACCGGCAAACCCATACTGTCCTTGGCGGGCCGGTCGCAGGCGCTGCCAATAGTGGGTCATAGTTCCGGGTGGGCGACCATAGGGCCGGAACCTGTAATGGAAGACCGATCGATCTCTCACTGAGCGCAAAGGGCTGTCAACAATTGAGATCTTCAGTTTCCGGTTTGCCCGTGATTCGACCGGAACTCGGAAATCTTGGATTCCGATGGTTGGGATTGCTCGACGGGTGCATTGGCGATTTAGCATAAACTGAGAAGCACTCCTGGCTACATGGGCGTTTCAGAGTGCTGATCTGGACCCCGGCGGACTGCTTTCCCAACCTTGCGCGAAAGAGCTGGAGAAGGATGGGGCGCCCAGGTTTTCGTGCGGGGGCGAGCGCAACGCCAAGCGGGAAGGTAAGCGTGGGTTAACTACAGTTCCGTCTTTAAATATTGCTCGAACGCATCCCTGGCCGGGCCTGCCACCATATTCTCCAAAAGCCAATCAAGACGCAGAAATTCCGCGGCGAGACGCCCTAAAGGATGGAATCCCAAATAAGAAACGCCGATTTCGTGTTCATTGTGCTCAGCTGTCGAGGAAACTTGCCAGGGATACTCATCACTTTCGTTCGGAATCACCTTGATGGAATGTGGGGCCAGTGCCTTGTTTACATGTTCCAAATCCACGATCACGAACATCACGAATTCACCATTGTAAAAGCGAAAGACGGCATCGGGTTCTTGAATGCACAGCGGGAACGGATAGTAAGCCAAATGATGGTTCTTCGTCTCATTCACACTCATCATGAAGGGGCGACTGCGACCGAAGAGTTCCCCGAATATGGGCTCAAATGTTTCAAGTTCATTGGCGCAGTCAATCAAGGCATAATGTAAACCCGGTTCAACTTCTTCCACCAGCCACCCGGCATCCGGCAGGTTGCTGATCATGCGCGTCACTTCTGCAAAGTGATATTGGGGATGTTCATTCACGGATATACGCCGCCATAAGCCCCCGTTCGCCTCGCGCTTATCCGTCGCCAGATATTCGGAAATCTGTTGCGTGGCGGACATTTGCCTGGCTGCACGCACACGATTTCCACCGCGTCCCGATTTCGCCTCTATCAGCAAAAACGGACTGCCCCCATCCGGCCAAAGGTCCGGCCGAAATAGCGTAATGTCCCCATGCCGCAAAGTGTGAGTAAGATCATTCATTACCACCGTTGCGCCGACCTCGAACGCCTTTCTAAGTAAGCCTCGCTCCAAGCGGGTTCCCTTTTTCCCGGTCAGGAAACCAGACTCTTCTTTCTGCACCAATTGCTTCAGGTCCCAACGATCACCATAAATAAATGCAATGGAATCGCCGATTGACCGCAGCACGGAGATCAGCGTTTTCTGCTGCTCAATTCTATCGGTTCCGGCGAGGTTCCTTGCTTTGGCCTTGCGGGCGACATCTTTGGATGTGCCGGGCTGGGCAAGCGCCTTTTTGATGCTTCTGATGTCCTTGCGAATCTGCCGAATGAGACGTTCCGCACGCCCAATCCGATAAAGTAGTTGCTCCTGTATGTCGAGTGCAAGCGTCCGCTTCTCAAGCGCATTAGCTCGAAGTTCTTGCACTTGACGGAAGAGTTCGACGAGCCATTTTTTGTGTCGCTCAAGCATGAGGGTCACATCGCAGGTTACATGCGCATGAATAGGAGAATTGCTCCGCAGCATGAGACGAGAAAATAATCGACCTCGGCAGACTTCAGAGCAAAGGGCTTAGTCATGCCATGCCGGAAGTGGTTGTTGGCGAGATCGTAGAGTTTCTGCAAACTTGCGAGCGTTTCGTCGGATAGCAACCGCACCTTTCGGATCTCCGCAATCACATTGCCAAATGTAGCCGTCGGCATTTGCTGCACTTCCTTGGCGGTCGCCTCGACGGCGTCAAAGATGTTCTTGCAAGCATCCTTACCGCGTTGAGGATGATCGTTATAAGCTGACATCCCCTGCTGAAACGAGGCCAGTGCGGCGGAAAATCGGGGCTGGCTTAGCTCTCGGAACACCGCTTCCACCTGACCGCCAATCGCCGTAGGCAGGACACGACGGAGATGGTCATTGTCATCCATCTCCCAGGCAATTCTGTAGGCCGCTAACAACTGATTGACCAGCTGGCGATGCTCCGCTTGGAAAATCTGTGGAATTTCCGCCGCAACGCGAATAATGAGGTCATAAAACCGCTGCCAGTCGGCCCCACCCACGTTTCGGCCGATGGCATGGCGAAAGCCCGAAGAAGGCTCTCCCGAAGGCCGGATTCCGAGGCTCTGGCTGATGATGTTGTAGAGTTTCCGTTCGTCGGGTTTACTGAAACCGCGCGGCTGGCGTTCAAGAACCAAATAAAGGACATCTACCCATTCCTGGCGCAGACCTGCCGGGGCATCATTATCGACATCTCGGTTTGCGGTGGTGTCCTCAAACTGCGAGGAAAAGGAACGAATCGCCATAGCATATGATAACGTCCCTTCCGACGACCGATTGCCGGCAAATCAGTCCCGTTATGCCGGCATCTCGACATCAACCGGTCGCGGGGGTTCTCAACTGGCGGTAACAGGCCGATGTACTCATCGAGCCTGGCTTTGCTCATGTTTCGGGGTTGCGGTCGGCTGGTCGGCAACTCGGAGATTGCCCGCCAAAGCCGCTGTCGGTGAGTGCATGATCGCCTTCCCACCCAGGGAGCGGATCAGGAGGCTGTGTTGGACGAGACCCAAACTTCTCGAGTTGCGGCCGGGTGACGGCGCATACGGAAACTGGTTCACCGCAGCGCCGTCCCCGGATTGGATTCTTCAAAGTTGTGGGGGCTGCGGCGGGGCTTTTGTCGCGGTTTTTCACTTCTCAGAATCGAAAAGTGGGGTGCTTCGCGCGCGTGCGGGAGCAATATAGCACGTCAGAAATTGAGCCTAGATCCGGATGAAGATTTTTTTGCGGTACATCCAGAAGAGCATTAGCCAGTAGACTGCCAATGTCAGAGTGCCGAGAACCAGGGGTTCCAGAGCAGGCCCCAGGAGGTTCAGGGCCGATGGGCCGAGATTGATGCGGAAGCTATTCTGGGTGAAGTCCTCAAACAGATGCGCGATGACGTAGGCGGCGATGGAGTTCATGCCGACGACGACCAGCGGAAACGCGATGCGGCGGTGCTTTCTGACATCGACGATCCACGAGAATGCGGCGAGAAAGAGAAAGCACACGCCACCACTGAACAGGGTCCAGGAGGGGGTCCAGATTCTCTTTACGATGGGACAGATTCCGGTGAAGTGAAACAGCAGAGCGGCGGCAATCAAGACGGCCGCTGCCAGCAGGAATCTGCGCAGCGGGATGCGGGGAGCGGAGGAGAGAAACCAGCGGCCCGCGGCGACGCCCAGCAGCATGGTGCCAAGCGTGGGAATGAAGCTCAGCGTGAGATAGCCGCCGGGGTTGAACAGGAAACGGCTGGGGCGGGGAAAGAGGTTCAGGAACCAGAGATCGAAGGCCTGGCCGAGATTGCTGTTCTTGTTCCAGTGCGAGGCGAAGCCGGTGAGTAGATGCTGATGCCAGTCGGCAGGCACGCCTACGGATGCGTAGGGGAAATTGGGGCCGGGCGCCGGATAGAGGGCCCACGCCAGCCAGTAAGCGAAGAGGATGGCGGCAAATGCGCTCCATTGCCAGCGGGGGCGAACGAAAACAAGCAGAAATGCAAAGGTGTAACCGAGACCGATCTGGGTGAGAGTGTCTTCAAAGGTGAAGTTGGTCATGGGACTGTCAGTAGAGCGCAGGAAGATGCCGAGCGCCACAAGAATGAAACTGCGCCAGATG
>Ga0181530_10003004_pt1 | contig 19341 bp, 13 predicted proteins | sample PEATcosm2014_Bin_42_FD_119769 | JGI IMG/M metagenome (GOLD analysis project Ga0181530, IMG submission 119769) | Peatland microbial communities from MTU Mesocosm Facility, Houghton, MI, USA - PEATcosm2014_Bin10_60_metaG | ecosystem: Environmental > Terrestrial > Soil > Wetlands > Peat | place... | reverse complement strand
GACCAAAACGCGATTTGCATGGCGGGCTAGGCTTCCGGCGATTCCCCCCGGGGCAGCGACGGTGGCGCCGACCGCGACAGACTGAGTGGTCGCGCCAGTCATGACATTCTTGCAAATCACGGCCCCCGGCTGCCCTACACTGGAGGAGCCCAGCGTACAGAGCTGGTTACCAGCGTCAGGCCGGGCATAGGATCTCCCAGAGAGTGCAGCCATCGTGGCAACTGCGAAAAACGTGGTAACGATGAACGAGTTTCTTCGGCTCATGTCAGTCCCCCTTTCAAGTTCACTTTCCGAAACACCATCCTCACCCAGACGAATTCCGGGCACGTCTTGGATGTATGTCGCCAGCGTCCGTTACTAGACGCTGGCGCGCTTTTCTCGAATCTCATTGGAGCCCGCCTTTCCGCCTCCTTAATGAGCGCACGGAGCGCACGATTTTCCGGATAACGGGCGCAATTCGGCACGCGAGATCGACGGCCCCCTCGTGCCCAAGTACGCCGACCATGAGCGCGCGATTTGCGTCCGAGCCGCATCGACATGCAGGGCTTGCGCACTACTTGGGGCGGCATGGCGAACGGAGACATTCCCGAGTCTTTTGTATGCACGAGTGGACTCCCCAATATCATTGAGGTCTTCCTCGGCGGGTGTACACGTATGCGCCCTCCGACTTCTCTGATCGCTTGGTCATGCACACACCGACGGTGTGACCTGAGATATCGCGTGTCCACGCTTCCAGTTGGAGCCAGATGGCCGTACAACGGCTGCGTCTGCAATGCGGGCGAGATCTTCGAAGCGCAGCTCGCCCTTGCGGACCTGACGGCATTCAAGGTCTGACTCGGCGCCTTCCAGCCGTTGCTGGCACGGTATTCGCAGCGCCGACCGCCTTTTCGCCTAGCACATGTCCAAAAGCGATGGTGCATGGCTCTCGGATCTCCCGCAGGACCTGATGGGGCGTTGAAATGATCCCCCAAACGTAAACGCATAGGCAGCCACATCCTTGCCCTGGATCTTGAGGGTGACCTCGTGGTCGCCGTAGGGTCCGGCATAGAGGTTGTACAGGTCGTGGTGGTCTACGGTGATGGCCCTGCCTGGGGTTCCGTCGACTATCACGTCGACCACAACCGCCGCCGCACCTTTCTCGATGCCGAGCACCAGGTTCACCTCGCCGGCCAAAGCGTGGTAGCGGATCTCGCCAGCCTCCGAGCGCAACACCTGGCGCTCGTCGTCGACCAACTGCCAGTCACCGACCAGCGCAAAACTGTCGGGGGGCAGTCGGTTGGGTGCGACATAACTATGGCGTTGGGCATCGGGCGCGCCCGTGTTGTTGGCAAAGGCGGTCCAGCCACGTGAGCCAAGGTAGGTTTCCGGAGAGATGCGCATCTCTTGCATCGCCGCAGGAATGATTCTGGCGCTGGCGGCCCTTCCCGTCACGTGGCCCAGCTCTGCGAGCAGGCTTCGTATTGCGAGATCGGTCGTTTCATCTTCACCCTCACCGAAGTGCGTGTAGCGAATGATGCCTTGAGCGTCGATGAGATACTTGGCGGGCCAATAGTGATTGTTGAAGGCATTCCATGTGGCGAGGTCGTTGTCTTGCGCGATGGGATATCCAATCCTGTGCTGCTTGATGGCGTTGGCCACATTCTCTGGCTTCTTCTCGAAGACGAACTCGGGCGAATGCACACCCACAATCACGAAGGGTTGGTCCTTGTACCTGGACCAGAACTCGTTCATGTGCGGCAACGTCCTGATGCAATTGACGCAGCTATAGGTCCAGAAGTCGACGAGGACAATCTTGCCCTTGAGCGAGGCCAACGTGAGCGGCGCCGAGTTGTACCACGGCCCCAGCCCAGCAAACTCTGGCGCACTGGCGAGTTTCGGCAATAGCGGCAGTCCAGTATTGGTGGCTGCAGGACTCGGCAGCGGGTGAGCCGGTTGGGGCGCAGCCGTGGCCTTTCGAAAGATCCGATCTTCGATGGCTGTGCCTGCGTTGCCGAAGTTCGCATGGTCCGCCAGCCAGGTCTGCAAGCTGAGGAACCACTGAAATTGAAATGCGGCGGCTGACAGCACGAGCAGACCGCCGGAGACCTGCTTGATTCTGCCGCTGTACCGGCTGAGCCCACGTGCGACGCGAACCATGCTTTGGCCGCCGTAGCCGATGAAAAGTAGCGGCAGGGCTGCGCCAACGGCGTAAGCGGTCAGAGCCAAAAACGCCCTCGCTCCGGGTTCATCACGGACAAGCGTCAGCGCGAAGCCCAGTGCCGGCCCCGCGCACGGTACCCAAACGAGACCAAGGGTGAGCCCAATCACAGAGGCCGAAAGCAACGATTCGCGGCCCAATCCTGACTCGGCACCTTTCTGGACATCGACACCGACTTGTTGAATCCGCACGGCCACTCGACCGCCCAGCGCCACCGCAGCGGCACCGAGCAAAGACGTCGTCAGCAGCACCAGCCAACCTTGGTCCCAGAAGAACAGCATGGCCCCGAGCGTGACGAACGCAATCTGCAACCGAAGACGCGTCGTCAGGAAGCAAATTCCGAACAGAAAGAGCGCGTAGTAGGTCGCGATCCGGATGAGGTCAGCCAGATGCACGAGCTGGCGCAGAAGGATCTGCAAGACGAAGGTGAACACCACGAAGCTCACCACCATGCCGGCCGACGTGACCAGCGGGCGCCATTTGCTCCTGCCCGACAAACTCACGCCGAGCACGATGGGCACCAGGGGAAGAATGCACGGCAGCAGGATGGTCAACACGCCCGCCGCGAACAGCGTCAGTAGGATAGTCATGGCAAACCTCCTCACCTCAGTTTCGCAAGTAGTGACAGGTGTAACCGTTGGGGTGTTTCTGCAAGTAATCCTGGTGGTATTCCTCGGCCGGATAGAACGTCGATGCGGGCACGATTTGTGTGACGACCTTGGCCGGCCATTTGCCCGAATGGTCCACCTCCGCCTTCACGCGCTCGGCGACCTGGCGTTGCTCTTCGCTGTGATAGAAGATGGCCGAGCGGTACTGCGTGCCGATGTCGTTGCCCTGACGATTGGGCGTGGTCGGGTCGTGCAGGCGGAAGAAGTAGCGCAGGATGCCTTCGTAGGAGATCACCTTGGGGTCGTAGGTGATTTGTACGGCCTCGGCATGGCCAGTGCGGCCGGTGTGGACCTCTTCGTAGTCGGGATGGTCCCAGCCTCCGCCCGTGTACCCCACGATGCTTTCCAGCACGCCGGGCAACTTGCGAATCAGCTCTTGCACGCCCCAGAAGCAACCTCCTGAGAGCGTAGCGATCGCTTTTGCACCGGCTTGCTGGTTTGATGCAGCTGGCGCCTTGACGCCCAGGAGGGGTAGATACTGGCCATAGCCTGCGGCGGCCATCTGCTCTAGCGGAACAAAGCGCATGGCCGCGGAATTCATGCAATAGCGCTTCCCCGTCGGAGGGGGACCGTCGTCGAAGACATGGCCCAGGTGTGAGTCGGCACGGCGGGAACGAACCTCGACGCGCGATTCAAAGAGGGAATCGTCGGACCTCGTCACCACGTTGGCGGGTTCAAGCGGCCGGGTGAAGCTGGGCCAGCCGGTCCCAGAATCGTACTTGTCCGTGGAAAGAAACAGGGCCTCGCTGGATACGATGTCGACGTAGATGCCTGCGCGATGGTTGTTCCAGTATTCATTGTGGAAAGGCGGCTCGGTTCCATTCTCCTGGGTCACCTGATACTGCATGGGCGACAGCTGTTTCAGACGAGCGCTCTTGTCCCATGACGCGCCTTGATCGGGCGCTGGCGGTTGCGCATTCCCCCTGGCGAGTGCGCCGAAGAGAGCCGTCGCACCGCAAGCGACCACGACGACCACTACTGAAATACGACCTGCAAGCTGCGCGTTTATCATGGGTGTCTCCTTTGCTGGATATCCGGTAACGCGAGAAGCTCGAGTCACACGCTGTAAGAAATCTCGTTCAACCGGGCATACGTTGGTACCCGTCGATCGGTTACAGAATCATTGGGAACCTGGCGCCATTGCGACTAGATTTCCGCCAGCGGAGAACTATTGCGCGATCCGAAAGAGCCCTCCAAGCCTCCTGACCTCAGCGATGAGCAGTTGATGGCTGCGTACGTCGGGGGAGATGATGGCGCGTTCCGGCAGCTTTTCGCGCGCTACGCTCCCCTCGTTGCGCGCGTCGTGCGCATGCATGTTTCCTCTGACGAGGAATCCCGCGACCTCACCCAGCAAGCGTTTCTCCAACTCCACCGTTCCCGGCGCGACTACCACGCCGACCAACCCCTGAAGCCTTGGCTTTTGACCATTGCCTATAACCTGGTCCGCGATCGATGGCGCGCGCTCGGCCGCCTACGTGAAGTGCCGTTGGAACAGGCGCCGCAGCAAGTCGACGGCACCGCACCAGCCGACATCGCTTTAGAGAACAGCCATCGTGCGCAACGCTTGCGCTCTGCCCTGGCGACCCTGCCAGCGGACCAGAGGCAAGTCGTTGAACTGCACTGGTTCGCTGGCCTCCCCCTTATCGATGTCGCTGCTACTTTGGGCGTGTCACTCAGCGCTGCAAAAGTCCGCGCGCACCGCGGGTACGGGCGTTTGCGACAAACCCTGAGATCAAGCGGAGAGATGTAACCGTGGACGAGGTCGCTCGTATGCAGGTTGAGAGGGCAACCCGTGAGAATGTAAAGTGTGGGCGCTGACATGGACTGCGCGCAGATCAAGAAGACGCTCCTCGATGGCAACTCGCTGGCTCTGCCAGAGGCGCAGCGCCACCTTGAAGAGTGCGTGGCTTGCCGAACGCTGGCCGAAGATGGCGGAGAGCTGGCGCACTTCTTGGCCGCTGCCGAACCACCCCTTGCCTTAGCCCTGTCCGGGGATTCGTTCAAGAAGCTGGAAGATCAGCTCGCGCGGGAAAAGGGTCTTTCCGGGCGTCTCATGAGTCTGCCCACCGCTCTTCGTGAACTGCTCGCTTGCACGGCCCTGTTCATCCCTGTTGCCATTGGCGTCGCCAAACTCAGGCCAGACCTCGCGCTCTATCCGAGCGTGCGCTTCCAGGCCGAGATTGCCCTGCTCGCCGGCTTGGCCGCCGCGGCAGGCTGGGTCTGGCTGCGCCCGCTCCACCGGCCTCGACCCCAGATTTGGGTGGTGCTCTCCATCCTGGGACTTGGGCTGTTTGTGCCTTGGCTGCTGGCAGCGCTACCGCCTGCTCATGCGAATCAGGTCGGGGTCACCAACAACTTCGTTTATCAGGCGGCAGCATGTTTCTTGTTCGGCACGGCGATCGCTCTGCCGGTCATGGTCGCGGTCTGGAGTCTCGGCCATCGCAGCCAAGGTGTGCTGGGCTTCGGAATGCTTCCCGCGATTGTCGCGGCCATGGCCGGTCTCATCGGTCTTGAATTGCACTGCCCCATCACGTCCCCCGGGCACCTCCTTCTGGGACATGCGCCCATCGCACTAGCCTTGCCAGTCCTGATACAGCTCGGCCTGGGCCGCCGACGGTAGGGCTGCCCGATGGCGACTCACAATGGACGACCTCCCGAATCCCATGGGTACCTATCTCGTAGCCGGCATCTAACCCCACCCGCGACGGCAAGCAAGGCACGGTCGGCTTCATCTCTCCCAACAGCCAGCCCTTCTGTTTCGGCTGCCGCCGCCTGCGCCTCACCGCCAATGGCCGCCTACTCGGCTGCCTCGGTCGCCGCGACCACATCGGCGTTCTCGGCCTGCTGCACGACCCTGATGCCTCCGCCGACCAGCGCATCGCCGCCGCCCTCCGCGTCGCCCTCGGGTGCAAACGCCCATCTGGCCCCTTCTGCATCCCAATGCCCATGTCCTCGGTAGGTGGCTAGCGTGTGACATGAAAGAAACACTCCTCTCCCACGTCGACAAGGCCGGCAGCGCCCGCATGGTGGATGTGACCGCCAAGATGCCGACCGAGCGCTTGGCGCGCGCCGAGGCCGTCGTCATCCTGGGCCGCGCCCTTCGAATACAACGGCAAGCGCCACCAAAGCCTCTCGAAGCTCGCGAAGATGATCACCGGGACCCGGTCGAACGGGCACCTGTTTTTCTGTACGCAACGCCGCACGCGAGGTCGTTCCATCCATCGCCGTCGCAATCGGCGCATGCGGACCGCGTCGACATGCTTCGGCAAGAAATCGCAGGGCGAGCACCGGAAAATCGTCGACGATCTTGGGGAGTTGGCAGCGCGTGCGCTATGAAAGCGCCAGAGGATTCGCAGTGATTGCGCCCGCCGACCGGAATGCGCTCGCCTTACGCCGCCACTTCGTAGATTTTGGGACGCTGCTGGTTCTGTGCGCGGTGGTCGGAGTGATCGCCGGCTTTGGAGCAGCAGGGTTTCACTACCTGCTCGGGTATTCCAAGCATCTGTTTCTCGACGGGATGGCGGGCTACCGGCCGCGCGGGCCAGGAGGTGAGATTCCGCTTTTCGTCGAGACCGCGCGTCCGCTGTCGCGTCTGGTCCTTTTCGCGCTTCCGGCCCTGGGCGGCTTGGTGAGCGGCCTGCTGGTGTTTTTGCTAGCGCCCGAGGCGGAGGGACACGGCACCGACGCTGCCATCGACGCCTATCACTTTCGCGACGGCAAGATCCGGGCTCGCGTGCCCTTTGTGAAGGCCATCACGGCCGCCATCACCATGGGCACCGGCGGGTCAGCCGGGCGGGAAGGACCAATTGCCCAGATTGGCGCCGGTCTCGGGTCCACGGTCGCAGGCTGGCTCGGGCTCTCGACTCGCCAGCGTCGCACGCTCATGGCCGCCGGATTAGGCGCTGGCATCGGCGCCATCTTCCGAGCTCCGCTGGCCGGCGCCCTGTTCGCCGCCGAGGTGCTCTACCGCGAGATGGACCTCGAATACGAGGTCATCGCGCCGGCCATTCTCTCCTCCATCGTTGCCTACAGCACCTTCGGCTCCATCTTCGGCTGGACTCCACTGTTCGAGACGCCGGATTTTCGCTTCCGAACTCCGATCGAGCTCGGGCCGTACCTCGTGCTCGCGCTCGTCGTGGCGTTCGGTGGCCGCACGTATCCCCGGGTATTCTACGGAATCCGCGACTGGTTTCGGAAGCTGGCCATGCCACCGTGGCTGAAGCCAGCCCTGGGCGGTCTGATTGTGGGTGCCATCGGCCTCTTCGTGCCTGAGGCGCTGTCAACCGGCTTGGGCGTGGTTCAGGGTGCGTTTCAAGGACAAGGCACCGTCATCTCGCTGCTCATCATTGCTTGCGCCAAGATGCTGACCACCTCATTCACGGTTGGCTCGGGTGGAAGCGGTGGCGTCTTCGGACCGGCGGTCGTGATCGGCGGCTCGCTTGGCGGCGCCGTGGGCTTGATCTTCCACGGATGGCAGCCTGCTTTGGTGCCTGACCCAGGCGCTTTCGCCATGGTGGGCATGGCGGGATTCTTCGCAGCCGCTGCTCACGTTCCCCTATCCACAATCATCATGGTCAGCGAGATGACCGGCAACTACCACCTTCTGGTGCCCACCATGCTCGTGTGCATGCTGGGGTTCTTGCTGGTCAGAAACCGGACCATTTACGAAAAGCAGCTTCCGGCGCGCTTGTCCTCTCCCGCGCACCAGCGCCGAATCATCCGAACGCTGCTCGAACGCTCCACGGTCCAGGACATCCTGGCCCTGCGTCCCAGCCCGCCGCCTCTGCCGGTAAGCGAGCGAACGCCTCTCGCTGCGGTCCTCGAACGCTTTTCCTCCAGCGGGCTAACTTGTCTGCCGGTGTTGGGCGAAGACGGCGTTCTGGTGGGTGTGGTCTCGTTCGAGGCCGTGCGATACACGCTGAGCAGCCGTGCCGGCCTATCCAATCTGGTCGTTGCCCGCGATCTCGCCACCCCAGCCGTCACGGTCACCGGCGATCAGAGCCTGTACTCGGCCCTTGCCAAGATGGCCAAGTTCGAAAGCAAAGATCTCCTGGTGGTCGAGGCCCAGGACTCGAAACAGAAGGTGGTCGCGGTCCTTACCCGTGGCGACATCAACGCAATCTACGACGAACAGATCCTCAATCCTTCGCTGCCGGAGCCCCAGCCAAGTCCGCTGGTTCGTCGGGTGCGGGGATGGCTGCCGAAAAGGTGGTCTGATAGTCCGCCGCAATAATTCCGTGCGGACTGCGCTTTGGATTCTGTCATTGCTGGTGTGCCGGTCCATCGACAATCGCCAGTGGAAAACGGCTACTTTGGAGGAGACGCTGACGGTCTGGAAGCTCGACCTGCCTGAACCGCTACGACGCTTCTTCGCGACGACGAACGCCATCGAGAACGTGCTCGGCGTCGTGCGCCGGGTGAGCCGCAACGTCAAGCACTGGCGCCACGGCGCAATGGCCAAGCGCTGGCCAGGCATCGGCCTGGTCGCGGCCGAGAAGCGATTCAAACGGATCAAGGGCCACCGCCACATGCCCGCGCTCGTCGAGGCTCTCAGCCGCCGGGCAGCAAAAGGCATTGACCAGGAAGAGTGCGCAGGGTAGCCATGAACCCGCCGCTGCTGCCTCCCAAGATTAACACACTGGCGGGCAACTCCTCCAAAATCACCCACTCGATCCCGCGAAGAGCCAAAAAAAATAACACCTGGACGAGAATGGCGCCGCGCTCGGCATGATCGGCTCGCCGCCGTTCTTGCGTGATCGCCTCCTGCCACGGATTTCTAGTCCCAAAGACTCGTATCAGGGCGGGGCGCTTCCGGCAACTCCAACAAAACGCGTTCCAGCGCGTCCACGCTTGGCGGCTTCGCGAGGTGGTGCTGGAAGCCAGCCTGGGCGGCTCGCTCCAGGTCCTCGGGCAACGCGTAGCCACTCAGGGCCACGAGGAAGATGGACTGCAACGCCGGGTCGTGCCGGACGGCCCGCGCCACGTCGTAGCCGTCCATGCCAGGCAAGCCGATATCGCAAAGAACAACGTCGGGATGGAATGACCGAGCCCTCTCGATTCCGTCAGGCCCATTGTATGCGACCTCCACCTCATGCTTGCCTAGTTCCAGTGCCTCGCGCAAACTTTCCGCGGCGTCGCGGTTGTCCTCGATGATGAGGACACGTCGGCAGACTCGTCCGGGGGTCACACGTGGGGCCGGCCTTTCGAGCACGGCTCCGGTATCGAGTGGCAGCCGAACGACGAATGCCGCCCCCTTGCCCAGTCCGCCGCTTTGGGCCTGGATGCTGCCCCCATGCATCTCGACCAGGCCCTTGATCAAGGCCAGTCCGAGCCCCAGCCCTCCCTTGCTACGGTCCAGAGACTGATCGGCCTGCATGAAGGGCTGGAACAAACGCGCCACCGTATCAGGTGCCATGCCGACGCCGTTGTCGACCACGCGAATGACGGCCTCACCCGCCTCTGCCGCGACGGAAACATGCGCGTGCCCTCCGCGGGAAGTGAACTTCGCCGCATTCTGCAGAAGGTTTCCGACCATCTGTGCGACCCGGGTTGCGTCTGCGTTGATGGGCACCGGGGTCGCAGCCAGATCGCATGAAAGCCGCACCTCGTTCCGCTCGAAGAAGCTACGGTTGTCTTCGAGAGATCGATGGACGAGTTGGTTGAGATCAAGACTCTGCTTTTGCAGTCGAATCTTGTTGCGTGTGATCCGGGTGACATCCAGCAGGTCGTTGACCAGGTTCGACAGTTGCGTGGCCTGGCGATCGATCACCCCCAGGGCGCGGCGGGCCTGTTCCCCGCCGGGAGCCGCGCGGTCGAGGATGTAGAGACTGTTCTTGATGGGAGCCAGTGGATTGCGCAATTCGTGGGAGAGCACCGCCAGAAACTCATTCTTGCGCCGGTCCGCCTCGACCAGTTGCGCGTTGGCTTCGATGAGCAACTGCTTCTGGCGATAGAGCTGCAGAAACACGCTGACCTTGCTCGCGAGGATACGGGCATCGAGGGGCTTGACCAGAAAGTCCACCGCGCCTGATTCGTAGCCCTTGAATACACGATCCCGATCGTGGAGCCCGGCGGTCACGAAGATGATGGGGATCTCGCGGGTGCGCTCTACGTTGCGCATCAGCTCCGCAAGCGCAAAACCATCCAGCTCGGGCATCTGCACGTCGATGAGAGCCAGCGCCACCTCGTGCTCGAGCAGAAGCTCGAGCGCGCGCTTGCCCGACTCGGCTTTGAGGATCTCGGCGTCGTCGCGCCGGAGCAACCCCTCCAGCGCCAGGAGATTCTCCGGGCGATCGTCAACCAGGAGAAGCTTCGGCAAATCGCTCATTTCGGGCCCTGCCGGGAAGTCTGCCACGTCGGGAGCTGCTGCACCCAGTGGGAGATTCCCCTTGCGGATAGCACCTGCGCGTCCGGGCAAAGGGCGAGCGCCGCTGCCGGCATCGCGCCCTGTGCCGCATCGGCAGGGTCTTGGATGACCACCCAGCCGCCGGCCGCTTGGATGGCGCGCAGGCCGCGTGCGCCGTCCTGGTTCGCCCCCGAGACAAGCACCCCGGCGCAACGCCGACCCAAGACGTCGGCGGCAGACTTGAAGAGCACGTCGATGGACGGGCGCGAGAAGTTCACCGGCTCGTCAACCGACAGGGCAAACGACGGTCCAGGATCGATGAGCAGGTGATAGTCCGGCGGCGCCAGGTATACCGTGGCAGGCGCCAGCGGCTCCTTATCCAGCGGCCCACGCAGGGCAAGCCGGCACCTCCCGGACAGGGCCGCGCCAAGGGCGCTCGGCCTGTGCCTGGGCAGGTGAACAAGCACGACGATGGGAATCGCGAAGTCGGCCGGGAGTGTCTCCAGCAGGAGGGAGACAACCTCGATCGCTCCTGCGGAGCCCCCGATAAGGACAGCCTCCGGGGCTTGGCGCTCGGCCGGTGGGGTGACCTTGCCCGTCATTTTGACATCATCGCCTCTGGTAGATTCTCTCCTCACGTACGAATTCCGTGAACTCCGCGGTGAGGATCGAGAAAGACAGAGTCTCTTTCGCGCCCAGGCCGAGGAAGCCTTTGCGACAGAGCGAGTCTCGGAACAGTGCGACGGCGCGGTCTTGCAAGACCCGGTCGAAGTAGATGAGGACGTTGCGACAGGTGACGAGTTGAACCTCGGCGAAGACGCTGTCGGTGGCGAGGCTGTGGTCAGAAAAGAGCACACCCTCGCGCAGCGTCTTGTCGAATACCGCCGCGTTGTACCCGGCGGTGTAGTAGTTGGAGAGGGAGGCGTGGCCGCCGGCCTCGCAATAAGCCTTGCTGAAATCGGCAATCCGGTCGAGTTCATAGATGCCGGCTTCGGCCTTGCGCAGAGCCTCGGGGTTGATGTCGGTCGCGTAGATGAGCGTGTGGTCGAGCAGCCCTTCCTCGCGCAGCAGGATGGCGACCGAATAGACCTCCTCGCCGGTGCCGCAGCCCGGAATCCAGACCTTGAGCGATGGGTAGGTGCGCAGGTAGGGGACGACCTTCTCGCGCAGCGCCCGGTAAAAGCCTGGGTCGCGGAACATCTCGCTCACCTGCACTGTCAAATGGGCGAGCAGGCCGTGCATCACCTCAGGTTCGCGCAGCACGCGCTCTTGCAGCGCCGAGAGAGAGAGGCAATCGAAATCCTCCAACGCCTGTTCGAGGCGGCGTTTGAGCGAAGAGGTCGCGTAGCGTCGAAAGTCATAGCTGTACTTTTGGTGGATGGCCTCAAGCAGAAGGGGCAACTCGATGTCGAACTCGCCAGACAACGCCGCGCCTCTACTTGGGAATCCAAACCTTGATGAGCGAAAGTAGCTTGTCGACGTCGAGTGGCTTGGCGATGTAGTCGTCGGCGCCGGCGCGCAGGCACTCCTCGCGGTCGTTGGGCATCGCCTTGGCGGTCAGGGCGATGATTGGCAATCTCTTCCAGTCGGACTTCTTGCGGATTTCACGGGTGGCCGTGAGCCCGTCCATCTCGGGCATCATGATGTCCATCAGCACCAGATCTACGGCGACCCCACCGGGGGCCTCGGCAGTCTCCAGAGCGGCCAGTGCCTCTTTGCCGTTGCGGGCGAACCGCAGCTTGGCGCCCTTGCTTTCAAGGACGCTGGCCAGTGCGAACACGTTGCGTGCGTCGTCGTCGACGACCAGAATCTGTCTGCCTTCGAGTGCTGCCTCACGGTTGCGAACCTCGCGCAGAATGCGCTGCTGCTCGGCCGGGAGGCTGCCTTCCACTTGGTGCAGGAAGAGCGTCACCTCGTCGAGTAGGCGCTCCGGCGATTTGGCGCCTTTGATAATGATCGAGCTCGCATAGCGACGCAGCCGTTCTTCCTCCCCACGCTCGAGCGAGCGGCCGGTGTAGACAATGACTGGGGGAAACGAGAAGGCTTCGCCCGCCGCCATCTTGTCGAGTACATCGTAGCCCGACATGTCCGGTAACGTGAGGTCGAGCACCATGCAGTCGAAGGTGCTTTCCCTGAGGCTCTGGAGCGCCTCGGCGCCGGTCGCGACTGATACGATATTCACGTTCTTAGCTTGCAGAAGCTGAACGATGCCCTCGCGCTGAATGGCGACGTCCTCAACCACGAGCACGTTTCGGAGCTTTTGTACGAGCCGCTGCTCGAGCTTCTGAATCGCCTCAATGAGTTGCTCGCGCTTGACCGGTTTGATGGCGTAGCCCACCGCCCCCATCTCGAGGGCTTGCTGAGTGTACTCCAGGGCTGAGACGACATGGACCGGGATGTGGCGCGTTCCTGGGTCGCGTTTCAAGCGCTCGAGGACCGAGAGCCCGGAGTTGTCAGGCAGGTTGATGTCGAGCAGCACGGCGCTGGGGACGAATTGCTCCGCAAGACGCAGACCCTCGGCTGCGGTCGTCGCCACCAGAGCGCGGAATCGCTGCTCGTGCAACAGGTCCCGAAGGATGCGCGCAAACGCCTGGTCATCCTCGACGACCAAAATTGACCGTTCTTCGGGCTTCAAACCGTCGCGGTCGTCCTCCACGGCCGGCGGCGTTGGGGGCGGCTCTGAGCGCACCTTCCGGCCTTGCGCTGCCAGCGCTATGGTGGCCGGCCGCTCCACAGGTGAAGGAGCGGCCATTGCGCGCTTGCGCTGTTCCACCGTCCGGGAGTCTTCACCTGCCACAGCCTGGATCGCCCTCGGGATGGTGAGCGTGAAGGTGCTCCCTTTGCCTAGTGTGCTTTCGACTGAGATCTCGCCGCCCAGCCGCCTGGCCAGTTCGCGCGAAATGGTGAGGCCCAGGCCGGTGCCCCCGTAGCTGCGGTTGGTAGTGCCATTGGCCTGGCGGAAGGCTTCGAAGATTATCTGCTGCTGATCCGCAGCGATGCCGATGCCGCAGTCACTCACCGAGAATGACACGCATTCGTTGGGGGCGTCCGAAACCCGCAGGCACACCGACCCCACCTCGGTGAACTTGAACGCATTCGAAAGCAGGTTGCGCAGTATCTGCTGGATCCGCAGCCCATCGCTGGCAATCGACACGGGTGCCCCCGGGGCAATCTGCACCTCGAAGGACAATCTCTTCTGGACGGCCACGGGCAGGAAGGTGCGCTTGAGGGCATCGATTGTGCGCGGCACGTCCACCGCTTCGACCTGAAGCTCCATTCGCCCCGCCTCTATGCGCGAGAGGTCGAGGATGTCGTTGATGAGCACGAGCAAGTCGTTGCCCGCAGAGTAGATGGTGGCAGCGTACTTCACCTGCTCGGGCGTGAGGTTGCCATCCTTGTTGTCAGCGAGCAGCTTGGCCAGAATGAGGGCGCTGTTGAGCGGGGTCCGCAACTCGTGGCTCATGTTGGCGAGAAACTCGGACTTGTACTGGTTTGTTCGAGTCAGCTCGTCGGCCTTCTCGACCAGATCCACCTGCGCTCGGGACAGATCGTCGCGCTGGTGTTCGAGCGCCTGTGCTTGCTCCTCAAGCTGTACGTTGGTCTGCTCGAGCTCCACCTGCTGAGCCTCGAGGCGGGCCTGGGATTCGCGTAAAGCGCGGCTCTGTTCCTCCAGCTCCTCGTTGATAACTCGTAGCTCCTCCTGCTGGGTCTGCAGCTCTCTGGCCTGCCGCTGAGTTGCATCGAGCAGCGTCTGCCGCTGCGCCCGATACCGGGCCGAGCGCAGCGAGATGCCGGCCAGCTCGGAGATCGCTTCCATGCATTCGAGCGCCGCCGCGCCGGGTTCCTCAAGGAAGCCTAGCTCGATCACCCCAATGGTCCGGCCCTCGCCCGAAAGCGGTGCGACCACGAGGTGGCGCGGCCGCGACTCCCCCGTGGCTGTCACGATACGGACGTGCTCCTCGGGCACATCGGAGAGCGAGGCCAGCTTCCCATCGAGCGCGACCCGGCCCACCCATCCCGCGCCCGGCTGGATGGTTCCGGGTGGTGCGCCGTCGCCGCTGCTGGCGCAGGCGAAGGTCGCCGTACGCTCCGCTGTCCCCGACTCAACGATCGTGTAGAGCACGCCGACCTTGGCCCCCAGATAGTGTGCGACGAAGGACAGGATGTGCGAAGCGGTCGTCTCCTCGCTGAGCTCCCCGCGAACCTCAATGGCAAGATCGGCCTGCCCGCGAATGATCCACGCCTGCCGGCGCAGCGTCGCAGCCTTGTCGTTCGCTTCATCCAGAGACTTGCGCAAGGCCCCGCAGAAGATGGCCACGACCACGCCCGAGACCAGCGAGAGGCCGGTGGCGATCAGCGCCGAGCGGTGCAGTGTGAATTCGCCGAAGGGCCGGATGAAGAAGTAGTTACCCGTCGCGGCCGCGAGCAACGCAGCCAGCAGGCCCGGCCCGCGCCCTCCATATACGGACGCGATCGCGATGCCGGCGAAGAACAGAACGAAAGGCGCTAGGTCCTGCTGGGGCACGGTGAAGCGCTGGATCAGCGCCACAGCGGCTACGGCCAGGACGGCCGCCCCGTAGCGCACCGGCGCCAAGCGCCAGATCATACGTGGCACGTCCGGCGCCGCCGCCGGGCCGCCGTCCCGTATCGTTGGAACGTCCCGGTCAGGGAGTTCAGATCCCGGCATGAATGTCTCCTACAACGCGGGGATCGTGGCCATGGCCGTGGGGCTTGTCAACGGTCCTCGTGTTGACTGTAGAGAGCAGTCCAAGTGTCCTGAGCATAAATAGTCGTAGATGCACGAGCAGGCGAATTCCTTTCAAGAATTTCGCCAGGCGGGCGTGTTTGCGGCCCACAAGACACGCAACTGTCCTGGTTCGCAGCCGGGTTCTAAGCCACGTTGCTCGGGCCGAACACCGCTGGCGCGTCGGTCGAGCGCCGCCCATCGCTCACCTGCTCGCGCGGCTCCCTGCCGATCTTGAGGAACGCACGACATTTGGGCCCGGCGTGGACGATTGCGCCAGTGTGTGGGTTCCTGTTCGTCATTGTCGGCCCTGTCTTCGCCATCTTTGGCTACTCTTCCACCTGTGGGTCTCCGGTTCTCCGCTTCGCTTCCGCAAGCACCTGCTCGATTGATTCGATGCTGGGGGGCTTCGCAAGGTGGTAGTCGAAGCCCGCCTCCTGCGACCTGGCAAGGTCCTCTGGGGCGGCGTACCCAGTCAACGCCACCAGGGTGGTGGCGGACAGGCTGGCGTCGGCGCGAATGGCCCGTGCGACCGCATGCCCGTCCATCCCTGGCAGGCCGATGTCGCAGATAACCACGTCCGGCCGGTGCGCGCGAACTTTCTCCAGGCCCTCATCGCCGGAGTAGGCAACCATCGCCGAGTGATTGACGAGCTCCAGCACCTCTCGCAGGCTGTCGGCGGCGTCGCGATTGTCTTCGATGATGAGAACGCGCCGTGGTTGGGTTGGAGGTGGCTCAATCACCGGGCGAGACTCGGCGACCTCTGAAGCCGGTACCGTGGGCAGGACGACCTCGAACTCGGCGCCCTTGCCTGGCCCTCCACTTCGCGCAACCACAGAGCCGTCGTGCATTTCCACCAAGCCCTTGACCAGCGCCAGCCCCAGGCCGAGACCACCCTGGGAGCGGTCGAGTGTCCGGTCCGCCTGTGTGAAGGGCTCAAACAGGTGCGGAAGGATGTCTGCACCGATACCAGCCCCGTGTCGCGGACCCGAATTGCCGCCCGGCCATTCTCACGGCTCTCTACCGAGACGGTGGTGGTGCCGCCCTTGGGCGTAAACTTCACCGCATTCTGCAATAAGTTGCCAACCACCTGGCTCAGGCGGGTTCTATCTGCCTGGACATACAACCTGGCGCCACCGGGCCTGAAAGCAAGCTCGACTCCGGTCTTCGCGAACAGGTCGCGGTGATCATCGACGGTACGGCCCACCACTTCGTCCAGGGCCAGTTGCTCCTTCTCAAGCCGGATCTTGCCGCGCGTGACCCGCGTGACGTCGAGGAGATCGTCGACCAAACTGGTCAGGTGCGCGACCTGGCGCCCGATCACCGCTTCAGCGTGCTGTACTTGCTCGCCATCACCGCGGACGTGTGCAAGGATGTAGAGGCTATTTCTGATCGGCGCGAGCGGGTTGCGCAGTTCATGGGAGAGCATCGCGAGGAACTCATTCTTGCGAGCATCCGCGTCGCGAAGTTCGCGCTCGCTCTCGCGCAGGGCACGTTCGGCGTTGCCTCGCAGGCGCTCGGCTTCGATCGCATCCAGCGCGTACGAAACATCGGCCGCCAGTGCCAGCAACAGCTCGACCTGCTCCGAATCAAAGGCGGCACGCTGCTTCGAATACAGAGTGAGTGCGCCCACGGGCTTTCCGTTCTTGTGCAGAGGGAAGGCTGCGGATGCCCTGATCCCGTGTCGCAACGCCGCCTCACGCCAGGGCGATAGTAAAGGGTTGCCCGCGAAGTCATCGTTCACCATGGCGCGATCCTCGCGGATGCAGGTACCAGTCGGGCCTTGGCCCAACTCGCCCTCCACTTCCACCCGGATGCCTTCCAGGTATGCGGCGGCGGTGCCGCTGGCGGCCACGGGCTTCACCCATCGGCCCTCGACCAGACCGACCCAGACCAATGGGCATGCCATCTGTTCCGCGACGATCCGGCACACTTTCTGGAAGATCTGAGTTTCGTCGCGCGTGCGGACGATCATCTCGTTCGCCTGGCTGAGGACCGCGTAGAGCTGCGTGAGCCGCTGAACGCGATGGACCTGGATCTCGCGCTCGGTCACGTCCCGGAACAAAATCGTCAGGGTGTCCGGACTCGGATAACCAAATACCTCTACCGTCCGGTCGGTGACCACTGAGGGTGCGCGGACGTGGATGGGGGCGCCGGTCTCCATCGCGCGGCGTAACTCGGTCTCGAAGACGCTGCCGCCGAAATTGGGGAAGAGTTCAAAGAGCGAGCGCCCAAGAACCTCTTCGCGCACCCGGTGGAAGTAGCTTAGAGCGGTGTCGTTGATGTGGGTTATGCGCCATTGCCGATCGAGGGCGTAGAATCCGTCGGCAATGCTGTCGACGATGGCCGCCAGCCGCTCCTTTGAGTCCTGCAGCGCCAGCTCGGCATGCTTGCGCTCGGTAATATCACGGCTCGACTGGAGGACTCGCTCGATCCCCTCTTCGCCGCGCACAACTTGCATGCGGGCAGAGACCGTGACCAACCGCCCTTGCTTGGAACGATGAGTCAGCTCCCCTTCCCAGTGGCCAACCCGGGCCAGGATCGCGTCCACCTCGGCCACGGAGGTCGAACCGACGGTCTGCAAGAGCTCATGAACATTCTTGCCCAGAACCTCTTGCTCAGTAAAGCCGTAGAGCGCTTCGGCACCATCGTTCCAGAATTCGATTCGTCCACCGAGGCGGCGCACGTGGATGGCGTCCTGGGATAGGCGCACCAGGCTCGCGTAGCGGCGGACCCGCTCCTCTGCCTGTTTGCGTTCGGTGATGTCCGCCACCGTGCCGACCAGGCTGGTCGCGTGGCGGGCATCGCCCTCGCCCTCGAAGATGGCCAGGCCGTGGGCCTCGACCCAGCGCATTTCGCCATCGAGACGGTTCACCCGGTACTCGGCCGAATAGGGCTTGGGGTCAGCCGGATCGAGCGCCGCCTCCACCGCTGCCCAGACGCGCGGAAGATCGTCCGGGTGCATGAGCTTCAAGATCTCATCGTTCGCTCGTTCGCAGCCGGAAACCCCGAAGATTTCAGTGTAGCGCTTGTCGTAGGTGGCGACTCGGGTGACCGGATCGTAGTGCCACCATCCCATGGCAGCGGCATCCAGGGCGAGCTGCCGCTGGCCGGCCAGACGAGCCTGATCGGCCTCTGCCCGCTTGCGCGCGCTGATGTCGGTCAAAAATGATCGGTAGTGAACGACCTTGCCCTTGCCATCAAGCACGGGCTGGACGAAAAGCTCGATGGGTACGCGCGAGCCATCCTTGCGGATGTATTCCTTCTCATAGCGCACGGTCTCTCCCGTGCGACTGGCCTTGCCCAGAATCTCCGTCTCGCGCTCGCGCCACTCTGGCGGAGTGAGATCGGTAGCCCAGGTCAGTCGTCGCCGCTCAAGCTCCTCGCGCGAGTAGCCGGTCAGCTCGGCGAAAGCGCGGTTGAAGAGGAGCAGGCTCCCATCGGGAGCGCCCACACCGAAAGGCGTGCTCGCGTTCTCGATCACTTCCGCTAGGAAGTGCTCCCGCTCTGTCGCCTGACGGATATCCTCCTCGGCGCGCTTCAGTTTAGTCATGTCGACGAAGGTGACGACTCATGGACACACCTCAAAATGGCCCGTCAACCAGCGAGCGCCTACGAGCCAACAAATCCACCTGGTTCACAATGGGTTGGAGCGGTCGCGTCTCGCCTGCGCGACAGGCATCTCTACCATGCGCCATTTTGGCCATCAGCTTGTTTCTGGCCGCCGGTTGGCTCAGCGCAAACGTGGCACAGCTCCACGCTGGAGACGATCATACGCTCCAGCGGTTTCTGGGTTGCGCTGGCTGGCGAAGATGCCGCCGCGCTCAGCAGGTTCGTAGACCCACGCTTGTCGAAGCTCACTTCCAGCTACGATGCAGGTCGTCGAAAAGACCCCCGTGCCGGCTACCATGGCTGTCCGTTGATAAGTCCATTGATTACGCGGGCCCCCGGTAGTCAGCATGCAGACCGCCGGGCACAGGTCCGATGACAATTGGCCTGATCGGGTCATGATAGTGAATGCCAGACGGTACGTGATGCTATGGACCTATCCTCAAGATTCGGCATGGCGGCAGTTCCCATAACTGACGAGCGGGCGAACGGGCTGCGTGCCTAGACGGTGGACGCCATCACGGTGCGATGACGGACGGAAGACCTGGCTAGAAGACCCAATGTTGGCCGAGTTTCCCGATGAGATCGCGCCAGTCGAAACGGGCGCATCCTCGCGCAATCCTTCGACAATTCCCGCTACGAGTTTCCGGACATCACGGGCATCAGGTGTCTGCCCAGGAACCTTGCCATCCCGCGATCCACGGTTGGTACCTGGCGTCGGCGCGGTGTGCGCCCTGTCGTCACCATCGAGCCGTTCGACCAGGACCGGCAGCAGCTG
>Ga0181530_10002993_pt1 | contig 19393 bp, 19 predicted proteins | sample PEATcosm2014_Bin_42_FD_119769 | JGI IMG/M metagenome (GOLD analysis project Ga0181530, IMG submission 119769) | Peatland microbial communities from MTU Mesocosm Facility, Houghton, MI, USA - PEATcosm2014_Bin10_60_metaG | ecosystem: Environmental > Terrestrial > Soil > Wetlands > Peat | place... | reverse complement strand
TCAACTCGATTGCCGCCGCTCCGATGTTCTCTTCGAGGCGGTTCAGTTTCGTCGTGCCTGGGATCGGAGCAATCCACGGCTTTTGCGCGAGCAGCCAAGCCAGTGCGATCTGAGCGGGAGTCGCCTTCTTCCGCTTCCCAATGCTGCCGAGCAGGTCAATCAGCGCCTGGTTCGCCTTGAGTGCCTCCGGCGTAAAGCGAGGGAGAGTGCTGCGGAAATCGGTGCTGGCGAATTTCGTACTTTCGTTGATCGCTCCCGTCAGGAATCCCTTGCCAAGGGGGCTATACGGCACGAAACCAATCCCGAGCTCCTCAAGGGTCGGGATCACTTCCTTCTCGGGAGTTCTTGTCCAGAGGGAGTATTCGCTTTGAAGAGCGGTGATCGGTTGGACAGCGTGTGCGCGACGGATCGTCTTTGCGCCTGCCTCGGAAAGTCCGAAATGCTTGACCTTGCCCGCATGAATCAGTTCCTTCACGGCTCCGGCGACGTCTTCGATTGGCACGTTCGGGTCAACCCGGTGCTGATAGAGCAGGTCGATGGTTTCGATCTTGAGCCGCTTGAGCGAGCCTTCGACCGCCTGCTTGATGTGCTCGGGCCGGCTATTCAGGCCTGCCGCTCCCGGACGATTGTCGGTGCCACTCAGGTCGAATCCAAACTTGGTGGCGATCACCACCTTCCCGCGGAACGGAGCGAGGGCTTCGCCCACGAGTTCTTCGTTGGTGAACGGGCCGTACACTTCGGCGGTGTCAAAGAATGTTATGCCGCGTTCCACGGCGGCATGGAGAAGAGTCGTCATCTCCTGCTTGTCTTTGGCAGGACCGTAGGAAAAGCTCATTCCCATGCAGCCGAGGCCGAGAGCTGAGACTTCCAAATTGCTTTTTCCAAGTTTGCGTTTTTGCATTGTTTCTCCTTCGCGGCGAAATTCCGACTGCTTTAGGGTACCGCAAGCCCAAGCATAGTATCTTGGGCCTTGGGCCTCTTGCCTAATTCGATGAACATTATGCCAGATTCTCCGAACTTCGCTACGTTGGCGAAGAGTTGCGCAAGCACCGGACGCGGCGTTAGCTTAAAGGTCTCGGGTTCGAACGGAGATGGATCGTCGCCCTCGAGAGCCTCATCCAATCGTTCAATCATTGGATTTCCCCGGTTGCTCGAGCAATCAGCAGCGGTCCGCTGGAGGAGAGTTTTGAAAATTGCTGTCCGGTTGTATTTTCTCAGCGCATTAGCGTGTGCCATTATCTGGATGTTTACGGCTTCGACACTGGCGGCTCAGGACGAGCGCTTTCATAACGCGCCAGCTTCGAGCGTCCAGCTCAAGAATCCTTATGCCGGGCAGCCCGCAGCCGCCGTGGCTGGGTCGAAGCTCTATGCGGAGAACTGCTCCACCTGCCACGGAGACAATGGACGCGGGACCGGGAACATTCCGCCGTTGACGCAAGGGCCCACGCAATCGGCATCCGACGGAGAAGTCTTCTGGTACCTCACCACGGGATCGCTCGATAACGGTATGCCGCCGTGGAACAGTTTGCCGGAGCGGGAACGGTGGCAGCTTGTCGCTTATTTGAAAACACTCAAGAATATCTCGGGCGCGCAGGAAAAAACGCCGCTGGCGATTGCGGCCAATCCAGTCCCGACGAATGCCCCTCCTCCGCAACCGCCATTTACGGATTTCCGCTATGAGCAGCCGGGAGTCACCCACAAAATCACAGCGCGCGATCTTCCAGCGCCCTACGTCACCAAGTCGGCGGAAAATGGGCCTCAGGTGGTCGCTCGCCCGTCCGACGCATGGCCGAAAGTTCCGGCGGGATTCAGCGTGCAGCAATACGCGACTGGGCTGGATAATCCGAGATTGATCCGGACCGCTCCCAACGGTGATTTTTTTCTGGCGGAAAGCAGCAGCGGCAAGATTAAAGTGTTCCGCGGAATTACCAGTGATGGCCGAGCGCAGCAGATTAGCGTTTTTGCCAGCGGACTGAACCAGCCATACGGCATTGCTTTCTATCCTCCCGGAGAGAATCCGCAATGGGTGTATGTGGGAAACACCGACGCCGTTGTCCGGTTTCCGTATAAAGATGGGGACGTGACGGCGAGCGGGCCGGCGCAGCACATTGTGGACCTTCCGCATGGCGGAGGGCACTGGACCCGCGACGTGCAGTTCACGGCCGACGGCAAGAGGATGTTCGTCGCGGTTGGGTCGGCATCGAATGTGGACGATCCCGACACCTCGCGGCGTGAAAGGAACCGGGCCGACATTCTGGAGTTCAACCCCGACGGCTCGCAGATGCGGGTGTATGCGTACGGGATCCGCAATGCCGGAGGCGGGCTGGCGATCAATCCCAAGACCGGCGAGTTGTGGGCCTCGGTCAACGAACGTGACGGGTTGGGAGACGACCTTGTGCCCGACTACATCACGCATGTCGAAGTTGGCGGCTTCTATGGCTGGCCGTGGTGGTACATCGGCAGCCATCAGGATCCGCGGCATGTGGGCAAACGTCCGGAGTTGAGAGATAAAGTCATCGTTCCCGACGTTCTGTTGCAGCCGCACAACGCTTCACTGGAGATGACGTTTTATGAGGGCGCGCAATTTCCGGTGGAATATCGGGGGGACATTTTCGCATCGCAGCACGGCTCATGGAACCGGTCGGTGCGCACCGGATATGAAGTGATTCGTGTGCCTCTGCACAAGACCAACCGCGCCAGCGGCGAGTATGAAGATTTTATGACCGGATTTGCAATCGACAACGGACATGTGTGGGGAAGGCCGGTCGGCATCACCGTGGCCCAGGACGGATCGTTGCTGGTAACCGATGACGGATCGAACTCCATCTGGCGCATCAGCTACACGGGGGCCGGGCGCTAGAGAAAATCGAGCGCGCGAAAAATCGCACGCCAGGGCACGAAGGCCGCAACTCAGTCAAAGCTCGTGATTGCGTTAGAGGTGTGGGGTTTGTTTCTATCGGCGAGTGGCGCGGGCTTCGCCCGCGTGGACAGCTGAGGGCGGCTGTCGCTACGCCAGTTTGACCGCGGTTCCCCAGCGCTATAGTATCGGTTTCATGGCCATGGCTCGATACCACTACAACATCATGCTCCGGCCCGAACCGGAGGGCGGCTACACCGCGCTGGTTCCGGCACTGCCGGGGTGCGTTACTCACGGGCGCACTGTGGACGAAGCGCGAGAAATGGCCAAAGACGCGATCTCGGGCTACATCGCCAGCCTGCGCAAGCACAAAGATCCGGTGCCAACCGACGAGGGGAAGAAACTGGTGGTGAGTTTTCTGAGAAGTTGATCCCGCTCATAGGTCAAAATGAGTGTAATTGATTCCATAACAATGTCGGCTCCCACGCCCGAGTAGACTTTGGTGGTACCAACCAACCAAGGCCCGGGAGAAAGGAGCCGAACAATGATCATTATAGGAGCAGATTACCATCCGGGCTTCCAACAAATTGCCTTTGTCGACACTGACACAGGCGAGCTGCAAGAACGGCGACTGGAGCACCGCGAGGAGGCGGAGAAGTTCTACCGCGATCTGGCGGCACAAGGGACGAGGGTGCGCGTGGGGATGGAAGCCAGCGGGCACGCGCGTTGGTTTGAACGGCTACTCTCCGAGTTGCAGTTTGAGCTGTGGATTGGGGATGCGGCCGAGATCCGCACCAAGCGGGTCCGCAAGCAGAAGACGGACCGCCAGGATGCGGAACTGATTCTGCGGTTGCTGCTGGAAGATCGGTTTCCGCGAGTCTGGGTGCCGAGCTGGGAGAATCGCGATTTGCGGCAACTGTTGTGGCATCGGCACCGCATGGTGCAGGCGCGGACGCGGATCATGAATCAGTTGCAAGCCGTGGCGCTGAACGAAGGGCTGCGCGCGAAGAAGCGGTTATGGCGGGACGCGGGACGAGAGCAACTGGAGTCGTTTCGCCTATCGCCCTGGGCGAGCCGGCGACGGCACGATCTGCTGGAGTTGCTGGATCGACTGACGCCGACGATTGCCGAACTGTCGCAAGCCATCGAGCAGGAAGTGGAGAAATGCCCGGAGGCGCAGCGCTTGCAGACGCACCCCGGAGTGGGTGCCCTGACAGCGCTGGCCTTCGTGCTGATCATCGGGAGAGTGGATCGGTTCCCGTGCGGCAAGCAGATCGCGAGCTATCTGGGCCTGGTGCCGCTGGAGGATTCGAGCGGGCAGCGGCGGCGCTTGGGACACATCACGAAACAAGGGAACTCGCTGCTGCGTTTCCTGCTGGTGGAAGCGGCGCAAGTGACGGTGCGCAGCGATCCAGAGTGGCGCAGTAAGTACTTCCACCTGGCGATGCGGCGAGGGCGGAAGATTGCCAAGGTCGCCATGGCCAGGAGACTGGCGGTACGTCTGTACTGGATGTGGCGCAAAGAGTGGGATTACGAGCAGTTGAAACACTTCGGTTCGCACGCGGGAGAGCCCGGAAATCGCGATGGTGTGCGGTAGAACACCGAGTAATTGATTGGGTATCCCGCTCCCCTTCACGGGGGAGTTCGAAGTAGTAATCATGATCGCAAGTGGGACCGAAGAGATGCATGGGTCGGACTGAGTTCCGGACCTGAAAACGGATTACGAGCGAGCCTTGGTTGGCAGAGCAAAAGCAAGAGCAAGATCAAAAGCTTCTACGAGAGCGGGAAGGCGCACTCTTCGGAATCCACGGATAGGTGCGCCTTAAAAGTGCTTGACACCGCCGACATTGTTAGAGACGCGATTTTTCGCCAATTACACTTACGCTGAAGTAACGTAGACCGAAATAGGGCCGTGGTTCATTATTGCTCTTATGGGCTATGGCGACGACGCGCCCGGTTTCCAATGCGCAAACAGGGCAATTTCCCGTTGAAGGCAGATAAGCTGAGCATCGTTGGACCCACAACACGTTCCATGCGCTGCGATGACGACCCCATGCCGCTGATGAAACAGGTGTTGATGGTCATCTGCGGCTATCTCGTCATTGCGGGTTTTGAACTGTTGATGCATTGGATTCTTGGTCTACGACCCCTGCGCGCTCTGCTATGGGTCTACTTGTGGCGGACACCCAACAGTGGAATGGCCCTGTTCCCCGACTTAATCTTGCCCGCAGTTTTGCTCGGTTTGTGGAATGGCTGGGTGGGCAGAAAGGCCCCTGTTCGCAGGGCAGTGGCCTTCGTCGTGCCGCTGGCCGCAGGCATCGTGGCGCTGTTCCCCCTATATGCGCTCCTTGTTGGACAGGAACTGATTTGGTCTTGGCCGAAGAACCACATCGAGGCAGGTTTGCGCTTTGCGATTCTACTTTTTTCGACGGGTTTGTTCGTCGCATTCCTTACTGCGGTTCATCACAAAGGCTTAGTGCCAAATTGATAGCGCAAATTCGCAAACAGCCTGCTTCCGAAAGGACGATTGCCGAAATCAGGCGTGGCTGTTGAAAAACTATTTTCAGACAATTTCAGAGTCGAAATTCATTCGTAAGTTATTGAATGTTCGTTCTCCGTGGGCTCTGGAATTCGCGGAAATTGCTCCTTGTGGTTCCTTTTTCAACAGCCACACGCGATTACGCTCACCGACCAACTACACTCACGATCCGAGATCAGTTCTATCCGCTGCCCCGCGCCATTTCCACGGCCCGTAGCACGGCCCGCGCTTTGTTCTCAGTCTCTTCAAACTCGCGCTGCGGATCGGAATCGGCTACGATTCCCGCTCCGGCTTGCAGGTACGCTTTCTTGCCTTTCATGAGGAGAGTGCGGATCGCTATGCAGGAATCCAGATTGCCGGCGAAATCGGCGTAGAGGACGGAGCCGCCATAGACTCCGCGGCGGGCCGGCTCCAGTTCTTCGATGATCTGCATGGCGCGAACTTTGGGCGCGCCGCTCAAGGTTCCGGCGGGGAAGCAGGCGGCGAAGGCGTCCATGGCGTGAAGGTCGGCGCGCAGCCGGCCCTCGAGCGCCGAGACCAGGTGCATGACGTGAGAGTAGCGCTCGACGTACATCAGGTCGCGAACTTTCACCGATCCGTAGTCGCTGACGCGGCCGAGGTCGTTGCGGCCGAGGTCCACCAGCATGACGTGCTCGGCGCGTTCTTTCTCGTCGGCAAGCATCTTTTGTTCTAGCGCTGCGTCTTCCGATTCGTCGCGTCCCCGCGGATGGGTTCCGGCTATGGGACGGTATTCGAGATTTCGTCCGGTGGCACGCACCAGCATTTCAGGAGACGAGCCGACGACGTGCATGGCGGCGGAATCTCTCCGGCCGTTTTTTTGGTCCGCGTTTTTTCTCCCAGTGCCGAAGCGCAAGAAATACATGTAGGGCGACGGATTCACGGTGCGCAACGAGCGGTAGAGATCGAACGGGGCGACTCGCGGCTCGAAGTCCCAGCGCTGGGAAAGGACGACCTGAAAAATGTCGCCGGCGGCGATGTACTCCTTGGCACTGCGGACGCTGTCGAGGAACTTCGACTTCGGTGTGCGCGCCCGCACTTTCATCGTTGAATTCGCCAGCTTTGATTTGGCGGACGCTTTGCGCCAGTAGGCGGGCTTCCATCCGGCGGCGAGTTTTCGCTCGATGCGCGCGATGTCTTTAATGGCGCGCTCGTAGGCAGCTTTGGGCGGTTCGCGGGTCACGTCGGCCGAGGCCACGATATGGATCTGGTGGCGCAGATGGTCGAAGGCAAGCACGCGGTCGAAAAACATCAGCACGCAGTCGGGAACATCGAGTTCATCGGAAGCATGCTCTCCGATGTTTTCCAGGCGGCGCACAATGTCATAAGCGCAGTAGCCGACCGCGCCGGCGGTGAACGGCGGCAGGCCTTCCACGGCCGCGGGACGATGGTGCTGCAAGAGTTCCTTGATGACGTCGAAAACATTTCCATTGCGCCGCTCGATCTTTTTCACACCGCTGCGCTCGATAGTGATCTCGTCTCCGCGTGACTCCAGTCGCAGAAACGGGCGCACGCCTAGAAATGTGTAGCGGCCAACTTTTTCTCCGCCTTCCACCGATTCGAGCAGGAAGGCGTCGGGCTCTCCTTCGGAGACGGCAAGAAAGGCGGAAACGGGCGTGAGCAGGTCCGCGGAAATGGACTTGGCCACCGGAACCAGCGTGGCACCGCGCGACAATCGCAAAAACTCTTTGTAGTCGGGACGGATCATATTTTCCTTGCAGCTGTTTCTCGCCGCAGTTTCTAGAATCGCACGAACCAGTATGCTGAACTAGAGGAGACGGGGCAAGCCCCGTCTCTACACTAGATTGGACCGTCGCGGCAGATTGCTGGCTATCTGGCATCCCTGCCGACGAATGCCTTCACCGCTTCGGATACCGTGATCATCAGCGTCATGGGATCCATCGGGGAAGGAATGAATCCGCAATCTTCATAGAACTGGCGGGCCTGCTCTGAGATCGCGTGCACGAGGATGGCGCGGACTCCAGCAATCTCGGCGGCCTGCAAGGTGCGCAATACGGCATCGCGCAGCAGGGCCGAGCCGAGCTTTTTTCCCTGAAAATCTTTGTGGACAGCCAGGCGGCCGACGATCATGACCGGCACCGGATCCGGCATGTTGCGCCGGACGCGGCCCGGCGATTCCTCATGCGTCACAGCGCCAACCGCTAGGGCGTAGTAGCCGGCCACTTGCTTCCCGGCGCACACTACATAGGTACGCGAGGCGCCGCTTTCCTCATTTTGCAGCGCCCGCCTACGAAGCCAGTCGTCAAGCGACGGCTCTCCGCAATTGAATTCCGAGAGATCGTGGTCGGCGCGCAATTTCTCGGGCGCGCTTAAGGGTGGGCCGCTCCGGCTCATTGCTGAAACTCCCAGATTATTGTTCCCAAGGCGCTTTGGTTTTCAGCAGCCGGCGCAGCCTCTGGTTGCTGGCCGGAGGTTTGTCGAGCATCGAAGTGAAGCGCTTGAATTCGTCGCTCGACAAGGCGAAATAGCGGCGGTCGAGCAGGACGGACTCCGCTTCGCGGCAGGCGGTTTCGAGCATGAAATCCGACCGGTTGCGGCCGAGCGCGTCCGCCGCGCGGTCGATCAGCGCTTTCTGGCGGCGGCTGGCGCGCAGATTGATGGTCTCATCGCGAGTTGTCGTGGTTTTTGTCCCTGTCGCCGGCATCGGGCCCTCCCGTGTATACACAAGAACTATACATCTCTGTGCGCACGTTGTAAATACAGGATTGGGCATGGCCTGCGCTCGCTTGCCTCGCTTGCGGAGCGGCAATATACTTTGCGAAGCTTGGCCGCGTCCTTGTGCCGGCCATCGCATCATGCGGAGGCTCTTATGACGACTGTGGATCTGGAACAGGAAAAAAATCCTTGGAAGGCGCAGGCCGCGCGCTTCGACCTGGCCGCGCACAAACTGAATCTGGATGAAGGGCTTTGGAACATTCTGCGCAGTCCGAGCCGCGAAATCATCGTGCACATTCCGGTGCACATGGACGATGGCCGGCTGGAAGTGTTCACGGGATACCGGGTGCAGCACTCCATAGCGCGGGGCCCGGCCAAGGGAGGGCTGCGCTACGCTCCCGACGTGAACCTGGACGAAGTGCGGGCGCTGGCGAGTTGGATGACGTGGAAATGCGCGGTGGTGAACATACCGTTCGGCGGAGCGAAGGGCGGCATCGTCTGCGATCCGCACAAAATGTCGCAGGGCGAACTGGAGCGGATGACGCGGCGCTACACGGCCGAGATCTACGAGTTCATCGGGCCGGAGAAGGACGTTCCGGCGCCGGACGTGAACACCAACGAACAGACCATGGCATGGATTATGGACACGTATTCCATGCACGCGCGACAGACGGTGACTGCGGTGGTCACGGGCAAGCCGGTCAACATCGGCGGATCGCGCGGGCGGCGGGAGGCGACGGGGCGCGGCGTAATGATGGTCTGCGAAAAGGCGATTAAGAAGCTGCGGCTGAATCGCGAGACCACGCGGGTGATCGTGCAGGGCTTCGGCAACGTCGGATCGAACGCGGCCCGGCTGATGGCGGAAGCGGGATACAAGGTCATCGGCATCGTCGAGGTCAACGGCGGGCTGTACAAGAAGGACGGCATCGACGTGGAAGCGTTGTGGGAGTTCCGCCAGCGCCAGGGCACCATCCACGGGTTTCCGGGGGCAGAGGCGCGCGATGCGGACGAATTGTTGCTGACCGAGTGCGACATTCTGATTCCGGCGGCGACGGAAAACGTGATCACCAGCCAGAATGCGGACCGGGTGAAGTGCAAAATTTTGGCGGAAGGCGCGAATGGACCGACGACGGCGGTGGCCGACGATATCCTCGCGGCGAAAAAAGTGTTTGTGATTCCCGACATTTTGGCGAACGCTGGCGGCGTGGCCACGTCCTACTTTGAGTGGGCGCAAGACCGCCAGGGCTACTTCTGGAAGGAATCGGAGGTGAACGAGCGCCTGGAGGACATCATGGACACGGCCTTCGACGATGTGGTCCGGTACTCGGAAACGCATGCCGTGAACAACCGGATCGCCGCGTATATGCTGGCCATCGACCGGGTGGCGTACACCATACGGCAGCGCGGGATTTATGCGTAATTTGTAGCGTCGGCATCTTGCCATCTGTCCCGAGGGCGTCTCGCCCTCGGCGCGGCCGGATGGGACGGCGGCGCTACACTCGCAGTTCGTGGTCGCTCGGAGGAAATATGAATCACTCTCATCGCAAGGTCATGACGTGGATGCTCGCAATGTGTCTGCTGCTTACGGTTGCCATCGTGCCGGGCTTGGCGGAGGGGCAGGCGGGCGCAGCGAAACCGGCGGTTCCGGCCAGTTCGAGCGCAACTCAAGCTGTTCCTGCTGCGCCGGCTTCCTCGGGCGCCACGCCTGCGGCCACGACGACAACCAAGACCGCAGGCGCGCCTACCAGCCAGGAGATTGCCGCCGCCAAGGCCAGCGGCAAAGTCTGGGTCAACACCGAAAGCGGCGTCTATCACAAGGGTGGCCGCTGGTATGGCAAGACCAAGGCGGGGAAATTCATGACCGAGGCCGAGGCAAAAGCCGCAGGGTACAAAGAAGCGCACAGGTAAGTCGCGATGGAGTCGTTGAATCAATTAGGCAATGACTCGATCGCCCTCGTGTCCGTTGCCTTGGCCTGTAATGTGGAGGATAATCACATTGGCCGCCCGCGCGGCCCTGGCTCCGTCATCGCGTGAATCTTCCCAACTACATCACGCTCACCCGCATCGCTGCGATTCCGCTGCTCATGTGGATCCTGGGGACGTCGCGCTTTTCTGGCGAGCAGACCGGGGAGCGGGAAATCCTGGCCTCGGCGGTGTTCATCATCGCTTCGCTCACCGACGGCATTGACGGATATCTGGCGCGGCGGCGGGGCCAGATCACGACCATGGGCATGCTGCTCGATCCGCTGGCCGACAAGTTGCTGATTGCCGCCGCCTTCATCACGCTGGTGCAATTCAATCCGGCGCTGGTGCCGGCCTGGATGGCGGTGGTCATCATCGGGCGCGAATTTCTGGTGAGCGGACTGCGCTCGATTGCGGCTTCGGAAGGCTTCACGATCCAGGCGAGCGAACTGGGCAAGTTCAAGATGCTGGTGCAGATTATTGCGGTGGTGGCGGTGATTCTGGCCCGGCGCTGGCACGATTGGCCGGTTTACGGCATCTACGTTTTCCCCATCCACTGGGTGGCGTGGACTGCGATCTGGTTCATGGTCCTGCTCTCGCTGGCTTCGGCGCTCGACTACTTCGTGGCCTTCTGGTCGCGGATCGACCGCACCTCGGAAAAGCGGCGGCGGCGGGCTTTCGTCCTCTCGCGGAGGAGAAAGAGCGATGTCCAGCCCGTCTGAAAAGCCGGCGGAATATCTGGCCGGGAATCGAGCGCCCGGCCCCAAATCCCCTGAGTTTACTATTGTGCAACGCCGGGTACTGCTCAGCATCGCGCATCGAGCGATACTTTCCACTCTCGAGGGCCAGCCTCTTCCCGACGCGCCGCCTTCTGTTCCCGGGCTCGCGGAGCCGCGCGGCGTCTTCACCACTCTTTATCTAAGAACCGATCTGAAAGGCGATCCGCAAGGTGAATTGAGGGGATGCGTCGGCTATGTCTCACCCATCGCGCCGCTCTATCGCGCCGTGGCTGAAACCGCCCGAGCCGCCGCTTTCGAAGACCATCGTTTCTTGCCTGTGACGATGGAAGAAGCCCTGAAATTGGAAGTTTCGCTGAGCGTGCTTTCCCGCCTGTTCCCGATTCATCCCGAGGCGGTGGAAGTCGGGCGCCACGGGTTGCTGCTCTCCGGCGGCGGGCGCCGCGGCCTGCTGCTGCCCCAGGTTCCTATCGAATACGGATGGGACCGGGAAACTTTTTTGGAGCAAACCTGCCGCAAAGCGGGCCTGCCGCCGGATGCCTGGCGCAGGGACGCCACCATCGAGGCATTCACGGCCGAGGTGTTTGGCGACGCGGACCTCGAAGTTCCCCGCTGACCAAAGAGAAAGGGGAGATTTTCTCTCCCCCTCGTTTCCCTGCAATTGAGTTTCTACTCTTACTCTTGCTCGTCGAGTTCGACGGTGTCGCCGGCGTGCACATCCTCGAGCGCGAAGACGATCATAGCGGACGATGAAGTCGAAGTGACGTTCAGAACCACGACCTCTCCGACGGCGCGGCGCGGCAGATCGCGCACATGAATATTTGGCCCCAGGCTCTTGGCGAAGCGCCCGGCTTCAAAAGTCGGCGGACGCACCTGCGTGTCTTCCGAAGTCTGAGCGGCGAACGAGAGCGAGTCCACAGGATTCTCCAAAGTGGCTGTGTAGGAACGGACCACGCGGAAATAGTCGCCTACTTTCACGCCCTGGTTCGTACCCATGTTCATATAAACCTTCATGCCCGTGCCCAGGAAGCCGTCAAAGTCTTTGCCCAGCACGATGCGTCCGCTCAACTTGCTATTGGGCGGCGCGAAGCGGTCGAAGTGCCCGGGAACGCGGAAGGGAACCGCCGGTTTTTCCACGAAAGGCGTGACCACGTCTCCCGGATTGATGGGATCGCAACTGAATTCCACCTGGGCGATGGCGCTGTGGCTGCGCGTATCGACGATCCGGATCCTGCCAATATCGCCGTAAGGGCGCCCCGCGGCTGCCAGCACTTTTTTCATCCCCGGATAGATCTCGTACTCGTTGACATCGCGCATTTCGCGGACAACCGAATAGAGCTGTCCGGTCTGGTAGCCGCTCCCCGCCAGATACACCAGTTCCCCGATTTCGAATTTGGTTGAGGTTGGTGTCTCCAAGCCGCCGTTGACGTAGTTGGCGTCGGGAATGCGGTTCTTGGTAAGAAAACCGGAGCAGTAAATATCTTCCGCGGTGGGCGTCTGAAAACGCACGAAAGGCACGTTGACGGCGGTGTGGACGATGCCGTCCGCATCGGGCGTGACCGCCAAGGTTGACTGCTGGGCCGCCGCGAAGGTCGCGGCCACCGCCAGTACCACTAACAATCCTAGTTTCTTCATGTTACCTCCGGCTCCTAGCCGCACGGGTCTAGCCCATCCATCCCTCTCGAAAGACAAGGGTTACATCCGGAAAGTAACAAGCGATGGGGGGTGGGTCAAGGTTACGAGGGTGTTTACCCGCCCCACTCCCAAAGTGTTTTCTGAGCGGTACAGCAAGCTTATGTTGCATCTCGGTTTACATCCCTGTAATATCGCGCCGTTGTTAAAAAACAATGAAACTGGCTAATTCTTCCACTGCCGGCCCTCGATTTCCGCTTGCCCGACTGCCCAAGGTGTGCCTGGCGCTGAGCGGCGACACGGCCGAGACCATGCTCGAGAGCGCCGAATCCATGGCGCGGGACAACCCGTTCCTGGAATTCCGCCTGGATTACCTGAAACAGCCGGTGGCGGCGCTGGCGAAGATCCACCGTTTTCTTGAGACCCACCAATTCGTCACCGCGATCGCGACCTGCCGCCGCGGCGAAAACGGCGGCAAGTTCAAGGGATCGCTGGCGGCGCAATTGGAAGTGCTCACCAAGGCTCAGGCGGCGGGCTGCCAGATCGTGGACGTGGAAATGGAGAGCGCGCTGAAAGCGAAACCGGAGGCAATGGCGCGCCTGCGCAGCGGCGGCGGGCTGATCGTGTCGTTCCACGATTTTCGCGCCACGCGCAACCTGGCGGAGACGCTGGGAAAAATGGGGAAAGTCCCCGCGGATTTCTACAAAGTCGTCACCACCGCGACCACGCTCTCGGACAACGTGGCCATGATGAAGTTTCTGCAAACCGAGAGCGGCAACCATGCGCTGATCGGGTTGTGCATGGGAGAGCAAGGCATCATCAGCCGCGTGCTGAGCGCGCGGGCGGGCAGCGTTTTCACCTTTGCCGCGGTCAACGCCGACCTGAAAACCGCGCCCGGCCAGATCAGCGCGCGGGAGTTGCGCGGGATCTATCGCATCGAGCAAGTCGACGCCGCCACGCGCGTCTATGGAGTGGCCGGCGATCCCATCTCCCATTCGCTCTCGCCGGTCATCATGAACACGGCGCTGCGCCGCGAAAACGTCAACGGTGTGTATCTTCCTCTCCACGCCAAAACCATGAAGGACCTGATGCATTGTGTGCGCGAGATTCCGCTGCACGGCCTCAGCATCACCATGCCATACAAGCAGGCGATCCTTCCCTATCTCGACAACACCGACGCGCACACGGCGAAGGTCGGCGCCTGCAATACGGTCGTCCGCGGGCAGGAGGGCAAGCTGTACGGTTTCAATACCGACGTCGCCGGCATCGTTCGCCCGCTGGAGCAGCGCCTGGCCATCGAAGGCGCGAAAATTCTCGTGCTTGGCGCCGGGGGCGCGGCGCGGGCTGCCGTCTTCGGTCTCAAAGAGCGGGGCGCTGAAGTGTGGATACTGAATCGTACTTCGGCCAAGGCCCAGAAACTCGCCCGCCAGGCCAAGGCGCGCGCCGTGAAACGCGCCGACCTGCGCAAGCTGGCCTTCGACGTCATTGTGAACGCCACTCCGGTGGGGACGGGGAACACCCGCGACTGCCCTTTGAAAGACCAGGAGATCCAGGCGCGGGTCGTCTTCGACATGGTTTACGACCCGGTGGAAACGCACCTGCTGCATGTGGCGCGGACCAAGGGAATCCCGGTCATCCCGGGGATCGAAATGTTCGTGCAACAGGCTGCCCGGCAATTCGAAATCTGGACGGGCAAGCCCGCTCCCGCCGGCGATATGCTGCGAGTGGTGACGATTGCGCTGCAGGAGCGCGCCGCCGCCCAGAAGCAAGCGAAGTCTTGAGTGCTAGCTACTGCCCCTTCTGCCCCGCGCTGAAAGTTGTCCACGGGCCCGCCTTCATGTCGCGAAGCAAGGGCTTCTGCCAGGAGTATTCCGGGTGCTGCGCCAGAAAATCGCCGGCCACAAAATCGGTTCCGCAAGGATGTCCGGCGCGGGCCCGCAGGCTCATGCTGGCGGCCATGCTGCTGTCGGCGACTTTGCCCTGGACCGCGCCACCGGGGTTGTAGGCTTTCCAGTTCCACTGCTTCGCTCCCCGCGGAGATGCATCCACGTGGCCGCACAACGTGCGCTCATTGGCCTGTTCTTTTTTCTCGAAGCTGTCGAAGTGGTCCGACAAGAACTGCTCGGCCATTTCCACGTCAATCTCTCCCTTCGACTTGCGCATGAGCTGTTCCCATCGGATGTGACGCGCATTGGGCGATGACGATTCGTCCTTCGGATCGAACGTGGTTTCCTCGCGCATGAGCTTCGGGTCGCGCGGATAATTCGAGCTGACGAAATAGCCGTCCTTAGTGCGCCTTAAGGGCGTGTTCTTCAGCCCCAGTTCGAGATCGGCGATCTCTCCCGTCTTGCGGTCCCCGATCAACCAGTCGTTGGCGTAACCGCCATTATTTCCTTCCTTGATGATGCGCACGTAGTCGTCAATCGAGTTGGCATACTGCAACGCTTTCCGCGAGCGCATGAACTCTGGCTTGCCCTGTGGGTCCCAGCCCTCGAACTGCGTGATCGTCGTTTCCGTGATCATGATGCCGCTGGCATTGATGCCGAAGTCATCGTTGCTCGTGATCATCCCCGGAAAGCCATCCGTCAACATGCGATTTCCGTGCTCGGGGACGATGTCGAAGATGATGACCCAGCGCTCGCCCTCCACATAGCTCGTCCAGTTGTTGTGCGCGATCACGATCTGGCGGCCTTTGGTCTGGCTGCCGGTGGCGATAAATGCGCTGCATTTGCCCGGCGGCTTGGGGCGCGGCGCGTTCGGCCCCTTCTGGCTCTTGTCCAGCCAGGGCACGTAATACTCGGACAGCTCTTCAAAGGCGTTGAGCGCAACCACATCGTAGACATCGAGCGTGACGCCGCGCGCTTTCAGGCCATCGGCAATGCCCTGCAACTCCTGCTGATATTCGCCATCAATGTGCGGCCAAAGCATGTCTTGGGCCGCTTGGCGGAAGAACGCCCAGTCGCGTTTCGACTCGCGCATGTCGATGAGCTTGGCGACCTCGAAAGCGTCGGCAATCGCGGGCGCCAGCAGATACCCGTGCTGAAAGCCAATCTCCGATGGCGATCCCTCCAGGTGAACGTACGTCCAGCCTGCCTGCTGGAAGCGGTAGGCCTTTTGCAGGCGCGGGTCCTGCGAACCCTGATTCTGGGGCGCTCCTGGCGAATTCCGCGACCCGCTGCACGCCAGCAGGAAAGCGACGGCAACGCCCAGGCTGACCCTCAAAATGCCACGCCGAACGACGCGTTCCCGCGCTGAAACATGACCGAAGATTGCCCTCATGGGTCTCCTTCTTGGGGCGGCTGAGAGATTCCCGCCGCCATCCGGCAGGTTAGAGAGATGCGGCGTGGAAGTCAACCATAACGCTTGGGCGTAGACGGCTGCCGATGCCGGTTATTTGACTTTTTTGCCGGTCCGCCGTCGTATCAAAATGAGATTTTGTGCGATGCAGGCACCACAAGAAAGGTTGCAAATAACCTCTCGCGGCAGTAGGATGGCTTTGGGCGCGGGTTTTCGCGTCCATCTTGTCTGAACACGCCAAATCTTCCATGTAGAAACGCAGCCCTAGTCATAAATGCGAGTCTGAAGGGGCGCCCAAGGCCCCGGTGTAATTCGGAGAGAATGCATGTCGTGGTACGCGTACTGCCTCACGGAACACCCAACACTTGCTAACGGAGTTCGCGCCCGCCGTCCTTATCTTCTCGATGGAATTCAAGGTGTGAACGGTTCTCCGGTCATGAGCTATCCGAGCGGAGAATTCGCGGTTATCGTCAGTGAATATGAGCGTACAACCTCCAAACTCGACGAAAAGTCGGTTTTGGAGCATGCCCGGGTGGTAAGCCAGAGCTTCCGTACCGCGACCGTCCTGCCTTTCCGTTTTGGGACGATTTTCGACAGCGAAGATGCCATCCGGCAGGCGGTGCGAGCCAACCGGCGGACGTTCTGCGAGAGCGTGGCGAGGCTGCGCGGCAAGTCGGAAATGCGCATCAAGCTGGTGGTGCGCGACGGTTCGATGCGCGCGACGGAAGAGATTGTCTTGCCCGATACGGTTGGCCGCGAGTACCTGACGAAGCTTCGCGAGAAGGCGTTTCGCGAGCGCGAACGCCAGACCAAAGCCCGCGCCCTCTCCGTCCAGGTGCACAAGCTCTTCAACCCGCTCGAGGAAGAAGTGAGCTGCAAGCGGGTGGATGCCGACGGAATGTTGCTCGATATCGCCCATCTCATCGACACCAAGTCCATAGAAAAATATCAGAACCGTTACGACACGGCCGCCAAGCAGTTGAAGAACTGCCAGCTGTTCGTTACCGGTCCCTGGCCGCCATATCATTTCCTGCCGGAGAAGGTGCGCACGGTCGCCGGCGACAGCTAGAACTTTCCGTTGAACTTAGGCCAAGCCCCCTTGCGAGGGGGCTTTGTTTTTGCGGGTCGGGGCGTGCGCTGGCAACCAGCGTTCTGCGCGGAGCCGGTTCGTCCACCGCTGAAGACCTGTGGTCGGGAATTGCTGCCTTTCGTCGCAAAGGAGATGCACTGCGCTCCCGCCTGTAGCAGACTCCGCATTAGGAGGCAACACCAATGCGAAGCAAATCTATTGCAGCTTTACTTTCCGGACTGGTCGTATGGGCGGTCTTCAGCTTGCTCGGGCAGTCGTTGTTTGTCCCATTTCTGGCCGCGCAATCCGTGTCTGCGCAAACCGTCTCTGCGCAAAGCTGGACCCTGCCGCAGGGAATCACCGTGAAAGACAACGGCCCGCGCACTTATAAGTTCACCGTGGACTACAACACAGCGAACACCAGAGGCGAGACCTGGATGCGCCAGCGCCTGACGGGAGAGTACACCCGCGGGCTGCCGGGCGGAGAGGTCATGTGGAAGAACGTTACCGAGGCAGACGCCGTCGGCGGCGCCACCGCACCATTCGCTGCGCCGCAGAAGCGCGACTTCATGGAAGGATTCCGTTATCAGAATGATCTGGGCAGCACCATGAAACCGGATTTCTTCAAAGTGTTTCCACCGACGGCCGTCATGGAGCGTAATCTGGTTTGGGACACGGGGATGATGGAGTTTTTTGGCCAGGGCTTCTTCGATCACCTGAAGCTGAACGAGCCGTATCACATCATCAGCAACCAGGACGTGAACATGCCGGACGTGGGCACTTTTCGTAACCATGACGTGGTGCTGGAGTGGATCGGGCGTTCCGAAAGAAATGGCCAGGACTGCGCCCTCATTCGCTACGAGGCATTCTTCAATCCGCTGGAGATCGCGACCGGAGGCATGACTTTGAAAGGACGCAGCGACTACTGGGGACAGATCTGGGTGTCGCTCGCGACCAAGCAAATCGAATACGGCACAATCAATGAGAGTGTCGTGGGAGAAATGAAACTGCCCGGCCAGGACACGGCGCAGGTCCTCAATATCTTCCGCAGCGGCACTCTCGAACCCGTTAACGCAAAGTAGCAAACGATACGCACAGGGCAAAGGTGGCAATATGACTCCGATGAAGAAAAACTTGGTGTTCTCCTTGGTTTGGATCAATCTCGCCGTGGCCTTGGTGGTTCTGATCCAGATCGCAGGGAATCAAGTCTCAAGCCTCCAGGCACTGCTGCATATGCTGGCGTTCACGTTGGTTTATGCAAATGTGACCGGCGTTCTCGGCTTTTTTGTCCTCGGCGGACTTGTGGAGAAATTGGCTCTCCACAAGTTTCCGCTGGCCCCGGTCGTCGCCGTCGGCATCATCGTGTTTACCGCCGTGGGTTGTTTGTTGGCCCAGACACTGTTGATGGAGATCGGCTTCGTGGTTCCGCGACACTTCTGGCTGGAGTACCTTCACACCCTGCGCGTCGCCATGCCTCTGGCTATTTTGTTTGGCCTCGGTGCCTGGGTCCATGCAATGTTGCGGGCACGCCTCCAACTTGTGGAGGCGAAGCTTCACGAAAAGGAAATGGCCGAGGAGCGCACCCGCAAGCTGGCTGCGGAGGCGCGGCTGCGTTCGCTGGAATCGCGAATTCACCCGCACTTCCTATTCAACACTTTGAACTCCATCAGCTCGCTGATTGCGGTGAATCCCGTTCGCGCCGAACAGATCGTGGGCCGCCTCGCCGCGCTCTTGCGCGCCTCGCTCGACACCAGTAATCAGCCGCTGATTCCATTGCGAGAAGAATTAGCAATGGTCGAGAGCTATGTCGACATCGAACGAGTGCGCTTCGGCGACAAGCTTCGCGGTTCGGTGAATGTGCCGGCCGAACTCCAAGACGTAAAAGTCCCGCCCATGTCGGTGCAGTCGCTGGTGGAGAACGCGGTGAAGCACGGAATCACTCCGCAGGCCGGCGGCGGCGAGTTTCTGGTGACTGCCTCGGCGGAGAATGGCAACCTGCGCATCGAGGTCCGAGACACCGGGCCGGGTTTCGACCTGGCGGCGATTCGCTCCGGCCATGGGCTGGATAACCTGGTCGAACGCCTCGACGCCTTGTTCGGCGAGAAGGCGCGGCTTAACGTTCTGCGCAAGGACGGGTATTCTGTGGTGGAGATGGTCTTGCCACGCGTATGAAACTGCGCGCTTACCTGGTGGATGATGAGCCGCTGGCGCTGGAGCGCCTGCGCCGCTTGCTCGAACGCACGGGGCGCGTCGAAGTAATCGGCAGCACGACCGAGCCCGAGAAAGCGGTGGCCGCGTTGACGGCGGACCCGCCCGACGTGTGCTTTTTGGATATTCAGATGCCGCGCCTGAATGGCTTCGAGGTTTTGTCGCGGCTGCCCATCCAGCCCATCGTGATTTTCACCACCGCCTACGATCAGTACGCGCTGAAGGCGTTCGACGTGAACTCGGTCGCCTACTTGCTGAAGCCGGTGGAACCGGAGTCGCTGGACCGCGCGCTGAAGAAAGTCGAACGGCTGCGGGGAGCGGGCCAACTCGCGCCGCCGGATTTAAAGGCTCTGCTGAAGCAGCTTACCGACTCGCTGCGCGAGACCAAGCCGGAGTAT
>Ga0181530_10002990_pt1 | contig 19404 bp, 12 predicted proteins | sample PEATcosm2014_Bin_42_FD_119769 | JGI IMG/M metagenome (GOLD analysis project Ga0181530, IMG submission 119769) | Peatland microbial communities from MTU Mesocosm Facility, Houghton, MI, USA - PEATcosm2014_Bin10_60_metaG | ecosystem: Environmental > Terrestrial > Soil > Wetlands > Peat | place... | reverse complement strand
TCGCCCCGCCTACTCCTCCACCACTCCCGCTCGCCCCGCCTACTCCTCCACCACTCCCGCTCGCCCCGCCTACTCCTCCACCACTCCCGCTCGCCCCGCCTACTCCTCCACCACTCCCGCTCGATCCACCGCGGCCTATCTGCCCGCCTGTCTGACCCCCGAATCCGGCAATGCCCGCGTCACCCGCGCCTCCGGTTCCCGGGACCCCGCCTGTTGCGACGACCGAGAATTCCGCATCACTGACATCATAGATATTGCCATCGTCGTAGTCACTCACGCCAATCGTGTAATTCTGACCAGCAAATTGTGGAAGAGGGATGAACTCGAGCGAACCGCCGGTGTTTCCGTTGGGCTGCTTTGCGGCAAGCGGCGTGATGATCGTCCTGCCCTGCAAAAGATCGACCCGCACAAAGTCAATCGACCCTGCCGTCGTCCACCTCACGGTATACGGGATACCGACGGAAAGAAGCTCGCCTCCGTTAGGCCAGTCGACGTGCACACGTTTGTCTTCTACTACACTACAAAGGAAGGAACCCGGGCGATATCCCGGCCCAGGACTAGCCCCCATAGAACCAATAACTACACCTGTAGTGGATTGCCACAGCATACATTGCCCCTGCTCGAAGTCCTGTCGGCGCCAAACTCCATCCTGGTACTCATCCGTAACCGCGGCACCATAGACTGAGGGCGTGCTCGTGCGAAATTCGCCTAAGAAGCCGTCGTGGAGGAGATGGGCTTCGCTCACTGCGGTGCTGTACGTAATTAGGCTGTCGCCAGCGCCGAAGTGAGGCGTTCCGGGATTGTAGAAGTCTTGTACCAGGGTGCCGAGCCAAGAGTGGGCGTAGTAGCCGCCACCGTTGTCGGTTGGAGCACCAAGACGATAATAGCCATCGTAGCTATTAAACAATGAGATCATCTTGGCGCTTACGTCGTTGTCACGCATCCAGAAAGCGTTTCCGTTCTGTGAGCCCATCCCTGGCGTGAGTTTGGAAGGCGTAGCGTTCGAATAGTCAAAGCATGACTCAGGACTGGTCCAAGCAGTGCTGGATTGGCTCGGCGCCTGAAAGGCCGCATTGCGACACGTGGCGCTGGCAGCGGGGTCAGCAAAGACGTAGTAACGTGCGTTGGTGCAGGGACTGTTCGGAAAGAGGGTACATTGTAGGTAGGTCGCGGGATCGCTGATCAGCCAGTATCCTAGCTGGGCGTCGACGGCAACAGCGGCCGTAGCGGTGGAGCCTGGGCTTTTGGGCACTTCCCAGATGGAATACAGGTGTCCATTCTGAATCTTCTCCGGACAGGCGCTGCCATGTCCAAAGAGCAGCCAGTCGCCGGAATTGCCGACCCATGGGATGCCATTTGCGTTTAGTTCGCGAAATCGGCATGGGAGGTCGGATTCCCAGGCTGTGGAGTTAAGGATGTCGAGGTCTGCTTTTGTTACGTAGTCATTGTTGAGAATGGTGACCTCGTGCTCATAGGACGACGGCGCATTTTTGGAGTTCGTCCAATCCGCCGGAGTCTGGTTATCCCAGAGGAGCGTGCTGCTGATCAGATCCTTGGTGACCGAGGTTGTCCCCTGGCTCGGGCGCCAGTTTTCGGTCGCTAATGCCTTAGTCGACAGTCCGACAAGAGCGAGGCTGCTGACATGAGCAAGTGCGGTGATTTTCGCGTTCACGGATTTGCCCTGAGAGGTTCGCTCGTCAGATTTGATGCGTCGATAGGATCAACCAGGTACACCCTAGGATCTCCGGCGAGTGAGAGTGCTTCGGCGGCAGAGAGAGAAGCGTCGGCCCCGTTTAGTTTGTACTGCCGTTGCGCGATCTCATTAAGCTGGCCCTGGTACTGCTGAATTGCGGTCTGCAAACTCGTCAAATAGGCTCCCGAGGCTGTTTGGCTTCGTTGAGTGAGGTCGTCAATCGCACGGTCACGGAAGATCGTGAGCTGGGCTTCAAGACGGTCCAAAGCCGTTGGGAAGGGAACACCGTCTCCCAACGTTACGCCGCCGCTAAAGGCGTCAAGCTGATGGTAGAGCACCAGAACCCTTGCATCAGCAGGCAATAGGTTTCCGGCCTCAGCCGGGCTCAGGGGCGATACGAAGGATACCCGGACGGAAATAGACGAAGCCGGGGCGGTAGGTGACGCTACCTCTCGAAGGTGACAGATTCGTGCCTGGCGGTATTCAGTGCTGCCTGGTGGACCGGATGGAGGGCATAGAGAAGTCACCAGCTTCGTTCGGCCGCAACCGGTTCCCAGGAGCAAGAAGAGTGCAGAAAAGACCGCCAACCTAGCAATATTGCGATGACTTCCTGGCGCGCCTGAGACCACTCCTAGCATAGACGCATATTGTCTTATGTGGTAAGCTAGCTGTCAAGTGGGACGTCGTTGTGGCGAGGATGTGACGATTCGGGACTTCGCGTAGCTAAGGTCGAGTAGCTTTTGTCATCGCGGGTAGACATCCGCGCCTGAAGACTTTAGCCGCCACAGGTGCCAAAATTCTCGAACGGAGTCAGGCGCTTCCTGCTGGCTTGGTACCAACTGCTCGCTCCCCTCGTTTTCGAACTGCGCGGAACATGTACTCGAAGCGCTCCCGCGAGAAAACCGGTTCGCATCTGCCCGTCGGTGGCGGAAACCGCCGCGACCACGTCGGCGTTCGGCAACAGGCGGCACCGCTTCCCACGTGAGGCGCCGAATGCACTTGCCTGCGCCAATCACTACCGGTTCGGCGAGCCGACCGGTCCCGTGCCATTCGAGACCTCGTCCGAACCCAAGGCGGGGTGGACACGTAGGGAGAGTCGAATCGAAGACGCAAATTCCGCAAATGTCGCTTGGTCTTGCGAACGATCGCAAGTAACGAAAGAGATCGTACAGTTTCAGGTTTCGTCAGGTTTAGGCAAGTTTCATCAAATCTCGCCACCTCGTGGGCAACCCGTGGGCAACCGTCGGGGAGGTGGCGATGCGGTGGCTAGCGACGCTGCATCCTCTGGGTGCGCAATAATTGCTGCACCATTCTCGGTGTCAATCTTACGCTTTTGAGTTCGATTCGATGAGCTCTGAGCGCCTCCATTCGCCAACTATTCTCCATTTGGTCACGCACATCAGGACACACCGCCAGAATAGCGCGCGCGGTTGGCCACTTATCCAGTCGGATGAGCGAGAGTTTCATCGCGTCCCCCATTAGCTTGTTGGGCTGGCTGCCCTTCATCCTTCCTTGGTGCGCATACACCTCGACCAGAATCCGACGGCGTCCTTTGATTACTCCGTCAACCTGTACTCTGTGCCCATTCCTAATCGAAATGTCACCCGACTCCCAGTCTCCCGAAAGCATCAAGTCCCTTTTGATTCTCGCAAGCACATCCGACTCGACCATGCATTGGGCGCTGCTGTCTGACGATCTTTGGGGAATATTGCTCATAGAATGAGCGCTTCAGCGTCGTTCGCTGAACATGTCTCAGTTAATCCTATTACCTTACTCCAATTCAGACAAAGGCGCAATTTATGATGTCGTCGACAACGCTCCAGGGAATGGCAGAACCTAGGTGTCGGATTTGGCAAAGGCCAAAATGGACGGGCACAATCCGAACATGGACTCGAATATATGCCTGCGCTATTATCAAGGTATGACCGAAGAAGAAATCTACTTTGCCCTTGATCTTGGTTTTAGTGACGGCCACAACGACGAGAACGTTCGGGAATTGACGATCCGCAATCACCGTTCTGCGATTGCAGAGGCAATTGTCCTCATGACGCTCGATGAGGCAATTTGCTTTTCCCTATTCAGGGAGCTTGGCCAAGCTCGTCCCTCTCCAGAGATATACGCGATGGATTTCCCATCCGATCTTCGGGCATCGCTCTACTTGCTTCTTGGTGGGTACTACAAGCAAGCGATCCTATGCCTTCGCAACTGGCTGGAGATGCGAGTTCTCGGCATCTACTTCGACCTAGTTTCTGCTTCGCGGTACGCGGACTGGAAGCACGGGGCCGTATCGAAGGACGATCCGCTCTTTGGTTGGAAGCTTCTTCGTCAACTCTTTCAGCGGGCAGAGTTCCAACGGGCTGACAAGCGAAACGGACTGCGTGACCGCATCAAGGTACTCTACGGCGACCTTTCGGTGTTTGCACACGGGCAAGGGCTTTCAAAACACGACCTGCAGAGGGAAACAGACAATGTTCCACGGTGCAATCCCCAATCTGTCGACCTATATCTCGATCTCCTGCGGCGCGTATTCCAAGAAATAGCTTACTGCAGCTGGCTCGCGTACAACACGAAATCGTTCAGCCAACTGAACAAGGAGGAGCGTTCGCGCTTCCTCGCTGCTGTTGGGAGCGTCTATCGATCCGAAATCGAAGCGAAGGAAGCATCAAGGGGCTCCAGCACCTAACCTCTGAAAGTAAGCGGGTATCCTTTGTCCAGCTAGCGCTGATTAACCAATTCCTCATAATTGCGCAAGTCCGATTCAATACTCTCGCTCACAGCCGACCGACGAGCCTCAATCTTGAGATGGGCAATTTCACGCTCGACAAGATCACCGACGAAGGTGTTGAACGCATTCTGGTTTAGCGACGCAATGTCGCGGGTTGCGACAAGTGGCAGCGGCATATTGCTTTCCGTTCTCTTGTGTGGAATTACCCTATTAGGCCCTATCGTATTCAACTGCTAACTGGGGGTGGCGTCTAGAGAGGTTGAACGTGGTGAAGATGGATCCGGCGGAGCCCGGAGAGCTGCGCGCGAGGCATCGCATGCTACTACCGCCGTATGAAGTTCAAAGTCTGCGTTATGAAGCCGCGTAATTCTCCATCGTTGATGCTCTCGGTTTCCCACGCCGGGTTGGTGTCGTGGTGAAAACGGTTAGCATACTCCAGAATCTCGCGAAGCGTTCGGATGTCTTGAGTATCGAGTATTTCCGCAGTCGTGCCGACATGTTGATCACAAATGCCCAGAAATGGCCCAAGCAAGCTGCCCGGTGGAAAGTGTTCCGGATGCGCAACTCGCTCGAACCCTTCGAGAACAGGGCGGATGGCTTTGGCGACCTGGCGGGCCTCTCCCCTACCCGTCGCAAGATATTCGCGAAGCAGTGCGTGTCGTCGGTCGTATTCTGTGGTTGCGTCGTGCTGAACGTCCCATGGCGAGAGAGTTGAACCGTGACCATCCCGAACGATCTGTAATGCGGTACATGGCATATGGTCCTCCGCGCCTTCCCAAATACGGGCGAGAAACTTTTTGTCGTGGGATAAGACGATGACCTGACCGACTCGTGTCGCCAAGCGACGGACCTCTTGCACCGTGGTCAGCGATCGGTGCTCATCGAGACTGGAGATGGGGTCGTCCACCATAACAGTCTTTGTCGCGAGGTTCGGGTCCTGGTCGAGAGACGCGAAGAAGAATGCCAGGGCGAGCGTATTGCGGTCACCGGCGCTCAGGGTGTTTCGGAAGGAAGGCGTTCCTGGCTGCGCCGTTCCGCCTGTGACAGCCACAGGGGTGTTGTCGATGATCACACTGTAATTGCAGGCCGTTCCACTGCGCGTGTTGACCGAAGCTACGCTGTCAATGCGGAACCCAGCATTGAAACGTTGGAGGTAGTCGTTGACGGCCTGCTGATACCGCGGGAAGATATTCTTCCGGTATTGATCCAGCGCGGTTCGAGCACGGTCACGCTGCGTGGCCGTCCGAGCCTTCGCGTCCTTTTCTTCGATGTACCTGGTGCACAAGACGGCGGTCGCGGCTGTGTGCCGAGCCTTCGTCGCCTTCAGGCGGGCACGATCGTTTCCAAGCGCTGCAGAGTTGCCGGCCGCCGCCTGTTCTTTCACAAGGCGAATAGACGCATTAGCTCGCTGCAAGCGCTCATTCAGCGAGGAAACTGCAGCGCGGAGCGTTTCGTATGTCGCTATCGCGGCTGTGAGACTTGCAGGAAGCTCAATAGTGTCCAACGGAGCCGCCTGTTTGGCTTGCAATAGGGCGACGACCTCGTCGCGAGCTTCCTTCCATGCCCGAGCAATTGCGGCCGTGTCGAGTGAAATCGCGGGAACATTGCAGAACCTTGACCAGAACTGCTGACGCTCGACAGCAACGCGCACGGCGCGTTCGAACGCTGCCGGTACATCGCCCCCGTGGATGCGAGTCACGGCGGCAAGGGTGTCGGCGACAGACTGTTTTAGGCGCCCATACTCGGCACTGAAATGCGCGCGGTAGTGACCGATGATCGACGACGCGGCGAGGTCCTGCAAACAAAACGGGCAAGCCGCCCCCTGAAGAGCGGCGGGAGGGGCTGGCACATGTCGCAGACCTTCTGCAATCCACGTCTCCGCGCCGGAACCAAGGGTCGATAGGTGATGCTTCACACGTTCTCCGGCAGCGGCATCGAGGGTTTCAAGACTTTGCTGGAGCACGGCAGCGACGGCGTGAACGTCGAATGTGGGCAGGACAAGCTCATCAAAGGTCGGTCCTGTGCGAATCGGGTCTTGTTCCCGGACGGCCGCGATCCTTCTTTCGACCTCCTGTATTGCGGTATCGACATCTGTGTGGACGGGAAGGGCGCAGAATTCATCCACAGACAGCAAGCCCCTGTCCGCCGCCGAGATCGCTGCTTCACGTGTCCGGAGTTCGGCGTTGTGCGTTTCGATCTTCGCGGCGAGCGTCTCCACGTTGCGGTGAAGCGTGACCCCCTGTGCGCCGAGAACCAGCTCGTGAAGGTGTTGGCGATGTTCGGGGGCTACCGAAAGCCCCGAGTAGATATTCTCGTCGACAAACGTGTCATCGAAGATGGCAACATTATCTAGGGTGCGGTTCCATGCCCCCTTGTCGAAGATCGCGAGCGGGGGTCCGCCAGTGCAATCAATGATGACGTGCGGGCCGTTCTTCGCAGACAATCGTTGCCGCTCCGAAAGTGGAATCGGGTCGCCCGTTGACAATGAGCGGAGCACGGCTGCCAGCGTGGTCTTGCCGCGTCCATTCTCCGCATAAATCAAAACAAGGCGCTCGAATGGAATGGCCGTCCCCGCGCTGACTGAATCGAACTGCCCGATATTCCTAAGAAGCTGGATCTTCGTGATCATACTATTCTCCCGACCGACCGCCTCCACCCTACGCTCGATCGGCGCCTTGACGATAGTTTTGATATAACATACTGTGCATATATATGGCAAGACCACAAACCTTGACCGACCGGCTCCTACTCGTCCGCCACAAGCTCGATCTCAGCCAAGAGCAACTCGCCGCTCGGCTCGGAGTTTCATTCGCAACCGTGAACCGGTGGGAGGCCGGCAAGTCAAAACCCCAGAAGGCACAGATGGCCGCCTTCGAGCGCCTCTGGGAGGAGGCCGGACTCGATGGCGATCCCGCCGATCCTGCCACGAACGGCTCGCGTCGCCGTCGCGGCGTGCACCGGAGCACCGTCCTCGGCAACAAGGGCATGGAGCAGATGCTCTGGGATGCCGCGTGCTCGATCCGCGGCGAACAGGACGCTCCGAAGTTCAAGGACTACATCATCCCGCTCCTCTTCGTGAAGCGCCTGTCCGACGTGTTCGACGATGAAGTGGAGCGCCTGGCCCAGAAGTTTGGTGATCGCGAGGCGGCGCTCGCGATTTTAGATGAAGACCATAGCCTCGTCCGGTTCTACGTGCCCGTGGAGGCGCGCTGGGCGGTGGTGAGTGGTCGAGAGACGTTTGAGTGGCCACGCGGGCAAGCGCCGAAATCTCTCGGCGAGCATCTCACCACGACCATTCGCGCAATCGTAAAGCACAATCCATCGCTCGCCGGGGTCATCGATATCGTTGACTACAACGAGACCCGAAATGGCGAGCGCGAGATCAGCGACGCCGCACTCAAGGGCGTCATTGAGACATTCTCCGATCCTCGTTACCGTCTCGGTTTGCGCGATGTCGAACCAGACTTCCTTGGGCGGTGCTACGAGTATCTGCTGCGAAAATTCGCCGAGGGGCAGGGGCAAAGCGCCGGGGAGTTCTTTACCCCCAGCGAAGTAGGGTTTCTCATGGCCGAGATCATGCGACCGCGCCCAGGCGAAGAAGCATACGACTACGCCTGCGGATCGTTCGGGCTTCTCATCAAGCTACAGCTCGTTTCTCGCCGTATTGATCCATTGAGCAAAGTGCCGCTGAAGTTGTTTGGGCAGGAACTTACCGGGTCAAGCTACGCCATCGCGTGTATGAATCGGATCATCCATGACATGGAGGGTGAGGTCTTGCGCGGCGACTCAATGCGGAATCCTAAATTTCGTGGTCCCGACGGACGACTCAAGAAGTTCGACATCGTCGTCGCCAATCCGATGTGGAATCAGCCCTTCGATACGGACATTTACGAGAACGATCCGTTTGAACGCTTTGTTGAGCACGGTGGCATTACCAGCGGCAAGGCCGACTGGGCATGGCTTCAGCACACTATCACAGCAATGAAGGATAACGGCCGAGCCGCTGTCGTCCTCGACACGGGTGCGGTTACGCGAGGTAGCGGGAGCAAAAACGAGGACAAGGAACGCAACATTCGCCGTTGGTTCGTTGAGCATGATCTCGTCGATGGCGTAATCCTCCTACCGGACAACCTCTTCTACAACACCAACGCAGCTGGGATTATCCTAGTTCTTCGCAAGCAGAAACCGAAGGAGCGACGCGGAAAGATCATCCTAGTCAATGCAAGCAGTGAATTTAGAAAAGGGACACCCAAGAATTACCTGAGCGAAGACGCGATCAAGCGAATTGCTGAGACATTCATCAGCGGGAAAGCCGTTGACGGGTTTGCGACAGTGATCAAGAACGAGGAAGTAGCAGAGAGTGACTACAATCTGTCGCCTGCCCGACATGTCGTGCCTAGTGGCGGGCAGAAGGGGCGGCCGTTGGCCGAACTGGTGAATGAGCTGCGCGTTTTGGACTCGCGGTCACTCGTGCTCATGAAGGAGATCGGTCCAGTGCTCGAACAAATTGTGTCGCGGTTATGACTAGTTGGACGACCACAACCCTAGACGACGAGGACCTGTTTGAGTTCTTGAGCGGCCTTTGGAAAGGGAAGAAGCCGCCATTCGAGAAGGCGGTCGTCATTAGAAACACAAACTTTCGGAATGATGGTCGGCTTGACCTTACCGATGCCGCCGTTCTTGAGGTTGAGCAGCGACGACTGGCCGAGCGTGTTCTCCGCGGCGGCGATATCATCATCGAACGCTCTGGGGGGGGACCCAAACAACCCGTCGGACGCGTTTGTCTGTTCGAGGCTGCTGGTCCGCTTCCGTTCTCGTTCAGCAACTTCACGAGCGTATTGCGGCTTCGTCGTCCCGACTTGCTGCTTCCGAGGTTCGTGCTCTACTCACTTCTGCATCACTACTATAATGGATTCACTGTGCCATTGCAGCGGGCTACTACCGGTATTCGGAATCTGGACTTTGAGGCCTACAGACAGGTTCTCATCCCTGTGCCCCCGATCGAAGTGCAAGAGAGAATTGTCTCCGTACTAGGCCGCCTCCAGCAGGCCCTCGGAGTCGAGGAGTCCATCGTTGTGACAGCAAGCGAACTAAGGCGCGAAGCTGCCTCTGACCTCCTCTGCCGAGGCATACATCGAGAGGACTCCAAAGAGACTGAGATCGGAATCCTTCCACAAAGCTGGGATGTGCAGCCCTTGGAAGAGCTTCGAGAGTTTCTTCAGTATGGGACCTCAGTCAAATGCTCATTCGTCCCGGAGGGCAATCCTGTCTTGCGCATCCCAAATGTAGTCCAAGGACAGATCGATGGGCGCAATCTGAAATGGTGCAAGCTCCCCGACTCGACTGTCGATTCGCTGCTCCTAACCGAAGGTGACATTCTTTTCGTCCGAACCAATGGCGTTCGAGAGCGAGCGGGAGCGTGTGCGGTCTATATGGGCCAACCGGAGAGGAGCTTGTTTGCCTCCTATCTTATCCGTGCACGCGTGAAGCGCGACCGACTCAATCCCCAATTCTTCCAGTACTACACTGCGACACCCAGAGGCAACGCGTTTCTTGCCGGACGGGCGTCGCCCGCGGCGGATGGCAAGTTCAACATAAATACGAAAACGATCGATTCCATACTCGTCCCAGTGCCGTCCCCACGGGAGCAGGCTGAGATCGTGACCGCACTGCAGACAATCGACGAGTACTTAGAGGTTCACGATCGAAGACGCTCGCTCCTTGAGGGGCTTTTCGTTGCGGTTCTCGACAAAGTCATGACCGGTAGAGTCCGTATTGAAGACCTAAAAATCACCACACCCGATGTGGCGGCGGCTTAGATCTATGGCTCGCATCACTGAACTCGCCAGCGTCCAAATGCCCTTCGTAAGGCACGCCGCCGCAGTCGGCTGGAATATCGTGTCCCCCGAAGAGTCAGTCGCAAAGCGCCGAGGCGAGGTCGGCGTGTTTTACTATCCCGAACTCGAAGAGGCACTACTGCGGCTGAATCCTGGCGTCGTTACGGCGGATAATCTGCAGGCCGTGATTCAGCAACTTGAAGCGGTTCCCAACACGATGGAGGGCAACCGGGAGCTGCTCGATTGGTTGCGAGGGGCGCGGACTGTCAATGTCCCCAGCGAAAAGCGGCGACGGAATGTGGCCCTCATCGATTTTGCCAATCTCGATAACAATGTCTTTCAGATCACCTATGAATGGCAGTACACGCCAGGTTCTCGAAAGGGTAACCGCGCCGACATAATGTTTCTCGTAAACGGCATTCCCGTTGCGATCATAGAGAACAAGAACCCGAAGCTGCCGGATGCCATGGACAGGGCGGTGAAGCAACTTCGGCGCTACGAGTTTGAGACACCGGAGATGCTCACAGCACCGCAAGTATTCAACGTCACGCACCTTGTCGACTACTTGTACGGGGTGACCTGGAACTACTCTCGCAAGAACATCTTCGTCTGGAAGGAGAAGCGGTCGGAGACCTACAAGGAGGCAGTTCAGACCTTCTTTGACCGGCGGGCGTTCCTAATGCTGCTCAGGGAGTGGGTTCTCTTTTTCGTGAAGGACGACGAGCTTCAGAAGACGATCCTTCGTCAACACCAGACACGGGCGGCGGTGAAGGTTGTCGCGCGCTGCGCCGATCCGAGGAAGCAACGCGGGCTGGTCTGGCACACCCAAGGTTCGGGCAAGACCTTTACGATGATCACGGCCGCGCGTCTGATTCTCCAAGACCAGGAGCGGTTTCCTGGTGCTACGGTACTTCTTGTAGTCGACCGAAACGAGTTGGAGGGCCAGCTCTCCGGCTGGGTTGACCGCCTCGTAGGCGAGATGCGCGGTGGCGGAATCAAGATCGAGCATGCCAACTCCAAAGCACGCCTTCAGGAGCTGCTCGACGCTGACTTCCGCGGCCTTATCCTTTCAATGATCCACAAGTTCGACGGCATCCGGGAGAAGTCCTGCGAGCGAGACAATTTCTACGTCCTCATCGACGAGGCTCACCGTTCGACGGGCGGAGATCTTGGAAACTACCTCATGGGCGCCCTGCCCAACGCGACGCTCATCGGTTTTACGGGCACTCCCATCGACAAGACCGCACAGGGCCGAGGCACATTCAAGACGTTTGGTAGGGAAGACCCAGAGGGCTACCTGGACAAGTACTCCATCCGCGAATCGATCGAGGACGGCACGACACTGAAGCTCCGGCACACTCTCGCGCCAAGCGAAATCCGGGTCCCCGACGAGATGCTTGAAACCGAGTTCTTCCAACTCGCCGAAACCGAGGGCATCAGCGATGTAGAGGAACTGAACCGGATTCTCGACCGAGCTGTGCGTCTGAAGACCTTCCTCAAGGCGGACGTGAGAATCGATCTCGTCGCCGATTTTGTCGCGCGTCATTTTAAGGAGAACGTCGATCCGCTCGGGTACAAGGCATTTCTCGTCGCCGTTGATCGCGAGGCGTGCGCTCGCTACAAAGAGGCCCTGGATCGACGCTTGCCCCCGGAGTGGTCTGTGGCGGTCTACACCAAGAACGCGGCGGATGCGCTGGAGCGACCCCTCGTCGCGAAGTACCAGATCGACGAGATAAAGGAGAAGGAAGTCCGTAAGGCATTCGCCAAGCCCGGGCATCTTCCGAAGATCCTGATCGTGACCGACAAGCTGCTGACCGGGTACGACGCCCCGGTGCTCTATTCCATGTACCTCGACAAGCCGATGCGGGACCATGTACTCCTTCAGGCCGTCGCTCGGGTCAACCGGCCCTACGAAGACGAGCGCGGCACGAAGAAGCCGTGCGGCCTCATCATTGATTTCATCGGCGTCCTCCGCGAACTGAACAAGGCATTCTGCTTCGATTCGCAAGAGGTCAGCGGCGTCATCGAAAACCTTGATGTGCTCCTCGCACGCTTCCAAGAGCTGATGGGCGCACCCGCCGCGCGATTCCTCGATGCCGGATCGGGTGCCCCCGACGAAAGGCTCGACCGACAGCTCTACGAGATCTATTTCGACAAGGATCGGCGCCGCGAGTTCTTCGATTTCTTCAAAGAGGTCGAGACGCTCTATGAGATCCTCTCGCCTGACCCCGCCCTCCGCGAGTATGTCGGCACGTACCAGCAGCTTTCAGACCTGTACGCCGCCCTGCGAAGTGAATACGCAAATCGCGCGGGCGTGCTCACGTATGACCTTGGAAGAAAGACGGAGATGTTGCTTCGGTCGGCCGACACGATGACGGGACCCGAGCAGATCTCGCGTGCGGTCGAGTACGATGCTAAGACTTTGGCGTCCCTGCAGGCGAAACCAAAGTCCGAGACCGGGAAGGTGATGAACCTCCTGCGTGACCTGAGGACGAAGGTTGAAGCGGAAGCCGCGACCCAACCGGCGCTGACAGGCATTCTCGATCGCGCACAGAAGGTGCGAGAAGCGTTCGAGGCGCGCCAGCTTTCCACGAAGGACGCCCTCGGTCAGATTCAGATGCTTCTCGATGAGCATGGGAAAGCCCTTGCCGAGCGTGAGCGGCTCGGGATGGACGAGGGGACATTTGCGACCTACTGGACGCTAACTAAGGCCGGCATCAAGGACGCACAGGAACTCGCGACCGAGATCGGCGATGTTTTCTTGCGATTCCCAAACTGGATGAGGAACGCGGACGAACTGCGACAGCTCAAGGCCGAGGTCTACAAGGTCCTGCTCAAGGAGGTTTCGGGCAAACGGATGGTCGAGATCGCAGATCAGATTCTCGCAGCAAGAACCGTATGAGTACGACAAACGAAAACGTCGAGTTTCGAAATCGCGTCCGAGCCTGGGCCTGCCGCATTCGCGTCTCGCCTCGCCAAATTCGCGTCCAGCGGATGACTCGAAAGTGGGCGTCATGCTCCACTAGCGGTTGGATTTCCTTCGCCGACGATCTCCTCGACATGCCCACCGCCTTCCAAGATTACGTCATCGTGCATGAACTACTGCATATCAAGCTGCGAAACCACGGACGGGTTTTCCGCAGCCTTCTCTCCTCCTTCGTTCCCGGTTGGCAGCGGTACCATGATGCGTGCGTCCCCGACGAATCCCACTCGGTCAGCGTTTGCATGTAGTCACAAGCGGTCGGATCTTACTTATATGCGCGACCAGGAACGGGTGGGAGATCATCCTGGGCAGGTGCGCCCGGAGGAGGAGTGACACTGTTGGTGCCAACAAATCCTGAACAGAAACAGGCAGTTCCTGCTGGCTTGGCACCAAATTCTCGCTCCCTGAAATGCTCGAACCCACCGGAAAATCTAGGCTATTTCGTGAATGGCCGAAAATCCTAAGTCTGGCGCGTCTACCAGTTCCGCCATCCCCGCGTCGTGATTTGGTTATGTTAACAGGCTCATGGTGTAGTGGAAGCTACGTTTGGTGCCAGGTACCACTTTGGTACCAACTTCTGCAAGTCCGGCGCGCAACACTGGTCGCTACTCCTCGAACGCTCCGACGTCAGAGCCAACCCCGCTCGCGGATCGGGTCTCCACTGTCTGATTGGCGACATACTGCAAGACCGGCGTCAGATCGAGGCCTTCCGGGTTGCTGGTGACCGCAGGCGCAAGCGCGCCGCCGATGCCGAGAGCCGAAGATCCCGCGGCGAGGTGGAAATCGTTGCCCGCAGCGTTCACGAATCCCGGATCGTCGCCAGCAGGGGAAACCAGGCTCGCCGTACCGGTTGCCGCGGCCTTGCCCTGCTTCCAGAGCGACCAACCCGGCGAGATCCAGTTGGTGCCGAAATTGAGATTCTCCTGGCCGCAATAGCCGAACTGCAATGGCACACCGGCTGACCCCGCCGTGCGCGGCAGGCTCGCGTAGATGTTGTTGCGCTGGTCTATCACCCCGGGCAGTGTACCCGACGAACAGTCGTAGCCGCCCCACGTCTCGTTGAAGAGATCGAGCGAGCCGTAGGTGTCCGACTGGTTGGCCACCACCACGATCGTGTTGTCGTAGAAAGCGAGCATGCCGTTGGCTTGATTGGCCCGGCCCTGGCCCGACTGGTCGTCCTCGTTCCAGTGGACGAAGTCCTGGCCGAGAATGAGGTTCACGATGATGTTGCCGTACACGAAGTCGTGCCCGTAGGTCGGCAGAGAGCCGAGCACGGGCCAGCTATTCTGTGGGTTCACCAGATCCAGGTCCCAGCCCTGCGGCGACTGCTCGATGTAGTTGTAACGGACAATGGTGCCCGCGGAGCGGTCCTTGATCTGGTTGCCTAGGGCGCCAGTCTTTATCTGGCCGTAGTGGTTGTATTCGATGACCACCCCTTGGGACTCGGTGTAACTTTGGTGGCAGGTGTAGTCGCCTACCGTCCCGTTGTCGTAGAAGTAGTTGGCCTGCAGCACAGTGTCGACCTCGAGACCCGCCCAGTAGGTTCCGGGCGCCGACCCGTCTCCAATCCAATTGTAGAAGCCGAGGCCGCAATTGTGGAGCGTGTTGCCGCTGATCAGGACGTGACTGGCGGAACGGGAGTAGATGCACGCGCTGAACGAACCGTAGTTGGCGGTGGTGCCGTTTTCAGCCGTGAACTTGTAGGCGGCGCCCGAGTCCCTCACCTCCAGTCCGGCAATCTGGACGTAGGCCGGGAGCACGGTGCTGGTGTTGACCGCGATCTGGACGATGCCCGAGTCCTGGATGGCGCTGCCGCCGGTGGCGTCCTGCCAGTAGTGGTGCATGTTCTTGCTGGTCGTGGCGCCGTCCCCGGAGATGGCGGGCAGCTCACAATTCGGTCCCCCGACCCCGAGCACGCGAATCCACTGTGAGGCCGTTCCCTGGCCAGAGACCAGGAACTTCTCATGGTACGGCGTGCTCTGATAGTGGATGTAGACCGTATCACCGGCTTTCAGGCTGTACCAGGGCACGGCACCGATGGTGGTATAGGTCTGCCCCGGGCCGACGTGGTAACTGGTGCCCCCGCCACCGGGCGCAGTGGTGCCAAGTCTGGGACAGGCCGCGCCGGTGTCGCTCCCGGTGTCGGTCCCGGTGCTAGTGCCCGTGTTGATAACGGTGCTGCTTGGGGTTGCAGTCCCGGTACTTGTCCCGGTATTCGTCGCAGAGGGCGTCGATTTCAGGCTTCCTCCGCACGCCGCAAAGATGAGAATCGGCATGGAGGAGAGCAGAACGAGCAATGGTTTCATGGCGAACTCCTCACAGCTATCAAGTCTGGCACGATGTCGGCGACGAAGACTCCGGAATCTCTTGCGGCGGCGCTGGGTCATCAGCGTCAAACAGACGAAGATCCCGGTCCGCCTGATTGAGGTCCGGTCTGTGTCTGCAGTCTGGAAACGCTACTGGCAGACGCCAGCGACGCAGGTCTGGCCGGTGACGCACCTCTTGCCGCAAGCACCGCAATTCGACGCGTTGGTACTGGTGTTCACGCAGGTGTCGCCACAGCGCTTCTGGCCTGTCGGACAGCCGGCAGAGCAGAGACCGGCCTCACACATCTGGCCCGGAGGGCAGACAGTGTCACAATCGCCGCAATAGCGGCTGTCGGTGTTCACGTCTACGCAGTCACCTCCTCCACCTCCTCCACCTCCGCACACCATGAAGGCGGCAGCTCCGCCGCAGTTAGCGGTGCACACGCCGGCCACACAATGCTCGGTCGGCTTGCACATTTTGCCGCAGGCGCCACAGTTGTCTGTGGCGCTGGTCAGATCGACGCAGTTACCGGGCGGGCACATCGTCGTCGTGGGGCTAGGGCAGGTCGCAGTGCAAGCGCCATCCACGCAGGTCTGGTTCATCGGACAGGTCACGCCACAAGCACCGCAGTTGTTGCGATCGGTCATGATGGCCGCGTAGTAGGTGCCGCAATTTGCAAACGCCCCGTCCATTGGGAGGACGAAGGAGCCGATATCGGTGCACTGCCCCTCGATGCAGGCCGTCCCCGGCAGGCACGGCAGGCCGCACCCGCCACAGTTGAGAAATGACGTGCGCAGATCGACGCACCCAGACCCGCACAGGATCAGGATTCCGCAGCTGTCCAGGCAGGTCCCCTCTGCGCACTGCTGGCCGCCGGTGCACTCCTGGCCACAGGCGCCGCAGTTGTTCTGATCGTCGCTGATGTTCGCGTAGCGGCCACCGCAGTCCTGGATCACGCCGCCGGCGGTGAAGCTCACACACTGGCCGTTCTGGCAGACCGTGTCCGCTGGACAGACATTGCCCGGGGCGCCGCAATTGAGGGCGCTTGACTGAAGGTTCACACAGGTGCCGTCCACCACCTGATAGCCGAGCGGGCAATTCGACGCGGAATCACAGAGCCCGACGTTGCACACCTGACCAGGCAGGCAAGCCTGGCCGCAGATCCCGCACTGGCTGAATGACGCCGGGGAACCGCAACGATCCCCGCACGTCAAGTCGGATGAAGTACAGGCCGCGTAGCAGGCGCCACCGATGCAACTCTCCAGGCGCGCGCACAGGTTGCCGCAAGCGCCACAGTTGTTCTCATCGCTGGCCAGTGTCGAGCACGTGCCGCCGCAATTGACCTGTCCCGCCGGACAGGTCGCGGTACACTGGCCGTTGACGCAGGCCTGGCCGCTGGCGCACGCATTGAAACAGGCACCACAACTGCTGGCGTCGTCGAGCAGGTTCAGGCAGGCACGCCCGCACTGGGTGGTGCCGGGACTGCACGCGCTCGTGCACTGGCCGTTGACGCAGACCTGGTCCGATTTGCAGGCAACGTCGCACGAGCCGCAATAGTTGGGGTTGGAAGCGAGGTCAGTGCAGATGCCGATGCAGTTGTAGCCCGAGATGCAGGAACTAGCGCACTGTCCATTGTTGCAGGCGGTTCCACCGGAGCACGCCAACCCGACCGAGCCGCAGTTGTTGGAGTCGGTTTTCACATTCACGCACGCCGTGCTCGGTCCCTCGTTGGTGAAGACCGGCGCGGCAACCTGGCTGGCTGGGCAGTTGGTCGTGCACACGCCGTTGGAGCACGCCTGGCCGTCGGGACATGGGTTGTCGCAGGCGCCGCAGTGTTTGGCCGACGTCTTCAGATTCACGCACAGATCGCCGCACAGGGTGGCATCCTGGGGACACGTGGCGGTACAGGTGCCGCCCACGCAGGCCTGCTTGCCTGGGCAGACATTGCCGCAGCCGCCGCAGTTCAGCGGGTGACTGAGCGGGTCCACGCACCCCGGGCCGCACAGGGTGCGTCCCACCGCGCAGGTATCGGTCGTGGGAAAGTCGACGTAGACAGGAAGGCTGGCGCCGGGAGCGGACGGATTGCTGCAGCCGCTGATAACGACGAGTCCGGCAAGGGTAAATACGAATCTGGCGGTTGACATGGAACACTCTCCTATCTGGTTGGTCCCGAACAGTGGCTCACCTGTTGTTCTTCATGGCGTGGCAACCGTGGGTTGCCAAAGTGCCGCGATGCCGAGGTTCAAGCATGATATGGAAAAGCCATCCGGCTACTTGGATTTTGTCGCCCGTTGGGTGCGGGGACGATGCACGTTGAAGGCGGGTTTCTGGTTGGGATCGCAGTTGGGACCGAACCCGTCGGCCTTGAAGTCGTAGATCAGACGGCCGCTCATGCGACCCTTGACCGCCTCGATCTCGACCTGGTGCTGGCCAGCACGGGCGGGCGAGCAGTACGACAGCAGGTAGTAGCGACGGGAGAAACCCTCGATGCGCCGGCCGATTTCTTCGAAGCCCCGGGTGATGTCCTGCGGGTTCTTCGAGGTGAAGGTGCCGGACCGGCCGATGGCGCGGACCTCGGCGTCGTTCGCCTCGCCGCCCACTGCGATGGCGTAGATGTCGATCGGGGTGTCGGCCACTGCTGCGCGCAGGGTTTGCGCCGTGACCCGGCCGGCGTGGTCGGTACCGTCGGTAAAAACCACCAGGGTGCCGAAGCGCAAAGGAACGGTGGCATGGTCCATTTGATGCTCCAGGATCTTGATCGCTTCCACCACCGCGCCGTTCAGATTGGTCGAAGGATCTCGGGGCCGGTACCAGGCCAGGCTGTTGATGGCTGTGTCGGCGTTGGGGGCGCCGAAGCCGGCGATGGGCGTGACGTGTGGACTGCCATCGAACGCGTACACCGCCAGCTTCTGGCGCGATCCAACACGTTTCGAGAAGTTGGCGGCTGCTTCCACCAGTTGGTTCACCTCGGGCGAGCCGACCACCGAGCCGCTCATGTCCACCAGCAGCAGGGCGTAGAACGCGGCCGCCACCTCTGGTTGCAAGATGGTCTGGCGGCTCTCGTACACCGATACGGGATGGTCATCCTCGTAGATGTGGAAGTCCTCGGGGCGGAGGTCCGGCACTGGCTCGCCGCGGGTGGTGTCAACCGTGAAGTACACCGCGATGTTGGAGGGCTTCTGCACCGAGCGGTCAACCATCTGGAGGTTAAGGCCAGCGCAACCCGAAACCAGGATCGCTAGCGAGGCGCGAAGCAGCGAACGGAAGCTCGGGCTCATGGCGGCGGAGTATAGACGCCGCCCTGGCGGTTGCGACCGGATTGTTGCGACGGCGGGCACGGCGCCGAGGTTCGACATGGCTGCGCAATGGATGACTCAGCAATTCTGTCCGCGCGTGCGCTGATCCGTGGCGTGATCCGCTGCCTGGCGCACCGGCCTGATCCAACTTTCGCACCGCCTTGCCCAAGGCGGACAATGCTGATAGGAGTGCAACCAGATCCGAGTCGACACGATCTTTTCAGGAAAGGGCCGGAAACATGGGAAAGACAGCAACGATTTTTTCGACGATCACGGCGTGGATGGGATGCTTGGCCTTCGCTGTAGCAATCGCGAATTGCAACAGCACGAATTCCAGCGGGAACCAGAACACGGGTGGGCAGACCGCCACGGGTAGTTCGTCCAGCCACGGCGGGTCATCGAGCGCGAGCAGTTCGTCGTCGAACGGTGGGTCGTCAAGTGGCGGGTCATCGAGCGCGAGCAGTTCGTCGTCGAGCGGCGGTTCGTCGAGCGGCGGGTCATCGAGCGCGAGCAGTTCGTCGTCGAGCGGCGGTTCGTCGAGCGGCGGGTCATCGAGCGCGAGC
>Ga0181530_10002989_pt1 | contig 19405 bp, 17 predicted proteins | sample PEATcosm2014_Bin_42_FD_119769 | JGI IMG/M metagenome (GOLD analysis project Ga0181530, IMG submission 119769) | Peatland microbial communities from MTU Mesocosm Facility, Houghton, MI, USA - PEATcosm2014_Bin10_60_metaG | ecosystem: Environmental > Terrestrial > Soil > Wetlands > Peat | place... | reverse complement strand
GGTCACCCAGAGAAATTTAAACTGATCGCCCTTTACCATATTTTTGATCTTTGCAAGCTCGAGCCTGAGCTGGCCGAGAGCGGTGAAACAAACCTTCTCCGGCGCGGCGATCATGAAAACCATGTCGCCCGGCACGGCGCCGGTCCGCTCCTTCAATCCGAGAAGCTCGGCGTCCGAAAAGAATTTCTTCGAAGGACCGTCGAAATACGAATCGGTCAAGCGCAGCCAGACGAGGCCCTTTGCGTCGAAAGTCGCGACGTGCGCGGTCAACGCGTCGATGGTTTTGCGCGAAAAATCGCCGCATCCTCCGCCGGCGATCGCGGCAATGGCGCCGCCGTTTTCGACAACCGAACGGAAGACCTGGAACCCGGTCGAGGCGAATAGGTGCGTTACGGTAATAATCGGCATATCGAAACGTACGTCCGGTTTATCGCTGCCGTACCGATGAAATGCCTCTTCATAGTGCAGCCGCGGGAAGGGCGCGTCCACGACGCGGCCGAGGCATGCCGCAAAGACCGCGACGATCATCCGTTCGAAGACGGCGAAGATATCGCTCTCGTCAATAAATGAGAGTTCGGCGTCGATCTGGGTGAATTCGAGCTGCCGGTCGGCGCGCAGATCCTCATCGCGGAAACAGCGCGCAATTTGAAAATAACGGTCGAACCCGGACACCATGAGAATCTGCTTGAACGTTTGCGGAGACTGCGGCAGGGCGTAGAACTTCCCTTTGTTAATACGGGATGGGACGAGGAAATCCCGCGCGCCCTCGGGCGTGCTTTTCATGAGAATCGGCGTTTCGATTTCAACGAACCCCTCGTTCCACAAATATTTTCTCGCCTCGGCGACGACCTGGTGGCGAAACAGAATGACCTGCTGCCGGTGCGGTCTGCGCAGGTCAAGGTAACGATAGGTGAGACTGAGTTCTTCGGACTCGGAGGAGTCGGGATCGTTGACATGGAGAGGCGGGGTATCCGCGGCATTGAAAATCTGCAGGTCCGAGGCCGCAACCTCGATCTCGCCGGTTGCCATCTTCGGGTTCGCCATGTTCTCAGGTCGTTTTTGGACTACGCCAGCGACGGCGATCACGAACTCATGCCGGAGAAGCGATGCACGCTCCGTAAGCACGGCATCGTCGGCCGGATTGAATATCACCTGCGTGACGCCCCAGCGGTCACGCACATCGATGAAGATAATGCCGCCATGGTTGCGCCAATTGTGAACCCATCCATTGAGCATCACCTGCATCCCGGTGTTCGATGCCGCTAATTCACCGCAGGTATGCGTTCTTCGCCATTTGTTCATGATGCTCATGGTAGATTCTCCGGGAATGCATAAAAAGGATTGTAGATGTGCAGAGTTCAAGAGGAAAGATAAATCTCAAGGAATAGTAACTCTCCATATTTTACCTAATCGAAAAGTTGACTATGGCAACTGGTCACGATGCAGAGATCGAAACGGGATTTCAGCAGGCTCAGCCCTTCGGCAACGCCCGGGAGCGCGATCTCGCGCGTTGTCACGAACGTGTGGAAGAGATTTTTCTCGACGTTACTGCATCCCCGCTTCTTTTTTAATCGCTTTTACCATGTCGAGCTTTTCCCAGGTAAAATCCGGAAGCTCGCGGCCGAAATGGCCGTTGCGCGCCGTTTCCCGGTATATCGGCCGTTTGAGCTTCAACGTGCCGATGATCGCCGCCGGGCGAAGATCGAAGAGCTTCTCGATGATCGCGCAGATCTTTTCCTCGGAAAGCGTGCTCGTGCCGCAGGTGTCGACATGGATCGACAGCGGCTTCGCCACACCGATTGCATAGGAGAGCTGCACCGTACAGTGAGTAGCCAGGCCTGCCGCCACGATGTTTTTCGCCACCCAGCGCGCCGCATAGGTTGCGCTGCGGTCGACCTTGGACGGATCCTTGCCCGAGAATGCGCCGCCGCCGTGCGGAGCATAGCCGCCGTAAGTGTCGACAACGATCTTGCGGCCGGTAACGCCTGAATCGCCGTGTGGTCCTCCGACCACAAAGCGGCCGGTAGGATTGACATGATAGACAGTTTTTGCGTCCAGCATGCCTGACGGAATCACCTTCCTGATGATCCTATCGATCATATCTTTTTTGATCTTCGCATAGCTGACGTCCGGCGAGTGCTGTGTGGAAAGCACAACGGTATCGACGCGGACCGCTTTCCTGTCGTTGTATTCGACCGTGACCTGCGACTTGCCGTCTGGGCGCAGGTAAGGGATTGCTCCCGATTCGCGCGCATCGGTCAATGCTTCCACGAGTTTATGCGCGTAGTAGATGGGCAGGGGCATGTAGGTTTTGGTTTCGTTGCAGGCATAGCCGAACATGATGCCTTGGTCGCCGGCGCCCTGTTCCTTATGAAGCCCCTTGCCTTCGGTAACGCCCTGCGAAATATCGGGCGACTGCTGATGGACTGAGACGAGAACGCCGCAGGAATTTGCGTCGAATCCGAGAACGGGGTCGTTGTACCCGATTTTCGCGATGGTTTCCCGTACAATGCTCTGCACATCGACTATCGCTTTGGAGGTCACCTCGCCCGCTACCACCACCAGACCCGTCGTAACCATCGTTTCGCACGCAACGCGCGAATGGGGGTCCTGGGCGAGCATGGCATCGAGAATGGCATCGGAAATCTGGTCGCAGACCTTGTCCGGATGTCCCTGGGTTACACTTTCTGAAGTAAAGAAATGACGCACAGCGCCTCCTGGAATGAGATTCTTTGGTGGTTGGTATCAAAATAGAAAATGTGGAAAATAGTTTTTCGGGGGATTGATGGACAAGGACGGGCGGAGGTCGATGTCGTACCCGGAGTGGCAACGGTCCCGAAGAATCCGTAGCCGTTATTACGGTATTATCACCGAAAATCAACGGGCAGATTTGGGGCTTGCGCCGCTGTGACCGCGAGTTCGTCGCATCGCTCGTTCTCCGGATGCCCGGCGTGTCCCCTGATCCACTGAAAGGACACGCGGTGGCGTTCCAGCAGCGGCAACAGCCGTTTCCATAGATCGACATTCTGTACTATCTCGTTTTTCCCGCGTCGCCAGCCTCGGGTTTCCCAGCTGAAAACCCACCGTTTTTCGATCGAGTTGACCAGGTATTGCGAATCGGTGACAATGGTCACCTCGCAGGGCTCACGTAACGCTTCAAGTGCCGCAATGGCTCCCATGATCTCCATCCGGTTATTGGTAGTGTCCCGGAATCCGCCGGAGAGTTCTTTTTCAGTGCCATTGTAACGGAGAATAGCGCCGTAGCCCCCGGGGCCGGGATTTCCTGAACAGGCGCCGTCAGTATAAACGAAAATTTTTTTCATGGCAAAGGATCACATCGAAGCACCATGCTCAGGTGATAAGGTTCTTCAACTCCTCATGGGCGATTTTTACCTCTCGGATTTTGAGGTCCAGTGCCCGGTACTTCCTGAATGAGAGGCCGACGATCCAGCTGCCGAGACCGAGCAGTATGATGCTGATAGATACCAGTGGGATAAACAGGTACAGCACTTTTGACGATTCATAGTAGTGCGAGGTGGCAATCAGGATACTGGCGACCGAAAGTGGAAGCGCGAAAAGCGCGATCCCCGTCCGCAAAAGCGATAAATTAGTGCGTTTCTCCGCAAGCAGCAATTGGACCTTTTCAAACTCATTGGCGAGCGAATCGTTTCCGTGCGATGGTTCCATTCAACCGTTACCCTGTTTCCGATTGGGTTACAAAAAAAATTCACATTTCGGCAACTCCCGGGGGCCGCCCCCGCCTGTGACCGTTGTTCATTGGTGAAATATCCTTCATGCCGACATGCGCGGCCACTACGTCCTGCACTGAACTTTCAGGAAACCGAACACCGTTACCCGCATGATCCTTTAGATTAAGGACAAGGGTGGATATGAGGGAAATAGTCAACCCTGTTTTTCTTATATTCTTTTACCGTGGGGAGTTCCCGATACTGGGTAATGCCCGAATCCGCTGCAATCGCATGAATAACTTTCCGGCAGTCTGCCGTGGATCGGCCATGGATCATAATATAGACGGAATACGGCCATCCCGGACGTTGCGGGCGTTCATAACAATGGCTGACCTGCTTTCGGCGCGCTGCCGCCTGCCCTAAAATAGCCGTTTTTTCCGGAGGCGTCTTCCAAACCGTCAGAATGTTTGCAGGGTAACCGGCTTGAACGGGTTTAAGGACTGCGGCAATGCGCCGAATCGCACCGGCCTGCAAATACCGTTGCACCTCCGCCGTTATTTGTCCCTCAGTTAACCCGAGCCTCCGTGCCGCCGGGCGATAGGGTCGAATGGTGACCCGGAGGTCTTTTTGCAATTCGCGAACAAAAAATTTATTGATGGCAAGAGGGAGTGGCGGGCGTTTTGGGGGCGACTTATCCGACGCCCTCGTCGATTGAGTTCGCTTTTGATCTCCCATACCCATATCGAGCTGAAAGCTGACCTTGAAATTTTTAATGGTCGGAAGAAAGAGCCAGTCACTCACTCTCGCACAGGAAGCCATTTCTGCAACCTCCTTTGAAAGTTCACGATTTCGGGGAACGGTAACCGTAAACCAGAGAGTATATCTGCCGTTTCTCGCGTAATTATGCGTTACCGCCGGGTTTGCATTAAGCCGTTGGGCGACCTCATTAATCCGTTCACGAGGCACTTTGAATGCCGCGAGCACGCTATGGTAACCGATTTTTGAAGAATCGAATATCGCACCGATTTGACGAATAATATTTTTATGCTTGAGTCGCACGATGCGCCCGATTACCTCACGAGGCGAAAGCCCCAGGCGACAGGCGATGGTCGAAAAGGGCGTAGTCGTGAGTGGAAAGTCATACTGAAGGCGATTGAGAATTGCCTTGTCGACCGCATCCATCAGTAACACTTCCTCAGGGCGGCAGAAGAGGCGATAATGGTTTTTTCAATATCGTCGTCGGAATGCGCGGCGGATACAAACGCCGCTTCGAATTGCGAAGGAGCAAAGTAAACCCCGTTTTGCAATGATTCCCGGAAATAGCGCGCATACACGGCGGTGTCACTGGTTTTCGCGGCATTCCAATCCGTGATGCTTTCCCGGTCGGTAAAAAAGAGGGTCATCATGGACCCAACCCGATTAAGCACCGCTTGCACCCCTGCATGCAGGCAGTTTTGCATGAGACCGTCGGCCAGGCGTGCTGAACGGCGTTCAAGGTTTTGATAAAAATCAGGATCTTGGCGTATGCAGGTGAGCGTTGCCAGTCCCGCTGCCATGGCCAGTGGATTTCCCGAGAGAGTACCAGCCTGGTAGATGCTTCCCAGAGGCGCCATCTGTTCCATTATTCGTCGATTGCCGCCGTAGGCGCCAACCGGCAACCCGCCGCCGATTACCTTGCCGAAAGTTGAAAGATCAGGCCGGATCCCGTAGAGTTCCTGCGCTCCTCCGGCGGAAACACGGAATCCGGTCATTACCTCATCAAAAATGAGGAGGCTTCCAAAGCGGGTGGTAATGTCGCGTAACCCCTTCAGAAAACCCTCTCTCGGTGCAACTACCCCCATGTTCCCGGCAACCGGTTCGACGATGATCGCGGCTATCCGTTCGCCATGTTTTTCAAAGAGCATTTTTACCGAATCAAGATCGTTATAGTGGGCAATCAGGGTGTCTCGGGCGGTCCCGATGGTAACCCCGGAACTGTCCGGGATGCCGAGCGTGGCCGCGCCGGACCCGGCCGCAATAAGAAAACTATCGCCATGACCATGGTAGCATCCTTCAAATTTGACGATGCAGTCCCGTTTGGTGTATCCGCGAGCGAGACGTGCCGCGCTCATGGTCGCTTCGGTTCCGGAATTAACAAAACGAACGAGCTCAATCGAAGGAACCTGCTGGATGATGGTTCGCGCCAGCGCTGTTTCAATGAGCGTCGGCGCGCCAAAACTTGTTCCTTTTTCCGCGGCGTCATGGATGGCTTTTACCACCCCGGGATGGGCATGTCCGAGAATCAACGGACCCCAGGAGCCGACATAATCAAGATAACCATTGCCGTCGATATCGTGAATCGATGAGCCGTTGCCATAGGCAAAGAACAACGGACTGCCCCCCACGCCTTTGAACGCGCGGACCGGCGAGTTGACGCCGCCGGTGATTACTTTTTTTGCTTCCTGAAATGCGGCGCGGCTTTTAACGGTATCACGCATGGATGCGTCCTGCCCGTCTTTCGCCACGGGGTTCGTAGGTGCAGTACGGTTCTTCCGCGAGATAATCCCCGCCCGTGGCGTATGCGCGGGCCCGGCATCCGCCGCAGGCCCTACGATAGTCGCAGTACCCGCAGCGTCCGTGGTAGGCGTCAAGATCACGCAACTCGCGGAAGAGCGGCGAGTTTTCCCAAACCGGTTGTAAATTAAGCTCATTTTCCCTGAGGTCACCCGCGGGGATATCGAGAAAACCGCAGATCTGTGTGATTCCGATATGGGATATGAAGGCAAATCCCTGGCCGCCGAGACAACCTTTTGTCATGGCATCGAGACCGTGGGTTTCCGGGTGCACGGTTTTGCCGGCGAGTCGTTCCCGTTGCCGGAGAATGCGGTAATAGTGGGGCGCGCAGGTCGGTTTAAGGGTTATCCCTGTCGGCGAACGATGGTCGTAAATCCAGTTCAGTACCATTTCGTACTCTTCCGGCGAGATCTCCTGATCGAGGATCTCCCTGCCCCGGCCGGTCGGCACGAGTAAAAATGGATGAAACGAAACGGCGCCGAGAGAATTTACAAGGTCGAAAATAGCTTGCAGCTCGCCGATATTCATTCTTGTGATCGTGGTATTGATCTGGAACTCCAACCTGGCTGACCTGGCCGCTTTGATCCCCGTCATAACGCCATCAAAAGCTCCTGCGACTCCGCGAAAAGCGTCGTGGCTTTGCGCAGTTGCGCCGTCGATGCTCAGGCTGATCCGCCGGATTCCCGCGGTTTTCAGCTTTGAGCAGGTTTCTTCCGTTAATAACGCTCCGCACGGCGCCATGACTATCCGCAAGCCGAGGCCGGTACCGTATTCGGCAATATGATAAATATCGGGACGAAGCATCGGTTCACCGCCTGTCAGAATAATGATTGGCCGGGCAAAAGCGACGATGTTGCGCAGCACTTGTTTGCACTCAGCCGTCGTTAGCTCTCCCTGGTATGGCCCTTTCCGCGCAGTAGCGCGGCAGTGGCGGCAATGAAGATTGCAGGAACGCGTTATTTCCCAGGCTACGATTCGCAGCTCCTTGCAGGTTCGATCAGCGGTGGCGGCGGCGGGCATGCGCCTTATCTCCCTTTGGCGAGGCGCTTCGCCGCTTCTATGGCGTGATAGGTAATGATCAAATCCGCTCCGGCGCGTTTAATTGAGGTGAGAATCTCCATCATGACGGCGGTGCCGTCGATCCAGCCTTTTTCCGCTGCAGCCTTTACCATGGAATATTCACCGCTCACGTTGTACGCCGCAACCGGAAGGTTGCATGCATCCTTGATACGCAGGATAATATCAAGATAGCTCAGCGCCGGTTTAACCATGACAATGTCCGCGTTTTCCTCTATATCCAATTGTACTTCACGCAGCGCCTCGTTGCCGTTCCGTGGATCCATCTGGTAGCCGCGTCGGTCGCCGAATTGGGGCGTCGAATCCGCCGCCTCCCGGAACGGGCCATAGAAAGCGGATGCGTATTTGGCCGCGTAGGACAAAATCGGGAGAAGCTCAAAGCCCGCCGTGTCAAGCCGTTCGCGGATCCCGCCGATTCTGCCGTCCATCATATCACTTGGCGCAACCATGTCGCACCCGGCACGGGCATGTGAGAGCGCCTGGTGTGCAAGGATTTCGATCGTGGGGTCGTTTGCCACTTCGCCATTGATTACGGGACCACAATGACCGTGCGTGGTGTATTCACAATTACATACATCGGTGATGACATACAGATCCTTGAAATGTTTTTTAATCGCTCGGATGGTCCGCTGCACTATGCCGCCTGCCGCATACCCGATCCTGCCTTCATCGTCTTTTTTATCCGGGATGCCGAACAGCAGGACCGCGCCCACACCGGCATCGGCGGCTTCTCCGCACGTTTTGAGGACTTTATCGATGGATAATCGACATACCCCCGGCATGGAGGATATCGGTTTACGGACCTGGTTCCCATGGCACACGAAGAGTGGCAGAATAAAATCATCGACTGAAAGCCGGGTTTCGGCAACCATATTCCGGATGGTCGCATTCCGCCGCAACCGCCTCATACGTGTCCCGGGAAATCCCATGGAGTACCACCTTCTCTTTATTCAAGTTACTGATAACGGGTTGTAATCTCTTCTTCAGTCAGAAAACAGGCAGGGTCTTCGGCCCAGACATTGCCGGACACTGCTTCTGCCCGTACCCTGAAATTGCCGTTACAGATATCCAGATAGACGCATCTGCCGCATTTGCCGGTCAATCTGCGCCGACGGTTTTTAAGGCCGGCCATGAGTTCGTTGCCGGTGTCCGTCCATATCTCCTGAAAGGGTCGTTCTTTGACATTGCCGAAAGAGTAATGGCGCCAGAACTGGTCGGCATGCACGGAGCCGTCCCAGCTCACGCAGCCGATGCCGATCCCCGAATTGTTCCCGCCGTTCATGGTCAAGAGGTCGAGAACGGCCATAGCGCGGGGCGACCCTTCCCTGCGCATGCGCAGATAGAGGTAAACCCCGTCCGCATGATTATCAACCGTCAGGACTTCCTTTGGCAGTCCCCTGGCATGGAGATCGGACGTGAGATCGATTATCCGGTCAAGGGTGGTCCTGCACTCCTGCGCGTTCAGGTCCTCGCCCCGCAGCGTGCTGCCCCTGCCGGCATACACAAGATGATAAAAACAAACGCGGGGAATGTTTAATTCTTCGAGTAGTTTAAAGATGCCCGGAATCTCTTCGACATTACGTTTGTTAATGGTAAAACGCAGCCCCACCTTGACCCCGGCGTCGATGCAATAGCGGATTCCCCGGAGAGCAAGGTCGAATGCGCCGGGTGAATCGCGGAACCGGTCATTGACATCGCGCATCCCGTCCAGACTGACGCCGACATAGGACAGCCCGATGTCCCTGAGTCCGGCGGCGACGCTTTCCGTAATCAGGGTTCCGTTGGTCGACAGGACCGTGCGCAGGCCGAGGCTCTTGGCCCGACGAATGAGCCTTGAAAGATCGGGTCGCATGAGGGGCTCACCTCCGGAAAAAAGCAGCACGGGCACTTTGAATTCACCAAGTTCATCGATGAACTTTTCCGCCTCCCGGGTGTTCAACTCACCCGCATACTCCTCATTGTGGGAGTGCGAATAGCAGTGAACGCATCGCAGATTGCAGCGCCTGCCCACGTTCCACACCACGACCGGCTTCTTATCGGAAGAAAACTGGAGCAGATGGGATGGCAGTTTGCCGGAATTTCGCCGGTACCGCAACGCGTCGGACGTCTCAACGGTTCCGCAATAAAGCTTTGAAATTCCTATCATTTTTGTAAATACTCCCGTATGGAGGCGACCAGTCCCGGAATGGTATGCTGCCGCGCCTCAATAAGCGGGGTGATTCCGAAACGCCTGATGGCGGCGGTCGTCAGCGGACCGATACTGACCGCTTTAAGCGAAGGCGCGATTCGTGCAAACTCTTCGGTGGTGAAAAGCGCGACAAAGTTCTCGAACGTCGAAGAACTCGAAAATGTGATAAGATCGTACCGGTCGTTAAGAATATCCTCCTTAATTGACGTGTCAGCATGGCTTGGCCGGACTGTTTTATAGGCGGTCGCAACCGTAAGCGCGGCGCCCCGGGCCCGCAGCGTGTCCGGCACTATGTCGCGCGCTTTTTCCGCACGGGGGAGCAACACCCGCACGTTGTTCCAGGAGAAGGCTTCAAGCGATCGGAGCAACCCCTCGGCCACCGCTTCCGGTGCGGTACTATCGACCTTGATCCGGTAGCTGTTTATAGCCGCCGTGGTGCCGGGGCCAATGGAGGCGATGCGCACGTTCCCCAGCGCGCGAATATCTCCCTTGATGGCAAGGAGCAGGTTGAAAAATGCGTTGACGCCGTTCGCGCTGGTGAATAGTATCCATTGATATTTATCAATATTCGCGATTTCCGCTGCCAAAGCGCTCTCTCGCCCGACCGGTTCGATTTCGATGGTCGGCAGTTCAAGTACCTCGGCGCCGAGATCGGTCAGCAGTACGGATAAATGATAGGCCTGGGTACGGGAGCGGGTGTTGATGATCCGTGTGCCGAAAAGCGGCCGGGTTTCAAACCATTGGAGCCGGTTACGCAATGCGACCACTTCCCCGATAATGATTATGGCGGGCGGTTTTATACATGCCCTGTCGGCAATCTCGGCAATAGTATCCAGTGTTCCGGTTACGGTTTGCTGCGTTAATTTTGTTCCCCATCGGATGAGCGCAACCGGTGTTTCGGGCGAACGCCCATACCGTATCAGTTCGACCGTGATCCCGGAAAGGTTGCCAACGCCCATGTAAAAGACTAAGGTATCAACTCCTTTGGCAAGGTATTCCCACCTGATATGTGCAAATGGTTTCGCGGGATCTTCGTTGCCGGTCACCAGAGCCACAGAAGAGGCCCAACCGCGGCTTGTAACTGGAATGCCGGCATAAGCGGGTGCCGCGATACCTGAGGTTACCCCCGGTACTACTTCAAAGGGAACTCCTGCCGCCCGAAGCGCCTCGCACTCCTCACTGCCACGGCCGAACACGAAGGGATCACCGCCTTTTAGACGGACAACGATTTTGCCCGCGCGCCCATTTTTTACAAGAAGCGAATTAATTTCCCGCTGTTCCAAGGTGTGGTGAGAAGTCGATTTTCCGACATAGATTTTCTCCGCCGACCGAGGAGCCTGCGCAAGAAAAGCGGGATCCGCAAGGTAATCGTAGATCACGACTTCCGCTTTTTGAAGGCACTGCACGCCTTTCAGCGTGATGAGTCCTGCGTCTCCAGGGCCGGCCCCGACCAGATAGACCATGCCTGACGCACCGCCGCTCATAGTTGAAACCTGATTTCGTTTCTGTCGCACAAAATAAGCATTTTTTCCGCTAAAGCCTTGCCGGCCGCATGATTTTCCTCCCTTGCGACCATCACTGTTTCGCGGACAAGACGCCCGCTATCCGGGTCGCCGATGACCCCTCGTATGGTCAGGCGATCGTTATCGATTTTTGCATAGACCGCAACGGGCATATGACAGCCACCGCCGATGATCGCCAGAAAATCACGTTCTGCGCATATTTCAAGCCTAGTTGAGGCATCGTCAATGGTGGCAGCTATGCGCTGGGCCTCACTGTCGGTTTTTTTGCACTCAATAGCAAGGCAGCCCTGGCCCGCCGCCGGCAGGCAGAGATCCATCGGCAGAAGGGCGTTTTCTTCAAAGTGCCGATTCAGCCGCAACATTCCCGCCGCTGCGGCTACTATGCCGTCGTACTGCCCCTCTTCGAGTTTCCGCAACCGGGTATCGAGATTCCCGCGCAAGTCCCTGAATATCAGGTCGGGTCTGACGGCTTTGAGTTGCATGAGACGCCGCAGACTCCCGACGCCGATAATTGCCGCGTGCGGCAGCTCATCGAGGAGCACCCTTTTTTTTGTGATCAGGCAATCGAAAGGATTTTGACGGAGCGGGAAGGCGGCAAGGATCAGGCCATCCACTCGCTGTACCGGAACATCCTTGAGACTGTGAACAGCCAAATCCGCGTCACCGGCCAACAGCGCTTTTTCGAGTTCATTGACGAATACGCCTTTCCCCCGGAATTGCGAAAGGGGGCGGTCCGTAATCCGGTCACCGGTCGTCGCGAGGGTGATAATTTCAAAAGTGAGGCCGGGGTTCCGCTCTTGAAGCATCGCCGCCAGATGGCTGGTCTGGGTAAACGCCAGCGCGCTTCCCCGGGTGACGACACGCAGGAGGGGGGCCACTAGTTAATCCGCTCCTTCTGCAATTCGCTGCTCGCCGAAGGCGGGGAGGTGTTTCAGCTCATTCCGTATGCGTTGCCGCAGGGCTCCGGCGCGTCCCCGGTAGGATGTCACCTCCAGTGAGAAAATGGTCTGCCAGAATCGGTCTTTACAATCAGTGGTCAGTCGTTTAATCGTGGGGCGCAACAGGCTGAGTTCGTCAATCATTACCTCATATTCATCGGGGACGTGCGCTTCCAATTCGGTGCGGATCTTTGCCGCTACTTTCGGCGCGGCTCCGCCCGTCCCGACCGCCACGCAAAGCTGCCCCTTCGTCATTACCGAAGGAACAATAAAAGTACAATGCTCCGGATCATCGACGATATTGACCAGAATCCCCATTTTTTTTGCGTCATTAAAAATGCGCTCGTTGACCGCCCGGTCATCGGTCGCACCGATCACGAGCTGCATTCCCTGCAGGAAACGTTCTTCGTAAGGTTCCCGAACCCATCGCAGGCGAGCTTGCCGGGCCAGTTCGGCAAGGTGATCGGTACCTTGCGGGCTGACGACCGTAACGTACGCGCCGGATTCAATGAGCGACTCTATTTTTCGCACCCCCACCTTTCCGCCTCCGACGACGAGGCAGTGGAGGCACTTCCCCTTGACGAAAACAGGATAAAACCGGTCATTCATCCCCGAATTCCTTGAGGCCGAAAATGGCGGTGAGGGATCTGGTGTACATAACCCCGTCGTTATCGGCGGCTATTTCCTTGAGAACCTTCGAAGGGTTGCTTAAGAAGCGTTTTGTCAATGATACGGCGAATTGCCTGATAATCTCCCGGGACCCCTCCGGCAGGGTGCCGATTTGAGCGGCATACCGTTTAAGCTCTTCATCGCGGAGCAGTTCAAACTGTTTTCGTAACGATATGAGCGTGGGCAGCGCCTTGAGCGAACGGTACCAGGCGAAATAGTTCTCCAGGTTCTCTTTGATGATTTCGCGCGCGTTGCCTATTTCGCTCGCTCTCATGCGTGAATTTTTAGAAACGAGGACCGACAGCTCGTCGAAACCATAAAGAAATACGTTCTGAAGATCACCGGCGCTCGGCTCAATATCGCGGGGAGCCGCAATGTCAATGAGAAAAATCGCCCGGTGTTTTCTCAAGCCCATGACTTTTTTGATCCGGTCGGCGGTCAGGATGAAATGGGGCGCGCCGGTCGAAGTAATGACGATGTCACATTCCGGCATGATCGAATCCACGTCATCCAGGAGCAGGGCCGTTCCGCCGAACTTTTCGGCCAGGGGCAGTGAATGCTCCGGCGTTCGATTGGCGAAGTAAATTTTTTTAATACCGGCTGTGGCCAGATGCCGGGCTGTCAGTTCGCCCATGTCGCCCGCGCCGATGATGAGAGCGGAGCGCATTGATAAATCGCCGAGGTTTTTTTTTGCCAGATCAACCGCAGCAGAAGGAACCGACAGAATACCGTCGCTGATCCTGGTCTCGGTACGGACTCGCTTGCCTGTTTCCATCGCAAAATGAAAAAGCTTGTTGAGTATGGTTCCGGTGTTGCCTCTATCCCGTGCGCTATAGTACGCTTCTTTAACTTGGCCAAGTATCTGTGTTTCGCCGATCACCATCGAATCGAGGCCGGCGACAACTGAGAAAAAGTGCTCTACCGCTTCTTCGCAATGATAAAAATAGAGTTGCGATTCGAACTCCTTGACTGGAATGCCGTGAAAATCCGAAAAGAAATTAAGCAATTGTTCCCTTGCCGATGTGGGATTTTCCATCACGGCATACACTTCAACCCGGTTGCAGGTTGAAAGGATAAACGATTCGAAAATATCCAAATTTCGGGCGAGTTTCCTGAGTGCCGTTTTGAGGTTGGTATTCGTAACAATGAGCCGGTCTCTGAGCTCGGTTTTGCTCGAGGTATGGTTCGTACCAAGCACAACGACATGTTTGCCCGGGGTGTTGGTGATAGAATCCATGTCAGTCCGCCAGCAGGCTATGAGAAGGCATCAATAATAATGTAAAAGAATATATAGATGTAAAGATACTACGTTGAAACGGACCGAATGTTTGGAGGAAGAGTAACGTTGGAACCGGTGCTTCATGCCGCTCGCAAAGGCATTGATGCACTGAACGCCTATCTGAACTATTTCTATTCTTTCAGGCAGGCCAGCATTTTATTTTAAAAACACGCTATTCGGGATTGCTACATTACCATGTGAACCTCCGGGAGAAATAATTATAATGAAAGAAATCCCACTCTCTAAGACTTTCCAGCTAATCGAGCTTGGTCCGGTCGTGCTGGTGACGACGGTGAACAATGGACGCGCCAACATCATGACGATGAGCTGGCATATGATGATGGAGTTTGAGCCTCCGCTCATCAGCTGCATCGTCAGCCCCGCAAATTATAGCTTCAAAGGATTATGTGCGACTAAGGAATGCGTGATTAGCATTCCCACGGTTGACCTCGCAACCAAGGTCGTCGAAATTGGCAACTGCTCAGGCAAGGACATCGATAAATTTGATACATTCTGTTTGACGTCACTGCTGGCGAAAAAAGTATTGGCGCCGTTAGTACGCGAGTGCCTCCATAATATAGAATGTCGCGTGGTGGACTCCAGCAAGGTAAAAAAGTACGGCCTTTTCATTCTTGAGGGAGTTAAAGCATGGACTGATGCTGAGCGTAAGGAACGCCGAACAATCCATGCCAACGGAGATGGCACATTTGTGGTCGATGGCAGGACCATTAACCTGAAGGAAAAGATGGTGAAATGGACTGCTCTCTGTAATAGCTAAAAAAAACAAAAATCTATGAAATGTCGTTTATGTCGAATTTTAAAGTGATTTATTATCTTTTACTTTCTCATGGTTCTGCCGAAACCATTCGTAGATAATCGTTGCGCTTGCGCAGGCAACATTGAGCGAGTCGATGCCTTCGGCCATGGGAACGGCGATCGTTTCATCGCATGCGTCCAGAACCGCCGGTGTAATGCCCTCGCCCTCACTGCCGAACACGATACAGCAGTCGCCGCTGAGGTCCGTTGCAAAGAGGGGCGCGCTCCCCGGCCGCGGGTGCGCCGCAAAAACGCGGAAGCCGAAATGCAATCGAAGTGTTTGAAGAGCAACGGCCAAATTTTCGGCATAATGTATCGGCAGTTTGAAAATGGTTCCCATAGAGTTGCGAACCGACCGGCGAAGCCAGGGGTCGGCCGACGTCTCTCCGACCATGAGCCCGCAAACGCCAAAGGCCGCGCAGTTGCGAACCACCACTCCGGTATTTTCCGCGCTCGTAAGGTGATCGGTAGCCGCCAGAATGCGGGGGCGCCGTGATGCGGCGGCAATCGTTTCTAACGTCAATGGCGGCGGTACCGCGCCTACGGCCATGATTCCCTGATGGCATGTAAAACCTACGATTTCTTCAAGGAGTTTTTTTCCGGCAATAAAAACGGAAATGCCTTCCTGCCGTTGTTCAAGGAGATTCCTGTGCCGTGCCAGAAGGTCTGCGGTCATGAGGACCGAGACCACTTCCACGTCATTTTCCAGGAGACGACGCACGACTTTTTCTCCCTCGGCGACAAACACGCCTCGTCGTCGGTGTGAAAGCGGCCGCCGCAACGTGCGATAGAGATCGAGTCCGGGCTCATCGAGTGATAAAATGGTTCGTATCGTACCGATCATTGCGCCTAAAAAATAGGTTATTACTTTGGTGTTGCCGTTTTTCGGAGCATAGCGGACCGGAAAGTGTGGATCGTATCTTTATAACGACCCCCGTTATTTCCGGGGAAATTGTTAAACGCGGAGGATTTGAAGAGAAGGATGCCATATACTCCGTTCATAAAAAAGGAAGCGCTGGGTTGGTCGGTTGGCAATGCATGCTACCGGGTGCGAAAGCCGGGAGTCGCGCTGCTGTTTTTTTTTGCCGACAGGGCAGGTGATCTGCTTTTTTTTCTGCGGAAGCGCCGTGTTCCGGCGGCGTCGCGATCCATCCTCGTCATCCAGCTGGATCATATCGGCGATATGATATTATGTACGCCGCTCATTGCCAATATCAGACGTGTATTTCCCGACGCCCGCCTCTCATTGCTGATTCGTGAATGCTCCGATCCGATTGCCCGGACCATCGAAGGCGTTGACGAGGTGCTGCACCTTCATACCCCTTGGTTGTCGCGCGAAAAAAATGTCGGGTGGACCGGCGTAATGAAGTTCTGTCTCCGGCGATTCAGGAAGTATGATTTGTCCTTCGAGGTGCATGGTGAGGTACGCACTATTGTTGTTGCATGGCTACTTTCCCGGTTTCGCGTCGGATTTGGCGTGCGGGGTGGCGGGTTTCTCCTGAATTGCAACGTCCCATGGGGGCGGGATTATTCAAAGCATATCGTCGAGGTTCAGCGACAACTCCTCGAATCCGTGGCAGCGGGAGCCGGACTTCAGGTCAGGCCGGGTTTGCGCATAGGGGCAGCTGTGGAAGAAAAAGCCGCCTCGCTGCTCAAAGCGTCCGGATTGGAGAAAAAAGGCTATATTTTTATCCAGATGAGCGCCGGCGAAACCAACCGGGAGTGGCCGCTTCATTACTGGAAAAACCTGATTGCCGCGCTCCTCGCAAAGGGATTCTCCATCGTATGCGCCGATCAGGACGTTTCGAAGAAAGCGGCCGTTTCCGGAGGACTCGATTTGGGACACCGACTTCATTTTTTCAGGGTTTCGCTGGTCGAATACACCATTTTTGTCAAATATGCCCGATGCGTCATCAGCATCGACACTTTTTGCAACCACCTCGCCTCATGCTTTAATACCCCTGCGCTCGCTCTCTATTCCGGCGTGAACTTCACGGCGGAATGGGGCCCGCTTTCCGATGAAAAAATTGTTCTGCAGAATACCGCCTGCTCCCTCTATCCCTGCGCATTGCGCAGGTGCCCATTTGACTATCCGAGCCCCTGCATGCAGGCGCTGTCCGTCGAATCCGCGATAGACAGCCTTACGCAGCTTCTCGGACTTCTCGGACGGAAAGAATCGGCCGGAGGATAGGCGAAACACGGAGATGTGCGCCGATCGACAGACCCGACAGCGTCGGTATTGCATGAATCTGCGGCAATAGCATCTACCTCGGGGTTTGGAATATTTTTACCCCTTATGCCCAAAGTTTTTTTCATCGAACCACCTCCGACGCTCGCCTGGACCTCTGATTCAAAAATATCCAAAGCAGGCCGACGTCATCCATGCCTCAATGAGACCGGCGAACAGACCTACAGCTATCAGAACCTTTTCAGCGCCGCCATTTTGCGGGAAAACGGTTTTGACGTGGAGTACATCCATTGTCCTACGCAAAGGCTCGATTGTCAGGCTGCTGAAGCGGCGATCGATGCGGCGCGGCCGTATGCAATTGTCATCATGAAGGAGCATATCAATGCCCGGGCGGCCGATGCGGTTAGCGCGGGGGCCAAAAGAACAGGAGCGTACGTCATTTGGTGCGGGCCCTTTGTCACGGCACTCCATGAGAGGGAAATAGCCCTTGAGTGCGTCGATTTTATTCTCCGCAAGGAGTGGGACTATGCCGTCCTCGATCTTCTGCACGCACTGCTTGAACATGCACCGCTGAGCGGCGTCAAGGGACTGACCTGGAAAAATGAACGGGGTGAGGTGACGGTCAACCCCAACCGTCCGGAAATCGAGGATCTTGACGCGCTGCCGATTCCCGCCTACGACCTTATCGACCTGAGCAAATTTTACGAGAGCGTTTTCATACGATTTCCCGCCGCGACCATGATCACCTCCCGCGGCTGCCCGTTTCAGTGCATTTACTGCAGCTATCCCCAGACGATCTACAGTCATAAATACCGCGCCATGTCCCCGGCCCGGGTTGTGAAAGAGATCCGGCATCTGGTTAACGACTTTGGCGTGCGGGAGATCCGGATCGACGACGATACGTTCGATATCGATACCGGACGGGTAATTGAAATATGCAAGCTTCTCGTTCAGGAAGAACTCGATTTTACCTTTTCAGCGCAATGCCGGCCGAAGCTTTTTACGGATGATGAAGCTATGTGGCTGAAAAAGGCCGGCTGCCGGATGGTCCTCTTCGGGATTGAATCCGGTAATCAGGAAGTCCTGGATAGAATCAGGAAGAATACGACCAAGGACGAACTGCGCCGGGGCGTTCGTATCGCAAAAAAACATGGTCTTGATGTTCTCAATTGCGTTATGCTGGGTTTTTTCTGGGACACGCCCGAAACAGTTGAAGAAACCATTCAATTTTCTTTCGAACTGAATGCGGAGTTCACCCAGGTATCGGTGCCGACTCCGCTTCCCGGTACGGACTACTATACGGTGCTGGAGGAAAATCACTGTTTTCTTTCTCACGACTGGGAGTGTCACGACAGCGTCCATCACTCCTCGGTCGAGCTTCCGCACCTTACCAACACCACGCTCAATCACTATCTCGGTACTTTTTACCGGCGGTACTACCGGCGACCGGCCTACCTGTGGATGATGTTCCTGCGGATGTTCCGGTCGTGGGGGAATTTTACGCAGAGTTTGCGGAAGGTCGGCGTTCTCGTTACCAAATAGATCCCGCATGAAAATTCTTCTCGCTTCACCATTTACCAGCACAAGCGGGAGCGCCATCCGTTTCTGGAACATAGCTCGGCAGCTCAGGAAACGGAGTTTTGATGTCGTCTATACCGACCGCAATTCCAGCGGTGCGGGGCCCCTTTATCAGGTTGACGGCATCGTCTATTATCCGAGCAGAACATTCTCTCCTCTGTTCCTCGATATCCTTTTTTCAACTATTTTCACCATGGTGCTCCTGCTTCGTAATCTCGATTGCCGCATTTTCTATGCACTCAAACCAGCGCCGAACAACTGTTGCGCCGCTCTTATCGCCCGCCTTCTCGGCAAGAAAATCATATTGGATATCGACGATCTTGATTATGAATACCTCGAGCCCGGCCTAAAAAGAAAAATCTCGAAGTTTTTCTTCAGGTTTTTCCCGCGTTTTTTCCCGATCGTCACTTGTCACACCCCGGCACTTATCAAGTATTGCAAAGATCGGCTGAAGATACCCGCGAGCCGACTCTATTACCTGGCCCAAGGGGTTTCGGATGAATTCCTGCATGTGCACGACGGCGAGGAACCGTCGCGTGAACCGCGCGCTTCTTCGATAATCTATGTGGCAACGCTCGGCATCACCTCGGATTTTGACGATCTTCTGCCCATGCTCGCCAGGGTGCTGGCCGGCTGCGAAACGGCGACCGTGACGGTGGTCGGCGACGGCGTTCGGCGGAGCCTGTTCGAAGCGAAGGCGCGAGAGATGGGACTGGCGGTGCGCATGATCTTTTCCGGGCGGATTCCGCATGCCGAACTTCCCCGCCTGATGGCGCGGCATTACATCGGATTGAATTACATGAGGAAATCTTTTGTCAATGACTGCAGGGCCATCCTCAAGATCCGGGAGTATCTCGCCTGCGGGCTCCAGGTGGTATGCAACGATTGCGGTGACGCCGGCCTGTTT
>Ga0181530_10002984_pt1 | contig 19428 bp, 11 predicted proteins | sample PEATcosm2014_Bin_42_FD_119769 | JGI IMG/M metagenome (GOLD analysis project Ga0181530, IMG submission 119769) | Peatland microbial communities from MTU Mesocosm Facility, Houghton, MI, USA - PEATcosm2014_Bin10_60_metaG | ecosystem: Environmental > Terrestrial > Soil > Wetlands > Peat | place... | reverse complement strand
TGGGCTCCGACACAATTTCAAACCGTCAACCAGATGACGGCTGCGAAGATCGCCGGGCTGAAGCCCGAGCAGGTGAATATTCACACCACGTATCTCGGCGGAGGATTCGGGCGGAGAGCGGAGCAGGATTTTGTGATCGAGGCAGTGGAGATTTCGCAAGCCGCGGGCGCGCCGGTGCAGGTCACGTGGTCGCGCGAGGACGACATGCAGCATGATTTCTACCGGCCAGCTTCGTACAGCCGGTTCGAGGCCGGGCTGGATGCTGAAGGTTGGCCGGTGGCGTGGTCAAACCGGATCGCCTGCCCTTCGATCATGTCGCGGTTCTTTCCGGGCTCGGTGAAAGACGGGCTGGATGGATCGAGTGTGGAGGGAGCGGCGGAATTGCCGTACGCAATTCCGAATATTCTCGTGGATTACCAACTGACGGAGACAGGGATTCCGGTGGGGTTCTGGCGGTCGGTGGGAAATTCGCAAAACGCGTTTTTCAGCGAGTGCTTCGTGGATGAACTGGCGGCGGCAAGCGGAAAAGATCCCTACGAGTACCGGCGGCGGCTGCTTCAGAAAGCGCCGCGGCATCTGGGTGTGCTCGAACTGGCGGCGACGAAAGCGGGCTGGGGCGAAGCGTTGCCGGCCGGGCTCTACCGAGGGATCGCGGTGCTGAGTTCGTTTGGGAGCTACGTGGCGCAAGTGGCTGAAGTGTCGGTGGACAAGAAAGACGGCAAGGTGCGGGTGCATCGCGTGGTGTGCGCGGTGGATTGCGGGAGGACGGTGAATCCGCTGACGATTGAGGCGCAGATGCAGAGCGCGATCGTTTTCGGGCTGACGGCCGCGCTCAAAGGCGAAATCACAATCAATAAGGGGCGGGTGGAGCAAGGGAATTTCGACGATTATCCGATGCTCCGCATGAATGAGATGTCGAAGGTCGAGGTGCACATCGTGCCGAGCGATCAGCCTTCGGGCGGGGTCGGAGAGCCCGGAACTCCGCTGATTGCACCGGCGGTCTGCAACGCGATTTTTGCAGCGACCAGGAAGCGCATCCGGCGGCTGCCGATCCGGCCGGAAGATATTGTGTGATGGTGCGACCTATCAGATGGTGCGACCTATTAGGAGTAGTGGACCTGGTAGGGACCACCTTGTCGTCGTGTGGCTGTGATCCGCGAAGTCAACGGCTACGGAGTGCAGTAACGCGGCCGGAAGAAAGTTGTCAGACATGCTGGTTGGGGGCTCAAGCGGTCGATGCGTGAGGCGGATCGTCATTGTCGTGGTGTCGTTTCTGCTTTCCTGCACCGCTGCGCTGCACGCACAGGAAAAATCCACAAGGGATTGCACTCCCAGCTTTCCCTTCAAGGAATCCTGGTGGGGCGCCGACGCGGCGTACTCCATCCCTTTGCCGGACGGGCGTTCTATTTGGATCTTTGGTGACACTCTGTATGGCGACGAGAGGGTCGTCGAGGGAGGCGAGCCTCGCATGGTGCGCAACAGCATCGGCATCTCGACCTGCGATGACGGTGCCGTTTGGAAGGTCGATTACATCATTCGGCGAGGTGACGAGGGGCAACCCCAGGACTTCTTTCAGACGCAGCACAAGAATGCGTGGTACTGGGCGCTTGACGGATTCTTCTACAACAATCACTTGTGGGTGACCCTGCTATGCGTTCGCAACGCACCAATAACGACATCCGCAGCCTTGGGCTTTGAAACCTGCGGAGCGGACCTGGCGAAGGTTTCCGGCCTCGAGAATGATCCGCAGCGGTGGAGTATAAAGTACTTCCCGCTCGTTCCCGACGGCATTCATGCCTATCCTTCTGCCAGCGCCGTGGTAGAAGGCCAGTACGCTTATATTTTCGCGTTGCTTGAGACAGATTCACGCCCTATGCTGCTGACTCGCATCCCCCTAAATGGCCTCGATGCACCAGCAGAGCACCTGCAGTACCTGTCGAAGAGCGGTACCTGGAAGCCGGGTCTGACGCCTGCCGACGCCATGCATGTCATGAAGCATGGAAATACTGAAATGACAGTGCGTTATCACCCGCTCTTGAAAAAATGGGTGGCGATCCTAAATTATCCGAAGCTGTTCTCCGACAAGATCGTGGCCCGCACTGCGTCACAGCTCGCGGGGCCGTGGAGCGAAGGTACGGTGATCTATCGCATTCCAGAGATGCAGAAGGGCAAGCCGGGATACGACAAGGGCACTTTTTGTTATGCCGCCAAGGAACACCCTGAGTTTCGCCAGCCTGGTTCCGTTCTTGTTACATACGCTTGTAACACGATGAATGTGCAGAAGCTCGCGAGTAACCTGGACATCTACTTCCCGAAAGTCGTGCGAGTTCCTTTCGCTAAGTAAGGTTCAATCCCATTCCCACCAGCGTTCGGAGCGCTCCTTGTGCGGATGTGGAATGGTGAGACGTAGTGTTATCGTCTCGTGCGGTAAGAGCGTGACGCGCAGGGGATTTATAGCTAGCGGGCTCAACACGTCGGTCTCAGTCAGGTTCGTCTCTTCCGCGGCTGTAATTGTCAACGGCGTTTTCAACTCGGTGACGCCTTTGTTGCCGGCGACTTCCTGCAGGCGCACGGTGTAATGCTCGGGGTTACCGTCCGCGCTCGGTTTGAAAGCCAGCAGCGCGACGTCTTCTGAACTCAAGGAGAAGTACGTGCCCTGCGGTTGCGCCGGAGCCATGCCTCCCGCCAACTCCATGGCAATCAACGGCACATCAAACGAAGTGCCCTCACGGTACGACTCAACCGGAATCAAGTCGCCGTCCGCTGAACTGAGCGCGAAGTGGTACCAGGACTGCGCTGGAAGATTGGGCTCAACCGTGGAAAAGTTGACCATGCCCAGATCGCGGGTATCGCCTTGGTCTTGTTTACGCATTACCGTGACGCGGACAGCGTTGAGGAACGTGTTGGGTCCTTTTGCGCTCGGCAGTCCGGGCAGGTGGTTAAAGAATGGCTCACGTTCCGAGAGGGTAACGTGAAGCGTTCGTCCGTCGGATTGGCCTACGAGCACCAGTGAATGCTGGGGAACGGCCGCATCGGTTCTTGCTCCTGGGAGATAGTCCTGGGGAATGCGGTGATAGCCAGTGCCGTCCTCCACCCACACCTGGGCGGATCCCTGGAAACGGAAGGGCAGGTTAAAGGAGTAATATTCGCCGGGCTGGTTGCTCGCAACAAAGGGCATGCGTTCACGATCGAGCAGGTTGGCAAATTCGATGCGCTTCACCGCGCGATAGAGCGTGATCTGGGTTTCTGGCCATAGAGTTCCAGGACGCTGAATGATGATGCGATCGAAGACCGGGCCGGTTTCGACGCGTGCAACGACTTGAGCCAAGCCGACCGGCAGGCTCGACCACGCCGTCCAGCGCAGTAACTGGTTTGCCGCTTTGTCGCCCGCGGAGTCTACGAGTTCCCGCTGCAATTGCTTGTCATAGATGCTAACAACGGCGCCGTCAGAAGATCGAACGCGAATACGATAGAAGGAGTTTTCGATACTGGTCGATCTGGTGGTGGATGCGTTCGTCTTCGCGGGAGCGGAGTTGGCAGGATTTGCGAACTCGATCGAGTAGCTTTTGTGTCCGAGCGCGGGAATATCAGCGGCGGCAAACTCGATTTCGTCCGCCGACAGGCGCTGAACCGCGACTGGGTTACCCGCGACAGCATCGCGCAACACAACGTCTTCCTTCGACTTAAGTCGTGCCACATCGGTGCGTTGCCAACTCACCGGATTAAAGGCGACCAACGTTCTCTTCCCAGCAGGTACTTGAGAAAGCAACGTCTGCAGACCGGAATCGATCAGGTTTCGAATGTCCTCCTGGCTGCTACTGGTGTAGCTTACATACTCGCGATTTTGCTGATCGATTTCAGACCGGGACATGAGCTTGGGCCAGCCGACCTGGGCTGCGCCCGAATGTTCGTCGTACTTGAACAGCTTTATACGCGTGTCCTCCAGGTTGCCGGTGGGCAAACTGGTGAAGTTGCGGAACGTGAGCAAGCTCCAGAGTAATTCCGCGACCGGCGCGTGATCCTGGAGCCAGCGAGCCTGAGCACTGATCACCGGCGAATTCAGCTTCACTTCCGACCAGAGGCCGCTCCAGTCGCCCGCGTACGACGGGAACTTGTCGCTCCCGTATTGCGCTTCCATGTGGCGGAAGAACTCGGCTGGGGTACAGACGACGATCCGAGGTTGTTTGCCGGCGGCGTTCCACTCGCGGATGGCGGGCAGAAGTTGCGTCGCCTCTTCATTGCTGGAAACGAAATCGTGCAGATGCAGCAACAGAAGCGCGTCATAGGGATAACCGGCTTTAGCGTACTTGTCGAGCAGCTTGTCGACGCCGCGCTGCATGATTTCAAGTTTCGGTAGCCCTTCCCATTCTTTGGGATAAAAATGTTCTTTGGTGTAGGGCTCACGCGCGTCCGGATCGAGGTAATAGTCGGCGAAGGCCTCGGTGTAGCCACCGAAGCGGCTTTGGGTCTGCCAGGTAAGAACGCGGCTGCCGTCGGGCGATTGCCAATAGAAAGGAACTTGTCCGGGACTCAGCGAAGTTCCTCCTGAGATGAACAGGTTGGAGCCATTCACAAAATAGTGCACGCCACTGCGGGCCAGGATCTGCGGAAGACGGAGCGTGAAGCCGGGGACGTCATCCATCATGGCGAAGTCGGTCTTGATGCCCAGCCGCTTCTCCAGATCCTTCATGTCATAGGCGATGCGGTTGAGTTGTTCGGCGCCCATGAACTCGGTGTGCATGCTGCCGAAAACGGCGGAGACCTGAATCTGTCCTTTGTTCACGAGGTCGACGAAGTCTTTGATCTGCTGCGGGTCTTTATTATTGCCGTCGCTGGTGCGCGCCAGCCATTCGCGAATTTGCCAGACGCTTTCGATGGTCCAACGAAACTCGGAGTCGCGCTTGGCATTCGCAATCACTTCGTCAATGTGCGGCTTTAATTTTGGCAAAACCTCTTCAGGAGGAGCGATGAACCCCAAGTCCCAATGGCTGGAAGGCATGACGTAGATGGTTTGGATGGCAGTGTGGGTTGCAAGCTGCGCCTGCGCATCCGCGATTAGCGTGGCGAGTGAACAGAGGACGATGCAAAGGGAGAATAAAGATCGGCGAAATCGCGGGAGTGCGGACATAATCGGCGTCTGGTTCGCGGCGGCAATAATGGGGCTCCCGTAAAGGAAGCGATGATGGTCCGTGCAACTTAGAAATTCATTCTCAGGAAAAGCTGAATCTGGCGCGAGGTTCCGGGTCCGACCTTGTTGCCAACCGTCGAGGTGCTCTGCCCGAAGTTCAGATTATTCTCCAGAATGCCCGAGGGGTTGGCGAAGTTGGGATGGTTCAGGATGTTGAAAGCGGTGGCGCCAAGCTGAAGCCCGTAACGCTCAGTGACCATGGTTTGCTTGGAAAGGCCGAAATCGACCTGCGTGAATCCCGGACCGCGACCAGCGTTCCGAGGCACGTCGCCATATTTTCCGGTCGGTGGAACAGAAAAGGCATTGATGTTGATCTGATTGCCCGGCACGCTGTAATTCGATGGCCGAATTGATTGTCCCGGAACAAAATTGGGACGAATCTGGTCGATGCCGAGGAACGGCGCCGCCACTTCGATGGGGAAGGGCAATCCGCTGCGCGCCTGGAGGATGCCGGTCGCCTGCCATCCTTGGCCCAGAATCTTCGGCAGGACTTGCGCGGTGGGAACGGTATAGACGGCGCCGAGGGTGAAGTTCTGGCGCACGTCGATGTCGCCGTTGGCGTAATCACCCATGGGATTGTGAGAATCCTGATAGGCGGAGGTCAGAATGTTGACGGCATCATCGAATTCATGTGCCCAAGTGTAGTTAGCATCGACGACGAGTCCTTTGGAAACATGCCGCCGCAGGCTGGCCTGCAAGGACTGGTAGTACGACCGTAAGAAATCGCCCAGAAAACGGACATTTCCAAAATTCGGGCTGATTTCATCGCCGCCGAACGGCGAGAGGTTGAGTTCTTCTCCGGCATAAGCAGCGCCGCCGGGTAGCTTGAGGCCGCGGTTGGCGACGTACTGGAGTTCGAAAATGGTGCTGCGAGCAATCTCTTGCTGAACGCCAAAGCTCCAGTGCAAGGAATAGCTGTCGCGGAGATTTGGATCCAGGGCATTCACGTTGGGGGCCGGCGGCGGAGTGCAGACCGGGAGGGGATTCGGCAACGGATAACTTATGTAGTAATAGGGTGCAGGAGGCTGGTTAAAGCCCGGCGTGCACGTGGTCACGAGAAACGCCAAGTTGAGGTAATTGATGTTGTAGCCCTGCTGGTAGTTTCCAGCCAGTGACAGCGCAGCACCGGTGAGCTGGGGGTTGAAAAAGATTCCGAAACCGGCGCGAATGACCGTCTTGCCTGCTCCGTAAGGATCCCAGGAGAAGCCGATGCGCGGCCCGAAGTTTCTGTGATCGGGATTGTAGAGTGGGGCTCCGAGAGGACCAAAAAACTTGGACGTGTCAGTAGCGGTGGGATCGGCCATCAAGGCCGCAAGGTTGAAATTTTGCATCAGGTGCCCGCTCAGAACGGTGTTGTATTCATAGCGAAGGCCGAGGTTCAGAGTGAAGCGCCGGGCAACACGAATGTCATCCTGTATGAAGAAGTCGTAGTTCGTGTTCTCAAGGCTGACCATGTTGTGGCCGAGAGTGCTGAATGTCTCACCCTGGTTGGCCAAGAAGTCGCTAATGCCGTCGTAGGCAATAAAATCTTGCGGGAAGAGGGCATTGTCGTTAACCACATGGCGGATATCAAATCCCGCGGCGATCGAGTGCCGTCCCTTGATCCAGGTCAGCGTATCCAGGAACTGAAGAGAATGCTCGGGCTGGCTCTCGGAAAAAAGTGCCGGTCCCGGCGCATCGCCGAAAGTGTTTGCATTCGTGCAATTCAAGAAAAACGCCGGACACTGGAATGTGGGGAACGGACCGCCGCCGCCGAGAGAATCCGTCTTGGGACGATTGTAGGCGACACCAAACTCATTCAGCAGAGTTGGGCGGAAGGTATGGTCCCATGTTGCTTTGAACAGGTGGTTGAGACCAGGGGAGGGCGACACCTGGTCGGCGGCAATGCCGTATTGCGTGTTGGTAAAAGAGGAATCAATGTTGTAGCGAAGAGCGAGCGAGTCTTTTTGAGAGATGCGGTAATCAACCTTGAGAGATCCCGTATCTTCACGATCGGTCTCGAAGGTCGAGCCTTCGTAAATACCGAGATCCGTACGAACGATAGGCGCGCCTCCGGCAACTGGATTCGGGAAGATAGCGGGCCCAAGGGCCGGATTTGGCAAGGGTAGCGAATTGACGACTGGAACCATATCCGGCACAGCCAGAGCACGAGTTGCCGCAGTCATAACCGCGACGGGGCCGGTCGGCGAGTGGGTGACCTGGCGGACGCCTTCATAGTTAAAGAAGAAGAACAGTTTTTCTTTGACGATGGGGCCGGAGATGCTGCCGCCGAACTGGTTCAAATGGATCGGGGCTGGTCCGGTCTGGAAATAGTTTTTTGCGTCGAAGGCATCGTTGCGTAAGTATTCAAATACGCCACCGTGGAGAGTATTGGTACCCGACTTGGTGATGACGTTAACGATGTCGCCGTAGGAGCGGCCGTACTCCGCACTGTAATTGCCCGACATGACTTTAAACTCGTCAATGCTGTCGACGCTGACACGATTGATGCGCGAGTCCTGGCGGCCTAACTGGGTGCTGGTGGCCTGCGAGTCAATTCGGGTCGCGTCCGCGCCATCGAGCAGGATGTTGACGCCGGCGAGCGAAGTTTCGTATCCGCCGAGGCTGGTTTGTCCGAAACTGCCCGTGATCACCGAGCCCGGAACCAACGTCATGAGATTGGTAAAGTCGCGGCCGTTCAAGGGCAAGTTCTGGACTTCCGTGCTATCAATGGTCGCGCCGCTTTCGCTGGTTTGCGTGTTGACCGAAATTGTCTCCGCAGTTACCGTGACCTGTTCGCTGGCCTGACCGACATCCAACATAGCGTCGACGGCTCGGTGGTCAGTGGCGTAGAGAACAACCTGGTCGATGACGCGGGACTTGAACCCGCTATGTTCGACGGCTACTTTGTAGACGCTGGCCGGCAGGCCGGGAACTTCATATTGACCTGTGCCGTTGGTCTGCGCTTCATAGACGCGGCCGGTACGCGTGTTGGTGACCGTGACTTTCGCGTCGGGGAGCAGGGCTCCGGACTTGTCCTGGACCACGCCGACTATGCTTCCAGTATCCAATTGGGCCCATGCCGGAAGAGCCAGCGCGCAGAGCAGAAGCGCTACCAATCCGATTTTGCACTTATTCGAATTCAACATGATGTTCCCCCTCTAAGTGGATTGCGCCTAAGCTCAAGGCTTGGCGGCGCGAGCCGGTTTTTTTCTCTCGACGGGAGACTTAAGCTCCGGCTTGTGAAGTTTGGTGCGCAGGTTGTCTCGAATCTCCAAGTCCTGGCGCAAAAGAGCTTCGGCGTACTCCAGATCTTCAAGAACTGCTTTGCGTGCTCCGGTGGCATCGCGCCGGGAGACCAGGCGGAAGATGCGTTCGTGACGGCGACAATTGCTTCCAAAGTTTTCGATCAGATACAGCGTGCGTCGCCGGCCTTCGGCCAGGGCGCCATACATCATGCGCAGCATGGCTTCCACAGCGACATTTTTGGAAGCCTGCGCGAGTTCCTCGTGCAGAGACATCTCGTAGGCCATGTATTGTTCCGGGCGATCGAAGCTGGCCCTCATGCCACGGATCGCCGCTTCCATGCGGGCAATGTCTTCCTTCGTAGCGCGGCGTGCAGCCAGAGCGGCCACGTTGGGCTCCAGGATCTTGCGCAACTCGTAAAGTTCCAGGTACTTGACCTCCTGGAGCAGCAGCATCCACTGGAAATGCTTGCCCACGGCACGCCCGAGCGATGACTGGATATAGGTTCCGTAACCCGGCCGGGCCTTGATCAGGCCCAGGAACATCAATCCCTTGAGAGCTTCCCGAAGAGAGCTGCGACTAACGCCCAACATCGTGGCCAGTTTGGTTTCAGAGGGAAGGCGGCTTCCGACGCGAAGCTCGCCACTGCGAATCAGCCCTTCAATGCGGCGGGAAACGGCCTCCATGACGGTTTCGCGCCGTACGGTTTCGCCGGGCACAGGGTAGGCAGCAGCCACTTGGATTAATTTCGTACGGCAGAAGTTTGTCCGACAAACTTGGTTCTTGTCAAGAAGAAAACACATCTTTGGGCCCCCTCTCTTTGGACAGTAGTGCTCGACTAAGCTCATATCCATGGTACGCGGGGCGTGATCGACCTCTGTGAAACGAGCTGCTTTTTTCAATTGACACCCGCTTGCGGTCGAGTAATATGTTCGCTTGTCGGACAAATTAATGCGCCCTCTCATCCCCCTGGAGCGGTTCCGGACATTCGCTGAAGGACTCGACCATCCTGAGGGCCTGGCGTTCGATGCTGACGGTACACTTTGGGCGGGCGGAGAACTGGGACAGATTTACCGCATCGGGCCGAAGGGACGCATACGGGAGATTAGTCGTGTTGGGGGCTTCTGCCTGGGTCTGACTTTTTCTCGCGCGCAGGAACTTTATGTCTGCAGTTTCAAGTTGCCCGCACTGGTCCGGTTGAATCGAAAAGGCCGCGTCCTCGATTCCTGGGATCGCTGTGGCCGTCGCAGGTTTAAGACACCGAATTTCTCGGTCTTCGATGCGGAGGGCAATCTCTATTTTTCTGACTCGGGAGACTGGGAAGAAGCGAATGGCTGTGTCTACTGCCTCCGGAGGAACGGCCGAATCGAGATGTTTGCCGGGCCGTTTGCCTTTGCCAACGGTTTGGCGCTAAGTGCGGATGAGCGGTTTCTGTACGTGGTGCAGAGCACACGAGACAATGTGCTGGAGATCGAGATTCGGGCGGATGGCAGCGCAGGAAGACCCAGGGTTTACGCTTCAGGACTGGCACGGGTTCCTGACGGCATGGCTCTCGATGCCGTGGGGAATCTGTACGTTACTTGTTATGCTTCCGACAACGTGTACAAGGTTTCTCCTCAAGGGAAGGTGCAGCTACTCGCGTACGACCCGGCCGGCACGATGATCGCGCGACCAACGAATGTCGCGTTTGGTGGACCGAATTTTGATCAGATGTTTTTTGCCAACCTTGGCCGGTGGCACGTGTGCCAGGCGCCGGCTGGCGTGAGGGGGCAACTGCTGGCCAACCAGCGATAGATGCTGGCAGGGTAGGTTCTCTATGAAAATTACTGATGTTCGTTGGACTCCGGCATTCATTCCTATCGAAAGCCCGCTTCGCTATGCTTTCGGCGCTCACCCCGGTTTCTCACGCATCATCATCGAGGTGCAAACGGACGAAGGGCTGGTGGGCCTGGGTGAATGTTATGGCGGCGCGAGCCGTGAGGGTCAACTGACGGAAATGCGTCCGTTGCTCATCGGCGAGGACCCGATGCAATTAGAACGAATCCGCTGGAAGCTGGCAGCGCCGAGTTCGCTAAAACTGTTCGGCCACGTTCTTGGTTTTGCCGGGCTCGAATTTGCATGTCTTGATCTGCAGGGCCAGATATTGGGCAAACCTGTTTGCGAAATCATCGGCGGAAAGTTCCGCGACGAAATTGCCTTTTCTGCCTATCTCTTTTACCGCTACGCCAACGAGAAGGGGAAAGGCGAGATCTCGAACCAGGATCAGATGGTGGCCTTTGCGAAAGAGGTGGTCAAGAAATGTGGCTTCCAGACCCTGAAGTACAAAAATGGTGTGCTGCCGCCCGATGAAGAAATCGAAACCTTCATTGCATTGCGCGATGCCTTTCCGCGGCTGCGAATCCGGCTTGACCCCAACGCCGCCTGGTCGGTAACGACGGCGGTGCGCGTAGCGCGGCGATTGCATGAATACGACGTTGAGTATCTGGAAGACCCGGTGTGGGGCATGAGGGCCATGGCGCGCGTCAATGCCAAAGCCCCCTGGATCACGCTGGCGTCGAATATGTCGGTGTTTGCCTTCGAGGATCTCGTGCCCAACGCGGTCATGAATATTCTCGACGTCGTGCTGCTTGATCCGCACTGGTACGGAGGGATTGCCCGGGCACGTTTAGCTGGTCAGATTTGCGAAGCCATGGGAGTAGACGTCGGAATGCACAGTGGAGCAGAGTTCGGCATTTCGCAGGCTGCCATGTTGCATCTGGCCGCTTCGCTGCCCAATCTTATAGCGGCGCCGGATTCGCACTACCACCACCTCACCGATGACGTGATTGAAGGAGGTAAGCTCAAGTTCGTTGGCGGGAAGATGCAGGTGCCGAAAGAAGCCGGCCTCGGCGTCAAGCTCGACCGCGACAAACTCTCCAAGTATCACGAACTTTCAAGAAAGCGTGCCATGGGGTCCTGGATCGAAGATCCACATCGCCCCGGGGCCATCACATACCAGCCGAAGTGGTGAACGTTTGCAGTGGTGAAGCTCGATGAAACTCCTCGTCGTATGTAAAGCTGTGTGCAAAGCGTGGCTGTACCTGGTGCTCGGGATGGCCGGCATCTCTGGCTTTGCGCAGGAGCGGGTGATCTGGAAAATCGGCACCTTCGATCATGCTTCCGGAGAGTTTCGAGTGAAATCCGAGGACTACAGTGACCCCAGGTTCGATCCGGTCTATCGTGTCGGCAAGAGCAAAGACGGTGAGGATTGGCAGAGATTTCAGCCGGGCCCGGCGAACGGGATGGCGGGTGGACGAGAGCATCCGTTCACGATTCTGTTCGACTTGCATGATCCGGCAACCGGTGTCTTTCGTCTGAAAATTGCCATATTGTATGAGACCCCGCGGTTGTCGCACTTGAGAGTGAATCTCAACGGCCACACAGGAGTTTTCTATTTCCACCCGCAACTTGACTATGGTGCGGGCGACTGGGAAGGCACGTTTGTTCCTCAGACCTCCGCCGACAGCAAAACCATCGACCTGCCCGGGGAGTGGCTTCGCCAGAGCGACAACCGCCTGGTGCTCACCGCGCTCGATGACCCTTCCGCAGTTGAAAACTCTCTGGGGTCGATCGCGCTTGGACACAGCGGGCTGGTCTATGACGCGATTGAACTGACGCAGGATGTTGCGGCCACTTACGCGCGTGACAGCATTATTGCGGAGGTATGCCCAACCATTTTTTATCGGAGTTCGTCCGCTGGACTTGCCGAAGTAGTCGAAGTGGATGCCGCATTTGCTGCGATGCCGGCGGAGTGGTGGGCAACGCTCCAGATCGGCGACAAGGAATATCATCAGCAGGTTAAGACGTCTGAGGCGTTCGGTGAAAGTCGGATCGAGTTCGATATTGCCGAGTGGCAGGGAACGAAGTCGGGCGCGCTTCTGGTCAAAACTCCGAGTGCACTCCGCACCTTCCCAGTGGAGCTGATACCGGCCAAGAAGTGGACGATTTTCATCGTTCCGCAAGAGCATCTTGACATCGGCTTCACCGACTACGCCGCCAAGGTGGCGGAACTGCACTCGCAGACACTGGATGGCGTTATCGATTTGATGCGAGAAATACCCGACTTCCGCTGGACACTCGACGGCTACTGGGTCCTGGATCAATATTTGAACGGCCGCTCGCCCGAGCGAGGCAATGAACTGCTGCGCTTGATCAAGAACCGCAAGGTCACTGTCCCGCCTCAGTTTGCCAACCAACACACCGGAGTTGCGTCGCTCGAGGGGCTCGCTCGTTCGCTCTACGACTCCCACTTTTTTGCCCAGCAGCACGATCTTCCGTTGGGGGCGGCCCATATCACAGATGTGCCTTCCTACTCCTGGTCGTACGCTTCCATTCTCCACGCCGCGGGCGTGAAGTATTTCGCAGCCGGCAGCAATTCGTGGCGCGCACCCGGAGTTCTGCAAGCTCGCTGGAACGAGAAGTCTCCTTTTTATTGGGAGGGACCCGACGGCGGCCGCGTGTTGATGTGGTACTCACGCGCGTACCTGCAACTGGCGACGCTGTTTGCAACGCCACCCAGATTGGCGGCGGTGCGCGACTCTCTGCCCGTTTTCCTGCAGGCGTATTCAGGACCGACCTACAAGGCGAGCGCCGCGATCATCTTCGGCACGCAACTCGAGAACACGGTTCTCAGCAAGGAACAAGCGTACCTTCGCGGCGAGTGGCAGAAGCAGTATGCCTGGCCACGGCTGGAGTATTCAAATTTTGCCGAGGCCATGGGGCAAATCGAAACGCAGTTCGGATCGGACATTCCCGTTTACCGTGGCGATCTCGGACCTTACTGGGAAGATGGCTTTGGCTCCGATGGCAGGCATACGGCGCTGCACCGGCAGAACCAGCAGCGCATCCTGTCGGCGGAAAAACTGGCGACTATCCCTGCGCTGCTGAATCCAGAGCTTCGTCCGGATCACCGATTGCTGGGGCAAGCCTGGAACAACATGCTGCTATTCGACGAGCACACCTGGACCTATGTAGGAGCAACCACGCAGCCGGAGAATGAGCAAACCGAGAATCAGCTTGCCCTTAAAGGTGCGCGCACGACCGAAGCTGAACGTGAGATTACCGAATCCTTGCAACGCAGCTGGGCACAATTCGAGTCCTTTCTTGGACCGAAAGACCCGTCGCTCGTAGTCTTCAACCCGCTGAACTGGACCCGCAGCGGGCAGGTGAGCTTCGACTTGCAAGATGGCCTCGCCCTATTTGACACAACCACCGGCAAGCCCATGCCCTATGAAACCGTGAGCATCGGGAGGAGCACGCCGCTTCCAGGGTTCGGCGGCGGATACCGGCGGGTGCGTTTCGCAGCCGAGAATGTTCCGGGGATGGGCTACAAACTGTTTGCCTTGCGGCCCGTCCGGAGCTCCGCCCAACGTGGCGGCGAACCTTCGGATTCCTCAGAAAAAACACTCGAAGGAACCACTTTTGAAAACTCGTACTATCGAATCACCGTCGATCCTTCGTCAGCCGCCGTGAGCAAGATTTGGGACAAAGAACTCAACCGGGACGTGGTGGATGCAGCGAGCGCGTTTCGTTTCGGAGCGTACCTTTATGTAACTGGCGCCGACGATATGCCGAATAACAGTTTGTACCGCTACGGTGCCACGCTAAAACCACCGGCATTGTCGATTACGATCGCCAGCCACGGGCGCCTGTCAGGAGTAAAACAGGCGCCGTTCGGAACGATCATTACGATGGAGGGTTCCGCTCCGAACACACCAACGATTCGGCTGGAAATCACACTCTACAACGCGAAGAAGCAAATTGATTTTGGGTATCACCTTTCCAAGGAAACGACGATAAAGAAGGAAGCTGTTTACATTGTGTTTCCCTTTGCCGCGAATAGTCCTGAATTTGGTTACGACACTCAGAACGGCTGGGTGAACCCTGCCAAGGACGAACTGCCGGGTGGAAGCCATGAGTGGTACGCCGTGCAGCACTGGGCCACGGTACACGACGCTGGATTTATGGCAGCTGTGATTCCATACGATGTGCCACTCGTAAGTTTTGGTGATATTGTCCGAGGCAACTGGCCAACAGAATTCCGTCCTCACGCGGCCACGATTTATTCGTGGGTGATGAACAACTATTGGGGCACGAATTTCGCGCCGCAGCAGGGCGGAGAATTTACCTTCCACTACAGTCTGATAAGCGGACGGGCGCTCGATCCCGCGGATCTTACTCGTCTGGGAAATGAAGCGATGACTCCGCTCGAAGTAGATCAAGTCGGCGCTGCATTGCTGCCGGGCGAGCTGCCAAACGGTGAAGCAAGTCTGCTCGAAGTCAACAGCTCGTCCGTTGCCGTTGCGACCTGGAAACTGGCGGAAGACGGCCAAGGCAGCATCCTCCGCTTGCAGGAAACAGCGGGAAAGCCGCAGTCCGTCGGCATTCGCAGCGCTTATCTCAGGATGGAGCAGGTCTGGCGATGTTCCCTGCTCGAAGACAATTTGCAGGAACTGAAGGTTGACCGTCATGGTTTCCAAATTGAAGTCAAACCGTTCGAGATCGTGACCCTGCGATTGCGAACCAGCCCGGAGTTCGCCGGGGGATCACCCAATACACAATGAGGCGGTTCCTATGAGCATCCACTTCAGGGACAAAGTCGTTGTCGTAACCGGCGGAGCCATGGGAATCGGTGAGGCGACCGCGCGCAAGTTTGCGGAATTGGGCGCTGCGGTTGCGATCCTGGACGTCAATACAGATGCAGGACGGAAAACAGCGCAGGCGCTCGGCAAGCAAGCGCGAGCTGAATTTTACCCTTGCAATGTCGGGTCGCCGTCAGAAACAGAGCAAGCCGTCGCCTCCGTTATTCATGACTTCGGCGGAATCGATGTACTGGTCAGCAATGCCGGTATTCAACGCTACGGAGACGTCATCGGAACGACGGAAGAGTTATGGGACGAAGTCATGGCCGTGAACCTGAAAGGCTGCTTTCACAGTGCCAAGCATGTGGTCCCCAGCATGAAAAAGCGCCGCGGCGGTGCCATTGTGGTCGTCGGGTCGGTGCAGTGCTTTACTGCTGTCGGCAATTCGGCGGCCTACGTTACCGCCAAACATGCTCTGCTCGGACTGGTGCGGGCCATGTCTCTCGATTACGCGCAGCAGAACATTCGTGTGAACTGTGTTTGCCCGGGCGCCATCGACACTCCGATGCTGCGGTGGGCTGCCAACCTCGATGCCAATCCGGAGAAGGTCCTGGCCACGTGCGATCGCATGCACGCTTTGGGGCGGATGGGAAGGCCGGAAGAGGTTGCTTCCGCGATCGTCTTTCTTGCCAGTGATTGGGCTTCGTTCATTACGGGAGCTGCTCTGATGGTGGATGGGGGAATGCTGGTGCCAACGGGTGGCATGGGTTTTGAGGAGGGCGGTACGGGCGCCGCTACCAAGACTTAGGAGAGCGTGAGTGCAATTGCGCGACCAAGTAGCAATCATTACAGGTGCGGGGGCCGGCATTGGCCGGGCTTGCTGCCTCCTGTTCGCCGCGGAAGGCGCGAAGGTTGTCGCCGTCGATCTGGATCGAGCCGCGCTCAACTCGGTTGCTGAAAATGTGCGGCACACCGGCGGTACGGTTCTGGCAATCCAGGCCGACGTCTCTCTCGCGGCGGATGTCGAACGTGTTATCGCCGCGGCTTCGGAGAGCTTTCCGGCGATTAATATCCTGTTCAACAACGCGGGCATCGTACCTCACGGCAAGATTCATGAGACGACGGAAGAAGATTGGGACCGCACCATGGCGGTAAACGTCAAAAGCATGTACCTGATGTCTCATGCGATCGTCCCCATATTTCTCAAACACGGCGGCGGAGTGATTCTGAATACCTCGTCCGCAACCGCGCTGCGCAGCGTGGTTGAGCGCGCTGCTTACAGTACCTCGAAGGGTGCAGTCCTGGCCCTTACGAAAAGCATGGCGATTGATTACGTTCGAGATGGAATTCGTGTGAACTGTCTTTGTCCTGGGACCATCGATACGCCTTCGCTGCAGGGGCGACTGGCAGCATTCGCGGACCCAGAAGAAGCCAGAAAGCAATTTGTCGCGCGACAGCCGATGGGGCGTCTGGGCACGGCGGAGGAAGTCGCGAAGGCTGCGTTGTTCCTCGTCTCGGAGGATGCAAGGTTTGTAACCGGGACCGCCTTTTCCATCGATGGAGGCTTCACGGTCTAGCCGATGAAAGCGCCCGGTCCGTCCTCCACGAAAACAAAGTGGCGCAACCGGCCGGCATATTGCCTAAACAACGGCGTCGTCCAACTGACTATGCTTAGCGGCGGCGGCCACATTGCTGATTTTCGTCTTCTCGATGCAATCGGCAGCAGCGTGAATGCGCTTTGGGACGCTCCCTGGCCCACGATGGACCCCGATAAATTCCAGAGCAGCGATCTCGGCAAGCACGTTCGCAGGTACGGCCCGACACCGGTGGGCAAGTTTCTCGCCGCCTTCACAGGACACGCAGTTTGTGTGGACTATTTCGGCGGGCCGTCCGAGGCAGAGGCGGCACAAGGACTAGCCCTGCACGGAGAGGCCGCGAACTCCCGCTGGAAGTTGCTGGAACTTAAGCAGAGCAGTGTGGAAGCCCGTCTTTCACTGGCTGTGCGCTTGCCTGCCGCCGGCCTGCGATTCCGCCGCGACCTTCGTTTGCGCCGAAACGAATCGGTTGTGTATGTCGAGGAAAAGGTGACCAATGAACGTGCGCAGGATCATTTTTTCCACTGGACCGAGCATGTCACCGTCGGTTTGCCCTTGCTGCATCCGGACGAAAGCGTTATCGCTTTGCCCGGAACTCGCGCCTTCACGTGGCCGCACGGTTACGAGGGAGCGAGTCTTGTTCGAGATAATGAGGAATTCACCTGGCCCGAAGCACCGGCGGTTGAGGGAGGGAGTGTAAATCTCTCGCGTCCGTTTGCACGAGACGGCAAAGGCTTTGTGGCAGCAGTGTTGCTCGACCCACAGCGCGAATTTGGATTTGTGGCGGCATTGAACTGGCAACTTGGACTTTTGCTCGGTTACTGTTTTCGCCGCCCAGATTTTCCCTGGGTCGCCATCTGGGAAGAGAACGTTGCCCGCAAGGGTTCGCCTTGGGATGGAAAGACGCGCGCCCGCGGTCTGGAGTTTAGTTCGACCCCAATGCCCGTTGGGAAGGAAGAAACTTTTGCGCGCGGATCATTATTCGGCACTCCCACGTTTCGAAGGATTCCCGCAAAATCAGAGCTGCGAACTCCGTATGTCTCTTTTCTCTCCAAAGTTAGTACCGGATGGCGCTCGATCCGCGACATTCAGGTCAGGCGAGACAGGATCGTTGTGACGGAAGAACGAGGAGAGCAATTAGAGTTACAGGCCACCGGCCTCAAGAAATTGGGCTTGGGCCCGGCGGGGGCTTAGATTTTTGCATAAGAACTGATTTGGTATAAGAACTGATTTGGCATAACGGGAGAGAACATGGACCAAGCCGGTGTGGGCTTCCTGATTTTGCTGGTTGCAGGGGTGATGAATGCGAGCTTCACCTTGCCCATGAAGTTCACCTGCAACTGGAACTGGGAAAATACGTGGTTGGTTTGGACGCTGTTCGCGCTGGTGATTTTTCCGCCGCTGGCGGCCTTCGCCACTATCCCGCATCTTGGGCAACTCTATGGGGAAGTCGCCACCGGACTGGTGGTGACCGTCGCGATTTTCGGGGCGGGATGGGGGATTGCGCAGGTTCTGTTCGGCCTGGCGGTTGATTCCATCGGAATCGCCCTGACCTTCTCGATCGTACTGGGAATTTCGGCTGCGGTGGGCAGTGTCATTCCGCTGCTTCGTCTGCACCCGGAAAAGCTCTTTACCACTGGCGGCCTTTTCATTATTGCCGGCGTCGCGCTGGTGATCGTCGGAGTCGCAATTTGCGCCGTCGCGGGGCATCGCCGGGAAGCGGCGATGGCGGCGTCTGCCGGACGTCCGAAAGTCAACATGAGCCGGGGATTGGCCTTTGCGATCCTCTGCGGTTTTGGAGCTGCGCTCGTGAACCTCGGGCTGGCCTTTGGCGGCCCGCTGCTGGAAGGGGCCAGGAGGCACGGGGCTGCCGAACTCTGGGCGGGAAATGCGGTCTGGCTGCCGCTGATGCTCGCAGGCTCTATTCCGAATTTCGTGTACTGCGTTTATCTTCTTAACAAGAATAAGACGGCGGATCGTTACGGCCTCTCGGGCACAGGGTCGCACTGGTTTCTTGCCGCAATCATGGCCTTCTTCTGGTTCGCGAGTACGGCGCTTTATGGGATCGCAACCGGCAAGCTCGGCGCTTGGGGAGCGATTCTGGGCTGGCCTTTGTTCATGTCTCTGATTGTCATCACGGCAAGCCTTCTGGGGATTATCACCGGGGAATGGAAAGGCAGTGGCAAGCAGCCTCTGCGCATCCAGGTGGGTGGGGTAGTTGTGCTGGTACTGGCGGTATTCGTTCTGGCTGCGGCCCGCCGCTGGGTTTAGGAGGAAGCATGAAAGCACTTGCCATCGATCTCGGCGGCACACACGCCACCTGCGCGGTCCTAGACGATCGCACCATTCTTGCCGAGGAAGTGGTTAGTACCGACGGCACACAAGGACTAAAGCCGCTTCTTCCCGTGTTTGCACAGACTTTCCGTCAGGTCCTGCAGAAAACTGGCGTCGCCACAAAGAATTGTGCCGGGCTCGCCTTCAGCTTTTGCGGGCTCGTGGATGCCCGGATTGGCCGCGTGGTCTCCACCAACCAGAAGTATGACGACGCGGTCGGTATCGATTTCATGGGATGGTGCCGGCAAGAATTTGGCCTTCCGTTAAGAATTGAAAATGACGCTCGCATGGCTCTGCTTGGAGAACGCTATGCTGGAGCAGCTCGCGGCTTTGACGATGTGGTTATGACCACGCTGGGAACAGGCATCGGCGGAGCGGCGATGATCGGGGGAACGCTGATTCGAGGTAAACACGCGCAGGCCGGCTGCCTGGGCGGGCACCTCCCCGTGCTGTTCAATGGCCGAAC
>Ga0181530_10002983_pt1 | contig 19428 bp, 11 predicted proteins | sample PEATcosm2014_Bin_42_FD_119769 | JGI IMG/M metagenome (GOLD analysis project Ga0181530, IMG submission 119769) | Peatland microbial communities from MTU Mesocosm Facility, Houghton, MI, USA - PEATcosm2014_Bin10_60_metaG | ecosystem: Environmental > Terrestrial > Soil > Wetlands > Peat | place... | reverse complement strand
TTCAAGATTTACCTGCTGCGCACATCCACTCTGCAGGCGCGCGGCGCGGGCTTCGCGCTGGGATGGAAACAGAGCCCGCGGGGAGCCGTGGATGGCGCGCGCCCCGAAGACGGCACTCCGGTTTTCGCGGAAATGGCCGTGCCCGGGACGGCGTTCGAGGGAGCCTGGGACGAGCGCGCCTTCTTTCTGCAGCCGGATGTGCGGCGCGCCCTGCGCTGGCCGGAATCCTTCAACCGCGCCAAGCTGTTCGAAGCCGCCAACGTTTATGCGGCCGGTTTGCTGGCCCTGCAGCGCAACTACGCATCCTGGGCCGGTTTGGGCTTGCTGGATCAAAGCCTGGCCGCGCTGGAGCAGCGCCTGGCCGACGCGCGCCAGAAGGGCGCCTGCCTGCTCAATCTGGGGTGGGGCGGCGGCTTGCCGGCCAAGAGCGCCTGGCTGGACACCACCAATCCCGAATATCGCCAGATTCTGGAACCCTACGGCTTCTACAACCGCGCCCTGGCATCCAACCTGCCGTTTCCCAAGACGCGCCGCATCGTGTTCCTGAACAATCGCCCCGCGACGCTGCCTGGATGGGCGGAGCTGGCGATCCAAGAGTAGCCCCCACCAAGCCGGGACAGACGCTTTCGCCTGTCGACTTTTTCATTGCGTATTGATTTTTGCTGCGGAAAAGCTTACCATCTGAGGAATTCGCCGTTGTAATGCGAATCGGGGGATGTTATGAAACGCTTTGTTCCGCTGGGGATCATTCTTTTCCTGCCGCTGGCCTGCGTGGCCGCCGACGATTTCAAACCGCTTTCGGTAAAGCCGGGGCTGTGGGAAACCAAGAGCACTACCGACATCGGCGGCGCCGGACCGCTCATCCCGGAAGAGGCGCTCGCCAAGATGACGCCCGCGCAGCGCGCCCAGATGGAAGCAGCCATGAAGGCGCACCCCATCAATGGCTCGCACACCAATACCACGAAATCCTGTTTCACGCAGGACCTGTTGGGAAAACCGATGACTTTCGGCCAGGACAAGACCACCAATTGCAAGTTCGACGTGTCCCGTTCGTCCTCCAGCGTGCAGGAGATTCACATCGCATGCGGCGAAGGAAACACGAAATCGACGGGGGTCATGCACATCGAAGCGGTGGATTCGGAAAATATCAAGGGGAGTTCGGAGATTACCGGCAGCAGCGACGGCACGCATAACTCGACCATCAAAGTCTCCTTCACCTCGCACCGCTTGAGCGGGGATTGCGGCGACCTGAAACCGAAATAACCTTGGTGGGGCGGGCCGTCGTCTTGCGTGGCCTGCCGCACGGTCACACCGAGCGCTCTTCGCTCACTTCAAAGCCGCGCTCGGCAATCTCGGTCAGCAGCACGTCGGCGGCGTGCCCGTGCAGGCGGAAGATCTGCGCCACCAGATCGCAGACGCTTTCGTAGCCGCGCTCGTAGAACACCAGGATGGATGGCCCCGCGCCGCTCAGGGCGCAGCCCAGGAGTCCCGGCGCGCGCAGTTTCAGGATGGCGTCCAGGCCGGGCACCAGGGGTGCGCGATACGGCTGATGGAAGCGGTCTTCGAGCGCGGCGGGGAAGGAGGACGTGGTGCCGGTGGCCAGCGCGGCAATCAGCAGGGCCGCGCGCTGCAGGTTGAAAATGGCGTCCGCGCGCGAATAGGAGGGCGGCAGCACGGCCCGCGCCTTGCTTGTCGGCAGGTCGAAATCCGGAACCACCACGGCGATTCCAAACCCGCGCGGCAGGTCCAGGCGGACGGCCCGCACGGCGCCGCCGGAATCGATGGCGCTGGCCACGATCGAACCCAAGGTGCAGGGCGCCACGTTATCGGGATGGCCCTCCAGGCGGGCGGCTTCATCCAGGATGCGCAGGGGTTTCCAGCGCAGGTCCAGGAGCACGTCGGCAATCACCACGCCGGCGGTCAGCGCCGCGGCGCTGGAGCCCATTCCTTTGCCGATCGGAATCTCGTTGTGGATTTCCAGTTCGATGGGCGGCATTTCCATGTCGTGGTCGCGCGCCACCGATTCGGCGGTCTGCCAGATCAGGTTATCGGGGCCGGTGGAAATGGTCTCCGCGTCACGCCCCTGAGCGCGGATGGTAAGTTCGCGGGCGCGCCGGAACCGGCACGTCAGGTAGACCCCCAGCGCCAGGCCGAGCGCATCGAACCCCGGACCGAGATTCGCGCTGGAAGCCGGCACGCGCACCGTAAACTGGGACATAGATTGAACGTAACACACGGTTCGCGGGCGCTATCGCGGCACTGGGCGGCTGTATTTTGGGATGGGGTTCGAGTCCAGACTGGGGAGCCAATTCGCATTTCGACCATTTTCGCCCATCTTTGCCGGCTCCGAAGTTGTGCTCTCACCATTGGCAACTGCAAGCATGTCAAAGGGTTGCCGGAATTCCGGCGTCAGAGTGCCGCCCTTCCAAGAACAGTTCGGTACCACGAAATCGAGCAGGCGGCGCTTTTCTTCGGCGGGCTGCTTCGCGAACAGCCTGTGCATGTTTCGCGAGAGTTCGAGGATGCGGATTGCCTGCGTCCATGTACGACTCGTTTGCCACCTGGTTCGTACAACAGCCTAATCTAACCACCTTCGAGACGGACCCGCACCATGCCAGAGCCCGACACGTCGGGGGCCCTCTGGCAGCAGGAGGTTCAGCCGTGGCTCCTTCCGAGTCCCCGGCGAACCGGCCGAAACCGGAACCTTCACTTTCCAGAACGCTCCGTGACTGTTAGCGGATGCAACGGAGGCGGCTACTCGTTCCGCAGCGCGACCACGGGATCCACGTGCACGGCCCGCCGTGCCGGCAGGTAGCTGGCCAGCCCGGCCACCAGCGCGAGGAAGACCGCCGCGAACACGAACGTGAGCGGATCGGTAGCGCTGACATTCACCAGCATTCCGCTCACCGTGCGCGCCGCAGCCAGAGCGATGACACTTCCGGCAAGCAGCCCCGGGACAGTCAGTCGAAGGCCCTCCCTCAACACCATCCCGAGCACGTCGGCCGGCTGCGCGCCCAGCGCCATCCGGATTCCCATCTCCTGCGTGCGCTGGCTCACGGCATAGCTCATGACGCTGAACAAACCAACGGCCGCCAGCAGCAGCGACAGACCGCCAACCACCCCCAGCAGGCTGGCCACTACATGCTGGGCGAATAACGAACCCATGGTGGCGTCGGACAACAACCTTGTGCTGAAAACGGCGTCCTGGTTGAGCGCCAGGGCCTCCCGGCGAAGGACCGGCGTCATGCGCAGCGGATCGCCGGTACTCTTGAGGAACACCGAGAAGTTAAGACCGGGCGCAAACCATTGGCGGAACGGCACATAAAAGAAGGGAGCCGGGTCCTCAATCGGAGTGTGGTATTTGCTGTCCTTGACCAGCCCCACTATGGTTGCCTGGCGGCCCTTCCAACGGACCTTGCCGCCGATAGGGTTCCTGCCATAGAAGAACCGCTGGGCGAAGGTTTGGTTGACGACGATCACCATGGGCGCCTCGGCCGAGTCGCGTTCGGTGAAGTCGCGGCCTTCGAGCATCCGGATGCCAAGCAGTTTGAAGTAGCCGGGCGGAACGGTGGCGCGATGGATCATCATCTGCTCATTGGGAGCGGGAGCGTACCCCTCAACATCGAGTTGGTGCCAGGGTGAGGATCCGGCCCCGGAGGCCGTCGCCATGGGGACCACGTCGGAGTAGGTCACGCCAACCACGCCAGGTTGCGCCTCCAACCGCTCGCGGAGCGTGCGGCAGAAATCCCTCTGCTCCTTCGCGGAGTAACCGGCATTCGAGAGATAGAACTGCGACACGGAGATATTGGTCTGGTCAAAACCCGGCGCGATGCCGCAAGCGCTCTTGAAACTCCGGTAGAAGAGACCGGCGCCGATCAGCGCCACCATCACCAGCGTCATTTCGCAAACCACCAGAAGGCCGCGCAAACGATGCGACCCGCAACCGGCGCCTCCGCTGCGCCCGCCCTCTTTGAGGGTTTCGTTCAAGCCGGAGCGGGCGGTGAGCAAGGCCGGTACGGCGCCGCACAGCAGGGTCGCGACGAGGGTAATCAGCAACGTGAATCCCAACGTCGGCAGGTTTAACCCGCCGCCGAAATCCAGCGGTATGTCGACGGCGGGAACCAGGAATGAGAGCGACTGCCCCAGCCACACAGCCATCGTGACCCCAACCGCCGCGCCGCCGGCGGAGAGCAGCAGCGTCTCGATCAAAAGCTGCGCCCCCAGGCGGGAACGCCGCGCCCCGAGCGCCAGCCGTAGACCGAACTCTCTGCGGCGGGACACCGCGCGAGCCAACAGCAGGTTGGCGACATTCGCGCAGACGATCAGCAAGAGGAGCAGAGAAAGCGCCATCAAAATCCGCAGCGGCTGAAGCAGCATGCCCTGGGCGCCGAGATGCCCATGCCACAGCGGCGTCAGCGTGAGGTCGATGCCCCGGTTGGTAGCGGGGTAAAGCGCCGCCAGCCTTTTGCCTAGCGCGGCGACTTCCACGCGAGCCTGCTCGATCGTGACGCCATGCTTTAACCGCACAATCGTGGAAGTTTCATCGCGCGTTCCCCGATAGTGGAGGGTGCCGTCGCCGGCGCCCATCGCGGTGGCCATCATGACCGGGATCCAAACGTCATAGACTACGCCCGCCGTGCTGCCGCGGAATCCCCGGGGCGCCACGCCCACGATCGTCAACCGATGCCGGTTCAAACGGATGATTTTGCCCAGCACCTTCGCATCGCCGCCGAAGCGCGTCCGCCACATGCCGTAGCTGATGACGGCAACCGGGGCGCCCCCTTCCTGCTCGCGTCCCTCCGCGGGGAGAAAGGTGCGGCCCAGCACGGGCTTGACCTTCAGAAGATCGAAGTAGTTTGCCGAGACCAGCTCCGCCCAGGCGCGCGCCGTTTTTCCGTCGTCCCCGACGCTCAGCGGCGTAATGCGTCCGAGGGCAATTCCGGAAACCAGCTTCAGATTGTCGCGGTAGTCGCGGTAGTCGAGATAGGACGTGTTCACCAGATACTCGCCGGTGGGGGTCACGGTCTCGAGGAGGGCAAGTTCCTGCGGATCGCCGGCGCCGGGGAAGGGGTGCAGCAGGACGGAATCGATCCAACTGAACACTGTCGTGTTCGCCGCAATGCCCAGGCCGAGCGTGAGGACCGCAGTGGCCGTAAACCAGGGGCTGCGGCGCAGGATTCGCAACCCGAACCACACGTCCTTCGTGAAGGTTGGCATTCAGATATTATGATCCGCAACTCGACTGCCAATCGCAAATCTCTGCGCGCGCGGGATTTCTACGCGCCGGCTGTCCGCTTGTGGGACGAAGTTGTCCGGAACCGGGTGGGGGCTCGCCGCGGCCGGACGCTTCGGCGGAACGGCCGCCGGCAAGCGCCGGGAAGCGTGGAGGTCCGCCCGGGCGTGCGCCCTACAGGCGCCGGTTACTTCCCCGCGTGGCGGGCCGTTTCGCCGCTCTCCAGCACCTCGCGTACTTTCGCCGTCAAAGCGCCGGGCGTGAACGGCTTCTGCAAAAACGCCACTTCCTTTTGCAGAACCCCGCTGTTCACAATCGCGTTGTCCGTGTACCCGGACATGTACAGCACCTGCATTTCCGGACGCCGCCGCGCCAGTTGCATGGCCAGTTCGCGCCCGCTTACTTTGGGCATCACCACGTCGGTGATCAGCAGGTGGATGTGCCCGCGAAACTGTTCCGCCACCTGGCGCGCTTCGATGGGGCCGGGCGCGTCCACCACCTTGTAACCCTCCCGCTCCAGCGTCTCGCGCACCAGGTTGCGCACCATGTCCTCGTCTTCCACCAGCAGGATGGTCTCGGTCCCGCGCGGCGCCGCCCGGCGGGCATTTTGCGCTTCCGTGGATACCGGCTGGTCGATGCGCGGCAGATACACTTTCACCGACGTGCCTTTGGCCGGCTCGCTGTACACTTCCACGCTGCCGCCGCTCTGCTTGACGATTCCGAACACGGTGGAAAGTCCCAGCCCGGTTCCCTTCCCCGAACCCTTGGTGGTGAAGAACGGCTCGAACAGCCGCGCCTGCGTAGCCGAATCCATTCCGGAGCCGTTGTCGCTCACCGCCAGCATCACGTAGGCTCCCGGTTTTACCGCGATGTGCCGTTCCGCGTAGCTCTCGTCCAGGCGCCGGTTGCAGGTTTCCACCGTCAGCGTGCCGCCCTTGGGCATGGCATCGCGCGCGTTCACCACCAGGTTCATGAGCACCTGTTCGATCTGTCCGGGGTCGGCGCTCACGCGGCCCAGATCCGGACGCAGCGCCAGCCGCAGATCGATGTCTTCTCCGATCAGCCTTTGCAGCATCGTCCCCAGGCTCGTCACCAGCCTGTTCAGGTCCAGCACCTTGGGCTGCAGCACCTGCCGCCGGCTGAAGGCCAGCAGTTGCCTGGTCAGCGCCGCCGCGCGCTCCCCCGCCTTCATGATCTGTTCCACCGAATGGCGGTTGGCGTCGTCCGGCCGCAGATTATTCAGAATGAGCTGGCTGTATCCCGTGATGATGGTCAGCAGATTGTTGAAGTCGTGCGCCACTCCGCCCGCCAGCATGCCCACCGCTTCCATCTTCTGGGTCTGCCGGAGCTGCTCTTCGAGTTGCCGCCGGCCGGTGATGTCGATCAGCACCGCCAGTTCGACCTTCCGCCCGCCGTATTCGATCTCGTGAACCGCGACTTCCACTTCCAGCAGGCGCCCATCCTTGGCGCGGTGGCGCCACATGGTCGATGGCGGCCGCACTTCCTGCTTGAGTCCCTCGAGGAAATGGCGCGCGTCCTCTTCGCCCTGAATATCCGCCAGGCGCAGGCCGCGGAACTCGTCCGGTGTGAATCCGTACAGATTCGCCGCCGCTGCATTGGCTTCCAGCAACCTTTGGTCGGCGGGATCGAATACCCACATGGGTTGCGGATTTTCCTCGAACAACAGCCGGAATTTTTTGTCCTTGTCTTTTAACAGTTGTTTGGCCGGCATTGATTCAAGCACCCATTGGGAGAGGCCGGTGAAGGTTTTCCCGATTTCCCGGCGTTCTCCCTTTAACCCGCGCGGCTAGCCGGCGGATCTCCGGCGGCGGAGACATGCCATTCATGCCCGGCATTTCGAGGTCGGAAAGAACCACGTCAAATCGCTTTCCAGTTAGAATTGGGAGCGCCTCTTCAGCTGTGGCGGCTCCTCGCAGGCAGCCGATGCCCAGGGTCCCCGATTTCACCCATCCCGAACCACAAGCATAGCCATTCCGAGCGGGCGACTCAATCCTCGAACACGCCGCGTTGTGGGATTCGGCACAAGTATGTCGCGGTGGGGTGAGCTTCCGCTCTGCCAACCGCCCGAAAGGGAGGCTTTCGACACAAGTAGCGCCTTTGTGGCGCCCGGCTTCGGCGAGCTGAAGCCAAGCCGAAGCTTGCCCTACCGGGGCGTCATCGCCAAAGCATAAGCGCCCCACAGCACGCTATCGTCGCCCAAGGCTGCCGGCACGACGTCGATGCGCGCCCCGGACCAGCTTGTGATCTGGCTGTGCAGTTCGGCGCGCAGCGGCCCAAACAGCGCATCCCCGGCCTTGGCGATGCCGCCGCCGATCACGATGCGCTGGGGGTTCAGCAGCATGATCGCCGCCTTCAGCCCCAGCGCCAGGTCCACCACGTAGCGGCGCACGAAAGCGGCATCGCACATCAGTTCCTTGGCCGTCTTGCCGGTGTCGCGCTCCAGCCATAACCCGCAGCACATGCGCTCGAAACAGCCGCGCGCCCCGCACAGGCACTGGGGCCCATCCGGCCGGATGGTCAAATGGCCGATCTCCCCGCCATAGGAATCCGCCCCGCGCCACACCCGGCCGCCATCGTAAATCCCGCCGCCGATCCCCGTCGAAAGCGTCATATAGAACAGCGGCGAGCATCCTCGCCCCCCTCCGAACTCGGCCTCGCCGATGGCACCCACATTAGCGTCGTTATCCATGACGGCGGGCGCCCCGGCCAGTTCCGCGATGAATCCGCACAGGTCGAAATCGCGCCATCCGCCCACGTGCGTGGAAAGCACCACGCGCTGCGCAGTGAAGTTCACCGGGCCGCCGAACCCGATGCCGCAGCGCTCGAAGGGCATCTCCCCGCGCCACGCCGTGACCATCTCGCGGATTCGCGCCAGCATCCAGTCGCGCCCGCCGGCCGCGTCCGTGGCGCGCGATTCGCGCCGCGCCATGCGCGCTCCGTCGAACGCCGCCAGGGTGAACTTCGTTCCGCCGATATCGATGGCCAGAATCACCGTTGCCCTCGCCCCAATCGCGCCGCCGGAAATGCCGCCGCCCGCCCAGGCAGCCGGGAACTTTCCAGGGTAGCAGTTACAATCGTCTCTGGATGCGCGCGCGCGAAATTTCCCCCTGGCAGTGCGCGGCGGCCGCCCTGCTGCTGGCGCTGGGCTGGCAAGCCCTCACCGTCGCCGCCAACTACGGCGGCAATTGGAGCGCCCTGTTCTGCACCGGCGAGCCGCAAGCGGCGCTCCCGCTGGTGCGCTCCGAACACATCTACATTTTCCGGCATTCGACGGGTTTCGACGGCGTTTTTTACCATTTCATGGCGCACGACCCGCTGCTGCGCAACGCCGGCAGCGCCCCCATGATGGACGATGCCCGGCTGCGCTACCGGCGCATTCTGGCGCCCGCGCTGGCTTACCTTCTGGCGCTCGGCCGCGGCCCCTGGATCGACAACGCCTACCGGTCCGTGTGCCTGTTGAGCATCGCGCTGGGCGTGTACTGGTCGTGCCGCCTGGTCCGCCAAGCGGGTCTTCCCACGGCTTGGGGAATGCTGTTCCTGCTGCTGCCGGCGGTTCCCATTACGGTAGACCGGCTGGTGGCCGACGCAACGCTGGCCGCGCTGGTCATGGGGTTCCTGGTTTATGTGCCGCGGCCCTCCTGGAAACTGTGGCTGGTTTTGGCCTGCGCGGCGCTGACACGCGAAACCGGACTGCTGCTGGCCGCCGGATTCTGCGGCTCTCTGGCGTGGCGCCGCCAGTGGCGTTCTACCGCCATCTTCGCGCTCAGCGCGTTTCCGGCGCTGGCGTGGTATGGGTATGTGCAGACGCGGACAAGTTTTTCGCCCTATCCCGCTTCGCTGGTTCCGCTTTCCGCCATCCTGCACGCGCTGGCGCATCCCTGGCGCTATCCCGCCGGAACGCCGCTGGCGCCCCTGGTGACGGCCGGGGATTACCTGGCGCTGGGCGGCGTCCTGCTGGCATTTGCGCTGGCGCTGGCGGCCTTTGCGCGCCAGCCCCGGGACCCGGTGCGCATCGTAGCGGCTTTGTTCGCCGTCCTGGGCATCGTTTTGCAACGCACCGGCCACTGGCAGAACGTTTACGATTTCGGCCGCGTCTACACCCCTTTGCTGGCAGCGCTGGCCGCCATGTGGCTGTCCACGAGGAATTTTTGGCTGCTGGCGCCGGGCGCGCTCATGCTGCCGCGCATCGCCATGCAGCTCGCACCGCAAGCGCTGGGAATCGCTAACTGGCTGTGGGTGAAAAAGTAAAGGCCCCGAGCTGGGTAACTCGGGGCCTGCACTCAGAGAGTGGCGGCGGGAGGGGACTCGCCGCCAGGGATGCTGTCTGTATTGGTTTGATGTTAACAGTTTCAGGCCTGAATATCTAGAATTAGGACGAACAACTTTGCGGGTAGCGGCTGGAACATTTGGGGGTATTCAAGGAGGTGGGCCAAGCACTTTCGCCTGCCGATGTCCGCCCAATGATATCCTTTCTTACAAATGCGACGTCTGCTTCCGCTCTACGCCCTCCTCGTGCCGCTGGTTGGCGCACAAACTTTCAATCCCACGCTCTACTCCGGTCTGCAATGGCGCATGATCGGCCCCTTTCGCGGCGGCCGCACGGTAGGCGCGGCCGGCATCGCCGCGCGCCCTAATGTGTTCTACATCGGGGTGAACAATGGCGGCGTTTGGAAAACCGACGATTACGGCCGCACCTGGAACCCCATTTTCGATAGCCAGCCCACCGGCTCGATCGGCGCCGTGGCCGTAGCCCCCTCCGAGCCCGAGACGGTTTACGTGGGCAGCGGCGAAGGATTGCAGCGGCCCGATCTTTCGGTGGGCGATGGCATGTACAAATCCACCGATGGCGGCAAAACCTGGACCCACCTGGGCCTGCGCGATGGACAGCAGATCGCCTCGATTCTGGTCGATCCGCGCAACGCCAATCGCCTTTTCGTGGCGGTTCTGGGCCATCCCTACGGACCCAACTCCGAGCGCGGCGTCTTCCGCTCGACCGATGGCGGCCTGCATTTCGCCAAAGTCCTTTATAAGGACGAGCTCACCGGCGCGGTGGATCTGGCCTTCGACCCGCGCAATCCGCAGACGGTCTATGCCGTCCTGTGGCAGGCGCAGCAGGGCCCCTGGGAAAACGGCGTTTTCTCCGGCCCCAATAGCGGCCTCTACAAATCCACCGATGGCGGCGCCAACTGGACGCAGCTTACCGGCGGGCTTCCCAACTTCGCGCAGGGCCTGGGCCGCATCGGAATCGGCATCGCGCCCAGCGACCCCAATCGCATGTATGCCCTGGTGGAAGCGGGACGCGATTCCGGCGGACTGTATCGCTCCGAAGATGCCGGATCAACCTGGACGCGCGTCAACCACGAGAACCGCATCTACGGGCGCGGCTCGGATTTCGCCTGCGTGCGCGTGGATCCGGAAAACAAAGACGTCATTTATATCGCCAACACCTCCACGTACCGCTCGACGGACGCCGGCGCGACGTTCACCGCCATCAAAGGCGCGCCCGGGGGCGACGACTATCACACCATCTGGATCAATCCCACGAATCCCGATATCATCCTGCTGGCCAGCGACCAGGGCGCCACCATCAGCGTCAATTCCGGCCGCACCTGGAGCTCGTGGTACAACCAGCCGACCGCGCAGTTTTACCATGTGATCACCGACAACCAGTTTCCCTATTGGGTGTACGGCGGCCAGCAGGAGAGCGGTTCGGCGGGCGTGGCCAGCCGCGGCAACGATGGCGAAATCACCTTCCGCGACTGGCGCCCGGTGGGCGCCGAGGAGTACGCCTATATCGCGCCCGCACCGCTCGACCCCAACATTGTTTATGGCGGCCGCGTCACGCGCTACAACCGCGCGACCGGAGCAGTGGAAGACGTCGCGCCGCATGGCAACTACCGCTTCCTGCGCACCGCGCCGCTGCTGTTTTCGCCGGTAGACCCGCACATTCTGTACCTGGGCGCGCAAATGGTTCTCAAAACCACCAACGGAGGGCAGACGTGGCAGCCCATCAGCTCCGACCTTTCGCGCCCCACTTACGAGCTGCCGGCCAGCGTTTCCGGGTATGCCGAAGCCGCGAAAAAACAGGCCACGCGGCGCGGGGTGGTGTATTCGCTGGGGCCTTCGTACCTGGATGTCAACGTGCTTTGGGCGGGCACGGACGATGGCCTCATCCATGTTACGCGCGATGGAGGAAAGAGCTGGCAAGACGTGACGCCGCCGGGGATGACGCCGTGGAGCAAAGTCGCGCAGTTGGACGCCGGCCGTTTCGATAGCGGCACGGTCTACGCGGCCATTAACCGGCTGCGCGTGGACGATTTGAAACCGCACATCTACCGCACGCACGATTTCGGCGCGAAGTGGCGGGAAACGGTTCGCGGGCTGCCCGGCGAGCCGGTGAACGCGGTGCGCGAAGACCCGGTCCGCAAAGGCCTCCTGTTCGCGGGAACGGAAACCGCCGTTTACGTTTCCTTCAACGATGGCGACGACTGGCAGCCTCTGCGCCTCAATATGCCGGCCACTTCCATCCGCGACCTGGTGATTCACGCGGGCGACCTGGTGGTGGGTACGCACGGGCGCGGCTTCTGGATTCTGGACGATATCTCGCCGCTGCGCCAGTTGACCGCGCAAGTTAACGCCGAATCCGCATACTTGTTCGCGCCGCGCGCCACTTACCGGCTGCCGCGCGATACCAATACCGATACGCCCTTGCCACCGGAAGAGCCGGCGGGAAAGAATCCTCCCGATGGGGCGATCATTTATTACTGGCTGAAGGACGGTGGAGGCCCGGTTACTCTGGAGATCTCGGATAGCGCCGGGAATGTAGTTCGCAAGTTCTCGAGCGAAGATAAGCCCGAGCCACTCGATCCCGCGCTCAACGTTCCCACTTACTGGATTCGCCCGTTCCATGCGCTCGATGCCACCGCCGGCATGCATCGCTTCGTATGGGACCTGCACGCCGCGCCCACCGGCCGCGGGGGCCGCGGCGGCGAATACCCCATCTCGGCGATTTACCAGGACACTCCGGGGAGGGAGGGCGAATGGATGCCGCCGGGGACTTACACGGTGAGGCTCACGATTGCCGGCCAGAGTTACACGCGGCCGTTAGTGGTGAAACCAGACCCAAGGGACATCAGCCGATGGTAGGGCATGCTTTAGCTTGCCGGCCGGACAAAGCCCGGCTTGGACGGGCCAGGAGGCCTGTCCTACTCATCCTTCTGCCGCTGATCGCCATAGCGCAGGTGAAACAGGTTCCTCAGCCCGGCATCGCCATCTCTCCCACGGACCGCGCGGAGCTGCAGGCCGGCCTCGATCACCTGCGCGGCTCCATCCAGAAGCTGCAAAACAATCCGCTGCTGCCCGACGTCCTGATCTACAGCGAGGCCGTCCGCTACGCCCTCCAGTACAACGAGTTCTTCAAGCCCGATGAAGTTGCCAAGGCCCGCGCGCTCTTGCAGCACGGCGAAGAACGCGCCGCCCAACTCGCCCAAGGCAAAGCGCCGTGGACCTCCGCCACCGGCTTAATCGTACGCGGCTATATTTCCAAAATCGATAAAAGCGTGCAGCCGTACGGGCTGGTGGTTCCTCCTTCGTATTCTCCCGACGCCCCGCACCGCTGGCGCCTGGACACCTGGTTTCACGGGCGCAGCGAAACCCTCAGCGAGGTCAACTTCCTGGCCGACCGCGAGAAGAACAAGGGCGAATTCACTCCGCGCGACACCATTGTGCTGCACTTATACGGACGCTTCTGCAACGCCAGTAAGTTCGCCGGCGAAGTGGATCTGTTCGAAGCGCTGGACGCCGTCAAACGAAATTACCCCATCGACGAGAACCGCATCCTGGTGCGCGGTTTCAGCATGGGCGGCGCTTCGGCGTGGCACATTGGCGCGCACTTCGCCGGCCTGTGGGCCGCGGTGGCGCCGGGCGCCGGCTTCAGCGAAACCATGCAATACCTGAGGCTGAAGACCACCGGGCCGGATGCCCCGCCGGCGTGGGAGCAGAAGCTCTACCATCTTTACGACGCCGTCGATTACGCCGCCAACCTGTATAACACCTCCACGGTTGCCTACAATGGCGAAATCGATCCGCAGAAGCAGGCGGCCGACATGATGGAGCGCGCCCTGGCCGCCGAGGGCATGCGGCTCATCCGCGTGATCGGGCCGGGGACGCAACATAAGTATCATCCCGATTCCAAAATCGAAATCGACCGCATGCTGGACGCCATTGCCGAGCGCGGGCGCGATCCTTATCCGCGAACCATCCGCTTCACTACCTGGACGCTGGCGTATAACCGGATGAAGTGGGTGACGGTGGATTCCCTGGCCGCGCATTGGGAGCGCGCGCGCGTGGATGCGGCGCTGGAAGGCGACGCCGCGGTGAAAGTGGATACTTCGAACGTCAACGCCTTCACGCTGGAGTTCGCTTCCGGCGGCTGCCCGCTGGATCTCGCGCGCAAGCCCTCGGTCGCCATCGACGGGCAAAAGCTGTCCGTGCCCGGCCCCATGTCCGACCGCTCGTGGACGGCGCATTTCCGCAAGGCCGGGCCGCGCTGGGAACTTGCCGAATCGGCGGATGCGCCCGGCTTGCACAAGCGCCACGGCCTGCAAGGCCCCATCGACGACGCATTTCTGGATAGCTTCGTCTTCGTCAGCCCCACCGGCACTCCCCTGGCGCCGGGCGTCGCCGCGTGGGTTGCGTCGGAAGAAAAGCGTGCCATCGCGGAATGGCGCCGCCAGTTTCGCGGCGAAGCGCAGGTGCGCGACGACCGGGACGTCACGGATGCCGATATCGCCGCCAGCAATCTGATCTTGTGGGGCGATCCCGGCAGTAATCGAATCCTGGCGCGCATCATGGATCGCCTTCCCGTGAAATGGACAGCGCGGACGTTGACCGCCAATGGCCGCGAGTACTCCGCCGCCGCCGCCGCGCCCATTCTGATTTACCCCAACCCGCTAAACCCGCGCAAATACGTGGTGCTCAACAGCGGCTTCACGTTCCGCGAGGCGAGTAATGCCAGCAATGCGCGGCAGACTCCCAAGCTGCCCGATTGGGCGGTGGTGGATACATCCGTTCCGGCGGGGCCGCAATGGCCGGGGAAGATTGTCGAAGCCGGGTTCTTCAACGAAGAGTGGAAGTGGTAGCTACCGCTGCACTCTTCCCGAGCCTCCGCCTTTCAAGAGCGCTTTCACTTCCTCCACGCTGACGCGGTTGAAGTCGCCGATCACGGAGTGCTTCAGGCAGCTCGCGGCCACCGCGAACTCCAGCGCTTCCTGGCGGTCTTGCAGCGCCAGCATGCCGTAGATCAGGCCGGCCGCGAAGCTGTCTCCGCCGCCCACGCGGTCCACGATATGGGTGATCTCGTATTGGCGGCTGGCGAGGAACCGTTCGTGGTCGTTGAGGCAGGCGGCCCATCCGTTGTGCGAGGCGCTGTGCGATTCGCGCAGGGTAATGGCAATGGCCTTCAGGTTGGGGAATTCGGCGAGCACGCGCGCGGTGAGTTTTTCGTACTGGGCGCGATCCAGCTTGCCGGATTCGACGTCCACTTCGGCTTGAATTCCCAGCGCCTTCTGCACGTCTTCTTCGTTGGCGATGGCGACGTCGACGAATGTTACGAGCTCGCGCATCACCTCGGCCGGCGGCTTGCCCCACTTCCACAAATTCTTGCGGTAGTTCAGATCGCAGGAAACCGTCAGGCCCTTGGCGCGCGCTTTCTGCACGGCTTGGAGCGCCAGGGCGGCGGCGCTGGCGCTGAGCGCCGGGGTGATGCCGGTGACGTGGAACCACGCCGCGCCGTCCAGCACGGCGTCCCAATCGATCTCGCCGGGCTGCGCCAGCGCGATGGAGCTGTAGTCGCGGTCGTAGACCACTTTGGAAGGGCGTTGATTGGCGCCGGCTTCCAGAAAATAAATTCCCACCCGCCCTTTGCGGCGGACAGTGCGCGAGGTATCCACGCCGAAGCGGCGCAACTCGGCGATAGCGGCATCGGCGATGGCGTTTTCGGGCAGCGCCGTGACAAAGGCGGCGGAGAAGCCGAAGGCGGCGAGAGAAACGGCTACGTTGGCCTCGCCTCCGCCGAACGTGGCCTGAAATTGAGGGCTCTGGAGAAAACGCTCGAAGCCGGGCGGCGCCAGCCGCAGCATGATCTCTCCAAAGGTAACCACACGAGTATTCATCGGTTTCAGTATACGTGGGGCATGCTTCGGCTTGCCAGCCCGGCTTGATCGGCTCAAGCGGTCCCGCTACTTTTTCCCGAATTCCATGTGCAGGCGCAGCGATCCCACCCACACCGGCCCGCGGTCGCGGTTATAGGCCGGGTTGGTAATATGTTGTAAGTCGAGCGTGGTGGTAAGCCAGGGCGCCAACTGCGCCGCATAGTAACTTTCGCTGACGGTTTCCGGACCATAGCGCAGCGTTCCATCGCCAATCAGGAAATCGTACCCTCCCTGTTCCAGATACTGCGCGTGTACGGCGGAAATGCCGCCCACCGTTACTTCCGTGGCCGCGGTATCGTGCGGGCGGCGCCAGCGCGCGCCGTTGAAAGAGATCCCCAAGGTGGCCAGCCGGTCCATGGCGGTGAACGCGAAGCTCTCGGTCTTGCCATCGTTCCAGCCCAGGCGCCCGAATATTGCGATGTTGCCGGCGATCTCCTGGTCCGCGCTTAAGCCGAACCCGTATTTCAACGTGCCCACCTGGCGCGTGGCAATCACGTCCGGGAGCGTGTGGGTCTCCGCGGCCAGGCGCAGCGCCTCCGCGTAGTTGCCCATATCGGCGTGGTTGTAATAGTTCAACAGCCGCACCGCGCCTTCGCGGCCGGCGAAGCTGGTGCGCACCTCGCCTTCCACCATGTCGGAGCGGTCGCGCAACAGCCGGCGGTCCAGTTGCTCGCCGTTGGCCACTTTGGGCATGGCGGCGCTGGCGTAGCGCGCGCTCCAGTGGCGCGTGTGGAACTCGTGCATCCATCCCCAAGTGTAGCCGCGGGTATCGGCGGGATAGTCCCAGGCGCCGTTATACATCGCGGCCCAACCCATGAACTGGGTTCGGGGGTCGTTGGAATATTTGTTCTGGTCGAAAAAATCGGTGACCGTGAAGCGGCCCACCACAATTGTGTAGCGCGTCATGGGGCGGGCGTTGCCAAGCTGGTTTTCGTCGCTTTCCTGGGGATCTTTGGCGTCGCCGAAGCCGAAATCGTGCAGCACGTACAGGCGCGCGAGGTAGGGCTTGGGCGTAGCGGTCTCGACGCGCGGCATCTCGCCGTTGGGAAAATTCGCCACGCCATTGGTGGCGCTGAAGCCGCGGCCTCCGGCTATTTCCGGATCGAAATAAAGCTGCGTGCCGGGCGTCACCTGCCAGCCGAAGAAGAGCGTCGAGGTGATGGACGTCTCCGCTTCCGGATTTGGTTGAAGGCTGAAGAGCCCCGCGTAGGGCGACGAAAAGGCCGGATGGTATTGGCCGATGGACGTGGCCTGGTAAAACAGGTTCCACTTCTCGGGCTCGGGATCGGCCGGCGCGGCAGTCTGGGTGGAGGCATCCTGCGCCGCGAGCCGCAGTGCCGCCAGAAGCAGGAACCGAGCGCGGAACCTCAGCAAGCGGCAATCTCCGGAAAAAGGCGCATCCTTTTCATTCTGCCATATGTGGGTTGGTATTGGATGAGGAAACCGTTACAAACGCGCGCGGCGAAGTGGAAGGCCGGGAGGCCTGTCCCCCCTGCCGTTATCATAGAGATATATGAAGCTTTTTTGGTGCGCCGCACTGGCCGCCGGCGCGGTGTGCGCCCAGAGTTTTTCCGGCGCGCAGGCCATCGACCGGGCCATTGCCGATGGCATCGCCCAACATCGCCTGCCCGGCGCGGTGCTGATTGTCGGCCACAACGGCCAAGTGGTTTATCGCAAAGCCTACGGCAATCGCGCCCTGGTTCCCGCCGTGGAACCCATGACCGCCGATACCATTTTCGACGTCGCTTCTCTCACCAAGGTGATCGCCACCACCACCTCGCTGATGCAGCTTTTCGAAGAGGGCAAGTTCCGCCTGAACGATAAGACCACCGATTACATCCCGGAATTCCAAGGCGGCCGCAGCGACATCACGATTCGCAATCTGTTTACGCATTTCTCCGGGCTCGCGCCGGATTTGCCGCTCAATCCTCCCTGGAGCGGATACGAAACGGGCATGCGGATGGCGTATGCCGATAAGCCCGCGGGACCGGCGGGCGTGCGCTTCGTTTACAGCGATATCAATTTCGAATTGCTGGGCGAGCTGGTCCACCGGCTGAGCGGCCAGATGCTTTCCGATTATTCGCGGCAGAATATCTTTCTGCCGCTGGGCATGAAGGACACCATGTTTCTGCCGCCGGCTTCGCTGCGCCCGCGCATCGCGCCCACCGAGCGGCTGGGGAAGGATGGCCCGCCGCTGCTGGGGGTGGTGCACGATCCGACCGCGCGCTACATGGGCGGAGTGGCCGGACACGCCGGCCTTTTTTCGACGGCCGACGACCTGGCGCGCTTCGCCCAGATGCTGATCGACGGCGGCTCGCTCGCGGGCGTGCGCATCGCGAGCCCGCTCACCGTGCAGAAGTTCACCGAGCCCGAAAGTCCGCCCGATCAGCCCATCCTGCGCGGGCTGGGGTGGGACATCGATTCGCCCTACTCGACCAATCGCGGCGAGCTGTTCCCCATCGGCTCCTTCGGCCATACCGGCTTTACCGGCACTTCCATCTGGATCGATCCTTCCACCGATACTTACGTCATCCTGCTGGCCAATAGCGTGCATCCCGACGGGCATGGATCGATGGTGGCGCTGCGCAGCAAAGTGGCCACCATCGCCGCCGCCGCGCTGGGCATCCGCTCGCAAGGCGTCACCCTGACGGGCTACAACGAAACCCTGAGCGGCTCCGGTTTCCGCCGCGAAGCCAATCGCACCGGGGCAACCAGGAGCGGCCTGGATGTTCTGGAAGCGGAAAACTTCCAGCCGTTCGCCGGCAAACGCATCGGGCTGGTCACCAATCAGACGGGCATCGACCTGGCGGGGCGGCGCAACATCGATGTGATGCACAAAGCCGGCGTCACGATCGGCGCGCTGTTTTCGCCCGAGCACGGGTTCGCCGGCGTGGAAGACCGCCCCGGCATCGGGGATGCCGTGGATCCCGCCAGCGGCATCAAAATCTACAGCCTCTACGGCACCACCACGCGCCCCACGCCCGAGATGCTGCGCGGGCTGGACGCGCTGGTCTTCGATATTCAAGATGTGGGCGCACGCTTCTACACCTACGAAACCACCATGTCTTATTGCATGGAGGCAGCCGCACAGGCGGGCATTCCCTTCTACGTGCTGGATCGGCCCAACCCCATCACGGGCGTGCATGTGGAAGGGCCGCTGCTGGATGCCGCCAACGTTTCCTTCGTGGGTTCCTTCGCCGGGCTGCCTACGCGCCACGGCATGACCATGGGGGAGCTGGCCCGCCTTTTCAACGGCGAAAAGAAGATCAACGCGGCCCTCACGGTGATCCCCATGCAGGATTGGAAGCGCGGGGATTGGTTCGACAACACCGGTCAGCCATGGGTGAACCCTTCGCCCAACATGCGCAGTTTGAACGCCGCCACCCTGTATCCTGGGCTGTGCTTTCTGGAGTTCGCGAAGAACTTTTCGGTGGGACGCGGCACGGACGCGCCGTTCGAACAAGTGGGCGCCGATTTCATTCACGGGCGCGAGCTGGCCGATTATCTGAACAAACGGCTGATCCCCGGCGTGCGGATGTACGCGACGGCCTTCACCCCCACGGATTCCAACTTTAAGGGAGTTCCTATTGAAGGCGTGCGCTTCCAGATCACCAACCGCGATGTGTTCGATTCCACGCGGCTGGGTTTGGAAGTCGCCGCCGCCATGCAGCATTTGTACCCGGGGAAGATCGATCTCGCGGGCGGCAAGAGATTAATCGGCAGCGACGATGCCATCCGGCGATTGATGGCGGGCGACGACCCGCGCAGCATTCAGCAAGGCTTCCAGGATGGAGTGGCGAATTTTGTCGCCCTGCGCGAGAAGTATTTGCTCTACCAGTAAGGGTCGCGGTAGGGACAGCGGTTGCCCACTGCCCCCCGCACAGACCCGTGCTGGCGCTCCTAACGCACACGGTTCCTACCTCGGATATGGGGATGGTTAGCGTCAAAGCGCGCGTCCGGATA
>Ga0181530_10002977_pt1 | contig 19453 bp, 26 predicted proteins | sample PEATcosm2014_Bin_42_FD_119769 | JGI IMG/M metagenome (GOLD analysis project Ga0181530, IMG submission 119769) | Peatland microbial communities from MTU Mesocosm Facility, Houghton, MI, USA - PEATcosm2014_Bin10_60_metaG | ecosystem: Environmental > Terrestrial > Soil > Wetlands > Peat | place... | reverse complement strand
CTCGAAGTACTTCAATCCGCCGAAGAAGGAAGCCACATTGCAGCGCCTTCCGCCCTTCTCGCAGGCGGCAACACGTTGTTTGATTCTGCGTTCGATCAAGTCGTAGCGCTCGCGATCCGTCGTCTTCGGATCCATATCCCCGGTGATCGCGCTGGTGACTTCGGCGACGGAAGTGGTCACGAACACTCGTGACCCCGGTCCGTTCGAAAGCTCTTCTTCGCGACTCTTGGCCAGGAAGCCGTCCTTCAGCAAGTTGCGCGCCGGCGTGGAGTTGTACTGCAGCCCACCCGCGACGCAGTGGTGATTGGTGACAATCAGGCCGTCGGGCGACACGAAAGAGGCGGTGCAGCCGCCCAGCGATACCACCGCTCCCATCGGCTGCCCGGTAAGGTCGGCAAACGTTTTGGGATCGCCTTGGAATCCCAGGGCCTTGAGTTTGGCGCCCATCCCGGAAATCTGTTGAGGCATCCACATGCCCTCCTCAGCGACGAGACCCACGGCGCATAGCATCAGGCCAACTACCGCGAACGGCACTCTTGCTTTCTTCACGGACAAAGTCCTCCTGCACTAAGACGCCGGATGGTGAGAGTGATGCGTCCCCGGCCGGCCGCCTTCGGAGTAAAGCATAACATCTTGCTTCCGCGCACGCCGATCTACGTCCTCAGCTCCACCTCCTGGTTTCCGATGCGCCTATTGTTTGGAAAGTGCCCGGCGGCTGGAGAAGGGGCAATCTATGACACACGCCGGATCTCGTCCACGCCCGCACCGCCTCGCGCCGACCGCTTTCCGAGACGGCAAAATCTCGTGCACTTTTTGAAAGGCTAAGCTCTGGCTGACGAGACTGGCGGGAGCGCACCGCCAGCTTGCCGAAACCGCCGCGGAACGCGCTCTCGTCTGGCTGCCCAGGAACACCCCACGCAATCAGCCTGCCGCGTCGCGCGCGTGCCGCCCGAAGCGCTCGCGGAATTCCGCCGGCGTGTAGCGAGCGGTGCGGGCAAATGCTCTTGCCGAAGCTCGCCCTTGGCGATCCCGCCATCGCCGCGGCTACTGCTGACACGGCGCGCGCCGGCAGCTTGCCCGAACCGCCACGGCGCGCCCTCTCGTCTGCCTGCGCAGGAACGCCTTACGCAAGCAGCACGCCGCCTCGCGGGCGTGCCGTCCGGAGCGCTCGCGGAGTTTCCGCCGGCGTGGTCGAGCGCGTAACGGGCCATGGTGCCAGAGTCGGCGATCTGTTCATGAGCCGGATCCCCACCTGCGAACTGAACGGAGCTAATCCATTCGACTATCTCACCCGAACTGCAGCGGCACGCTGAAGAGTGGAAGCGAAACCCATCGGAGTGGATGCCCTGGAATTACTGCGAGACGCTGGCGCGGATCGCCACCCCGGCCGCCGCGTAATATGATGAACTCTGCCTGGCCGGAAAGGATCGATGGCGGCCATAGTTGGATGACATTCTGAAATACTCCATCAACGGTCCTCCACGAAGCCGAGGTCCTCAGACGTTTTTGGCCACGCACGAAAACCGGCGAAAATGTTGCGGGTCGGCCGGTATGCCCGCGTTCCCAACCATGATCATCACCTCTGCCCACGCAGAACCGCGCCCGGCGGAACTACCCAAAAAAAAGGCCAACAGGATTTGGTTTCCCAACAAGGAGAGTGGAATGGCTAACTTCTCAAGGAGTTTTCACATGAAATCGCTACCCTTCATGCTTTGTATTAGTGTGCTGTCGCTGTGTCGTCTTACGTTTGCGCAGAACCCTTTGCCAGGGGAAACAGCCATTCCCGCGAAGTCAGACGTACAAATCTCATTCGGTGCCTTGAAGAGCCTGGCGGGCACGTGGACCGGCCGAGTCACGACCGATCCGCCTAATCCCGACACAGACGGGCCCATCCAAGTCACGATGCGCGTAGCCTCCGGCGGAAACGTCCTGGTGCATGAGATTGCTCCCGGTGGAGTACCAGAGCCGACCATGATCTATTTGGAGGGTGATCGCCTGACGCTAGTTCACTACTGCGAAGCTGGCAACCGGCCTCGGCTGGTGGCTCGCAAGTCGCCGGGCCAGAAAACTGTGGAGTTCGATTTCGTCGACATTTCTGGTAGCCCAAAGCCTGCATACCTGCATCATTTCGTGTTTACCATCATCGACGCGGACCACCACACCGAAGACTGGACGTTCATGCTGCCAGGCGGCCAGCTGATGCGCGCGCACTTCGATCTGAAGCGAGCAACCGAAACCGTTCGCCCGCCGGCCGGCAAATGATTATCTGGAGCGTCGCTAGAGGTCGCGAACTGAGTATCCATGGGCGCACCTGCGGTATGCAGGGTGAACACTGCGCCGAAGAACCGCGCGGTGGAGGATCATTCACCCAGTTTAGACGGCGTCGGTCCAGGCGCGCGGAGACCGGGAAAACAGCACGGCAGTTTCAAGCGCGGCTTACGCAACCAGCACGCCGCCTCGCGGGTGAGCCGCCCGAAGCGCTCGCGGAATTTTCGGCGGCGTGGATCGGGCGCGGGCAAGCCGGGCGCCTTCTGGCTGCCATAGGTGGCTCGTAGCGCGCACGAAGACTGGCCCCGCAGCAGCGCCCTGCGCCACCAGCCGCCGCTAGCCGGTTCGATAGGTCTTCCGGGCGTCACCGTTGGAGCGTTACCCGCCGCCCAGCTTCGGACATTTTGGCCATGTGTCGAATGCCCGAAGTTCTAAGGCCTCCATCTTGAAGCCACGGGCGCAGTGGTATCCTTCGTTACATGACAGTAACTGACAATCTGTTCGGGACCACTGAACTGAGCTCGACCCGAGCCGAGACCATCAAGAAAACGTACATGCTGCTGGGTCTCAGTGTGGCCGGCGCGCTCTGCGGCGGGTACATCGGCGCGCAATCGGACACCTTGGCTAACCTTTTCACAGGCTGGCTAGGTTGGATCCTGGCGATGTTGTTGCTCAACCTCATCCCGCGTGTAGCTATCGCGGCCCGCCACAATCCGGTTTTAGGCGTCACGGCGCTCGTGGCCGATGGGTTCATCTCAGGAGTGGTACTGGCTCCGATTCTTCGGATTGCGAGCCTCTACGCGCCTGGAACGATTAAGATTGCGATGCTGATGACTCTAATCGTCTTTGGCGCCGTAACCCTGTTAGTGATGTCGTCGAATCGGACGTTTTCAGCGCCGCGAGGGCTGATGCTGGGGATCTTTATCAGCATCATCGCCGCGATGGTACTCAACGCATTTCTCAACATCGGCTTGCTGGGGATGCTGATTGCCGCGGGAATCGGCATCTTCGGCGTCTGTATCCTGGTGTATGCCACAAGCGCTGTCCTCCACAACCCGGAGGCAGACAGCCCGATTCCGGGCGCGCTGATTCTGTTCGCAGGCCTCTTCAATGTTTTCGTGGCGATTCTGAATATTCTCTTGCGCTTGGACCGCAGGCGCTGAGGAGAAATCAGCCGGTCGGCCCACGTGAGACGAAAAGCGATTGCCAGCACGAATCAGCGGCCAGCGGCAAGCTTAGTCTCCTCGATGCTAGCATCCTTCGGTCGTGGCCGGCCGGCCGTGACTTCCTCATGGAGATCTTTCCCGGTTGTGAAAAAGAACCGGACGGCGGTAGGGAGGTAGTTCGGGTTAACGGAAAGGTCCTCGCGTACTTGGCAATCAATGAACGGAGTCGGCCCAGTGGGGTACCCGGCAACGAGCGGTTCGTCATTGTTCGCGTTGATCTTGAGCGGCGAGAACATCTGCTGGAATTGAATCCTAAGGCGTTTTTCGTGACGCCTCACTACAAGAACTATCCTGGTGTTATCGTGCGACTGTCAACAGTGGATCAAACACAGCTTAGAGGCCTGCTCGTGGATGCGTGGCGGCTTGTAGCCCCAAGCGCATTGTACACGATTGGGACGCTAAAGCCCGTTGAATGGAGGCGGCCCACCGGGTTCCTGCGGTGCCGTAGGAAATAGTGTCCGATATTGACGAACAACGCCGTCGTCTTCTGAACGGGGTACAGCTCCTGGAATGCCCGTGAGGCGCACCTCACCAGTGGCGGGTTGGGCGCACGGACTAGGCAGTTTCTGGTTAACCAGGATCGACGTCCGGGATACCGGTAAGGAGCCGGGAATTGTTTTTCGACTTCTTTACCGACGCCATCGACGGTATTCGTTTCATTGGCGCCCTGCGGTTTTCGTTCGGCGCGTCGACGCCGACGCCCGACGAAGTCTTGAAGCTCGTCGCCGAGGTCATCGCGGTTGTCCCCTTCTGAACACACCATCATGCAGACAATGCCTCAAGACGGCTTGACGTTGGCCTCGCGTTGGGGAGGCGTGGCGTCTTCGAGAATTGGGCCATAATGCGGCTGTCAGTCACGATGTCTTCGCAGCCATCCTGCCGGAGCCAGGCAAAATGGGAGCCATATTTGTAGCGCCATCTTTGGAAACGCTGCTCGTCGCGGCTGTCATCGTGCGGCCTATCGCTTGCCACACCTCCTGCGCCAGTCGCGCGGGCGTGGTCATCGCATCGGGGTGTCCGCGCCTCGCGCTAAATGAAGGCCTTGGTCTTGCACAGCGTCTCGGCGCCGCATCCTGTCGTCCATCCGCAAGGCGGCGGTCGCGGCGACGGGCAACGCGACGGCGCCGGAGTTGGCCGCTGGCATCGCGTGCGGGAGGAGTGCAGCCATGCTCCTGGGCCGCAGGCCGCGCCGGTCCGAGGCCGCGGAACTCACGATGGCCCGCGTCGATTGGTGGCACGCGTAGTTTACCGGTTGGTCCCGGAGCCAGCCGTTTCGAGCCCCGCTCGGCGCAACCTGCGATAAAGCTGTTATTCTGACAGCCGGAACCATGCACAACTCGACTCACCACCACAAACGGAGCAGCCGTCTTGGACACTGGCTCCCTTCTGGCCGGAAAGCTTTGAATGCCTGGCTCGCGCACACGACTGAAGTAGCCGAGAAAAAGGCGACCCCCTTTCATCCGATCATTCGGGAATTGCAGGAGCTGATCGAAAGCGATCCGGTAATGCTCATGTACTTTACCCAGATGTGTGAGCAGCAACCGAGTTTCGCTCCGCCGCCCGAAAGCGGCGATATCAAGATTCGGGGTTACCATCAGCTACTGAGAATTCTCGATCATGTGTTAACCACCGCGCCTGAATTCAGCACCGACGGGCAAGTAGGGTGCCCAATCAATGCGGTTCTGGATTTTCCAATGATCACTCCGGCCGGCCTGGCTGCGTTTCTCAGTCCGAAACTGAATCGTGTGCTCAAGAAGGTGCTGGCGGCATGGGCGCAGTATCTCGACTCGCCGGCATCTCTTTACGTTCTGAACGAAACCACCACCGGATGGCTGTGTCCCGCTGCCTTGAAAGCCATCAACATGGAAGAACATGTACACGACCCGAAGGCCCCCTTCTACGGTTTCCGCTCGTGGAACGATTTCTTCATCAGGCGGTTCCGTCCAGGAGCGCGACCCGTGGCCGGGCCGCACAATCACAAAGTGATCGTGAACGCCTGTGAGTCGACGCCCTTTGCGATCGCCAGGGGCGTGAAGGCACAGGACGCTTTCTGGATTAAGTCGCAGCCTTATTCGTTGAAGCAAATGCTAGACGGACACTTTGTGGATGAATTCACTGGCGGTACGGTATACCAGGCGTTTCTCAGCGCCGAGAACTATCACCACTGGCACAGCCCGGTTTCCGGCGTCATCAAAATGATTCACCATGTGGAGGGCGCTTACTACGCCGAATGTGCCTCGGAAGGATTCGATCCTCTCGGGCCAAACAACTCGCAGGGCTATATCGCGCATGTGAATACGAGAGCTCTGATTTTTATTGAGGCGGACGCGCCTGCCATTGGGTTGCTATGCTTTGTCGCGGTGGGCATGGTCGAAGTGTCTTCGTGCGTGGTGGGCGTCAAGGAGGGACAGCAGGTTAAGAAGGGCGAGGAGATCGGTCATTTCCAATTCGGCGGGTCCACGCATTGTCTGGTGTTCCAGCGCGGGGCAATTACAGAATTCGCTTTGCAGGCGATCCCGCAAGGAGAAAATGGCGCCAACTCGCCCATCGTCAAAGTGAATTCGTTGCTAGCGATCGCGCGAGAATCCGGCCCCTCCGTGTGATCATGCGTTTGGCTACAAAAGGCTACCGATAACGGAGTAGAGCCAAGAACCACGCAAACCGCGCTAAGGTCCTCCGGCATCAGGCCGCGCGAAGCGCCAGAGTCGACCGTCCGTGCGCGCGGAGCGAACCGCGCCTTGTGCTCCGCCACCTCGCCCGCGCCTGCCCAGCGGGGGCGCGACCTGCCGGACGGCGGGCTGGGGAAGGCGCGTCGCGGGTGGCCTGGCGCCGCGGGTTGCGGCGTGGCAAGGAGAACGCGCTGGGCCGTTGGCACCCTCCAACACAGCCGCTTGGGCGTGGTCATCGCGCCACCCATCCGCGCGCTGGCGGTCGCGGCGACGGACGACGGGCGGCTGGCGCCGCAACGGGGCGTTGGCACGCGGCAGGGGCGAATTAAATCGAAGTGTGCGCCGAGCCCATAAGTCCCGACAAGCCGGATTCCCGGACATGTACTTGCCTAGTACTTCACTTCTCCGAGAACGGCGTTAATCAGAACTTAAGCGCCAGTCCTGCGGCTGAGCACCTCTGGTAATGACCATCAAGCTGTTGTCTAGCAACAAGCTGCTTCGTCGGATCGATCACGTCCATAACTTGCCGGCGAGCCCGTGATCGACACTGAACTGTCCCGGACCAAAGCAGATCAGTTAGATAAAGAAGACACGTACAGGACTTCCGGAAGGTAAAGAAGGTGGAGGCGAAATTCCCTCAGGCACGGCGGAAAGATTGCCGGTCAGGATGGCGGCAAGCATATCGACCGATAAAGCCACGCAGGCCGGGCTCGAAAGAAACCCCACGGTCAGCAAGAATCCGCCAACGAACTCGACACCCGACACGAAATAAGTCTTCCCGTGGGGAAACGGGACTTTGGCCTCAACGAGCGCCTCGTACATCGTTTGCGCGCTGCCGGCGACAAACAATTTGTCTGCCCCGGAGATGGCGAAGAACAGCCCGAGCGAAGCGCGTACCAGCAGGATGGCATCTTGTCCCAAATCATTTCTACCCAGCAGCGCAAACTGGACCAACCGTTTCCAATCCATCTCTTATCCCTCCATCGGAGGATGTGATGTAACGATACCCCATATCATACAGTTCGACTTCTCCTGTAACCGCGTTAATCAGGGCTTAGCGGGTCTCTGGCGTTGATCTCTGTTCTCGACAATTATGCTGCAAAGCGCAAATGCGGTGTCGTTAGCGACTTCTCACGCCTCGAAATTATGTGTCCATCCGTTCGACCCATTGAGCGCGCCATGCGGGAGCCACGAATGGATCCGCAAAGTACTGTGTTTCCCGCGCAACCTTGTCATCCCTGAACTCCATGATGCTCACGGTATGGGACGGCTTGCCGTTATATGTCAGGATGAATTCGGTGATCCAAAGATCACCGCCGCCCATGATTCGTCGGACAACAAACCGCTTTTTGCTCGGCTGACTAGCGCGTTGGTTCTGTATGTTTCGTCGACCGCGGGTTCGCTCGCCTGACTGCGGGTATTCCAGCACCGCGTCCTCGTGATAGATGCGGTGCTCCGTTTCAAAATCGTTGGCATCGGACGCCACCCAATGCTGATCGAGTGCCGCACGGATCTCTTGATCTCGCACTCCAGAATACTGCTCCTTCTTTTGTTGATCGTTCATCTTGAGCCTTCAATTTGACTAGAAGCTAAATGCTCTAGCGGAATCGGAGTGTACGGCTCGTCTAGTCGCGATGTTTCTTCGATCACCCCAGAGTCTACACCCGGTGGGCCATACGGAGTGTCGAAAGGAATTTTGTCGGGTACAAAATCGAGAGGATTTGGTTCTGTGGGCTGCAGCGCTCGACTCGCAGTGGCGGCGTTTCCTGTTTTCTCATTTGACATGCGTCCTCCTTCAATGGTCGCAGTACAGATCGCTCGAATCGACAATGGATCGCAACTCGCTGTGGCTGCCCCGCCCCACGTCGTTCGATCAGCCCTGCGACAAGTCCATTGCCGTCCGCGCACCCGCTTCGGCACAGAAGCTGGATAGCCTAAGTGAAAGTCTGGGCGGGAAGGGCAATCGCCGTCATTGCGCACAGTACCCCAAACAGTGCACGCCCACTTCCCCCAGTACAGTTTGCCCATTGCATTAGCAATCCGTTTCATCGATGCGCTTCGTTCCGCACAAGCTTCCTTTGGCTTACCAAGCCGGGAATCGGGTAGCCACCTCATCGCCGCTACCAATTATAACGCCCCACCTCGGCCATTTTGGGACCTTTTCTTCTGTTGTCTCAGCCGACGACAGCTAAGTGTGAAACTTGCCAATCGGGTGCCGCTAGTTTCCGATCTGCACGGCTGGCAGCCTTTGTGGACCATCAGTTCGCGGTGGAGGACTTGGCCGAAACCCTGCACCTGATCGGACAGAGAAACAAAAGCGGGGCCCGGAGACACCATCTGGCGATGGACAAGCTTCTGGCTTCGTGCGTTGGTACGCGAGAGTCCTACCTGCGCTTAGCAAACGGCGCCATTCCCGCGTCGCGTCCGCTCCCGGCGTCGTCTGCCTGACGATATTGCCGGACAACGTTCACTGTGTGGTTGGTTCGAGTAGCGGTTGGTATAATTAGGTAGGATGCTCAAGCAGATTTCGATTTCATTTGCCGTCGCAGCGCTCTCTGTGGCGAGCGCGGCCACCTTTTCCGTATCTCTTATTGAACCGATCGTTGTGAATGGCAAGGCGCTGAAGGCCGGCGACTACCAGTTGGACGTGAAGGAGAACTCCATAGTCTTCTTGAAAGGCAAGAAGCAACAAGTGGAAGTTCCCGCGAAGATTGAAAACACAAACACGAAGTTCGACCGCACGCAAGTCCTCTATAACGAGAACAAGGGTAGGTTCTCCATCAAGCAGATAGAATTGGGCGGCACCACCACTAAACTGACGCTCGCCGTCGGGCAGTGAATAATCGCAACGCCGGACAACAGGGAGATGTCATGACCAATCCTCACATGACCGAGTTGGTCGTTGGTGCGACCGGTAGCGTCGGTCGCCTCGTCGTCGAAGAGGCAATCCGGCAGGGCCATGCCGTGCGTGCCCTAGCGCGAAGCCCGGCAAGGCCCACCGGCTTTCCCCTGAAGCACAGGTGGTCGGTGGTAACGTCACGCGTCCGGACACGCTTCCCGGGCGCGACGGACGGCGTTGGCCCGATCGTGCTCACACTCGGCTCGGAATAGTCGGATTTTGCTAGCCTTTTCGTTCAAATCTGCTCACTAGCGTCTGAACCTGATCGACCTTTCCGCCTGTCTACTGCATACTAACTACAACAAGCTTTGGTGGGTGGAGAGGCGCGTTCCGTAGCATCCCCGCCGAGGAGACACAAAATGACTTCACGTTTCGTATTTCTCGTCACACTTGTCGGCCTGCTCAGCGTCAACCTCTTCGGGCAGGCGGAAGCCGCCCAGATTACCGGAACGGCTTACGATCCGTCGGGTGCGGCAATTCCAAATGCATCGGTAACCGTCAAGTCGGTGGATACCGGCGACGTTCGCGCGTTGACCACGTCGTCAAGTGGCGCCTACATTGCCACGGATCTGCTGCCGGGCGATTACTTGGTCAACCGCCGCGGAACGCGCCTCGTCTGGCTGCGCAGGAGCGTCCTACGCAAGCAGCGCGATCGCCTCGCGGGCGTGCCGCCTGAAGCACTGGCGGAATTTCAACCGGCGTGGAACGAACGCGTGCGCGGCGGGTTGCTCAGAGAAGGCCAACAGCCTGCCCCGCATACATTCCTGGGCTGCGACGGTCCGGGTCGCCGCGCTCACATTGGGGCCACGTCTAAGAGTGGCTGGATGGTTGCGGCGCAACCGGAGGCGGTATAGCCGCCGCTGTCGGGCAACGTTCTCGTTGCATCTACTCGTTATATCTGCCGGTAACCCGTTTATCATCAGTGGATTACAGATTTAGAAGAGATTAACCCGCCGTCCATTGAACCGTACGTGCCCAGTGGAACACAATCCTGAAGAAACTAAGGACCGCCACAATACCCGGAGACTGTCATGAGGTACCACGCCATCGACTGTGAGGTGCTCTGTCCGCATTGCGGCCGAGCAAACGTTTTATCGTACAGTAGCTCCGGGGTGCGCGGTGACGTGTATCGCTGCAACGTGTGCCAGCAGAGGTCGATGCATCGACGACAGTGCGGGGGCCGCGCATGCGGGCTTACTCCTTTGCTTGAGTTCGGCCGATTCGGGGGCTGGCAGGCATGCGGGGCCATAACACGGCCAGTGCCAAGAGGAGACCCAACGCGGGCGGTCGCGGCGACGAACGGCGGGTGACGGGCGCCTGGATTGACCGCCCGCGCCAGGTTACATGATGGCAGGCGGTGCGCGTGGACCAGTCGATACACTCGGTCTGACCCGGGTTCGATGGCTACCCACCGAACCGCAGCTGAACGCGCCCTCGTCCAGACTGCGCACCATGCCTTACGCAAGCAGCACGCCCCTCGCGAGCGTGCTAGCCGAAGTGCTCGCGCATTCCCGCCGGCGTAGAGCGAGCGCATGCAGCAACCCCCGACACGGAGCGCACCGGCAACTTGCCCCAACCGCCGCGGAACGCGCCTGAGTGCGCAGCAGTGCCTTACGCAAGCACCACGCCGCCTCGCGGGCGTGCCGGCCGAAGCGCTCGCCGAATTTGCGCCGGCGTGGATCGAGCGCGTGCGGGGCGGGGATGATTCGAACCCACGCGTGTCAATCTTCCATCGCCGCCCGCACGCGCGCGGTAACCTCGGCCGCAGTCGCACGCCAGTCGAACGGCACCGAAATATCCACCCCTGGGCATGACGTGATCCGCACGGCGAACTCCTGCCGGTCTGGGCCGGCGACGATCCAGCCCTCGAAGCGCTTTTGGAGATGCCTGCCTGCCGCCACCACAGCCGCTTCAAGTTCAGGCCTGCGATCCCGTGGGATGGTGTCGGATCGAAAATCGTGATTGGCATGAATCACGATTTTCGCACTTCGGGGCACATCCAGCAGCACGCACGCCACCATTGCCCAAGCAGCACGCCGCCTCGCGGGCTTGCCCGCCGAAGCGCCCTCCACAACAAGCACGCCGCCTCGCGCGGGTGGCGAGGCCTTGCGCGGTGGCGCCGTCGGGCACCGCGCCGTGAGACCTTCGTCGATCTCTCGTGGTCGCTCCTCGGCTACACCGACTACGCCTACGAGATGGCATTGCTGTTGAACGAGACTCTGCCTCATCCTGAACATGACTCGGCCCCGTCGTAAACGAAAACGCGGAAAAACAGATTGTTTTAAAAAAACTCGCTTTCACTTTCTGAGGAGGGTTTTCGTAACGCACGCTAGAATCATTTCCATACGTCATGAACACAGACAAGAAGAGCATCTTCGTCAGGGACGGCAACAGCCTGATGTTCACGTTCATTCTGGTCAGCTCGTTGTTTCTCCTGTGGGGGGTGTGCAACGGGATGATCGATGTGATGGACAAGCACTTCCAGGAGGAGTTGGGCCTGAGCAAGGCGCAATCCGCGTGGGTGCAGTTCGCACACTACCTGGGTTACTTCCTGATGTCGATTCCAGCGGGGCGGCTGGCGAGCAGACTCGGGTACAAAGCCGGCATCATCCTCGGTCTCCTGATCGTGGCGGCAGGCGGATTCTGGTTCATCCCGGCCACCCACATCAATGCGCTGGTGCACCAGGGAGGCGTGTCGCCCACCACGGCATTTGTGGCGTTTCTGGCGGGCGTCTGCGTCATCGCGACCGGACTGACGTTTCTGGAGACCATCGCCAATCCCTACACGACTGTGCTGGGCGATAAGCGCTATGCGGCGACGCGCATCAATCTGGCCCAATCGTGCAACGGCGTGGGCTGGATCTGCGGCCCGATTATCGGCAGCATGTTCTTCTACTCCAAAGACGCCATGGGGCGCAGCACGGGCAGCCAGACGCTCTACATCCCCTATCTGGCAGTGGCCATCGTCGTCATAGTGGTCGCCGCCGTGTTCTTCTTCGCCCCCGTTCCCGACATCCAGACCGAAGACGACTATCACCTGGACGACTCGGCGCCGGGAGTTTCGCGTTCCATCTGGACGCATCCGCACTTCGTGCTGGCGGTGGCGGCCCAGTTCTTTTACGTCGCCGCCCAAGCCGGCATTTTCAGCTTCTTCATCAACTACCTGACCTCCGAAGTGCCCGCCATTCCCGCCTCCTGGAACGCAGCGATGACCAGACTGGCCGCTAATTCCGGCTTTCTGCACGGTTGGCTCCTCGGCTGGTTCGAAACCAATAAGGCCGGTATGCTCGCCATCAGCAACAAGGGCGCTTCCAATCTGGCATCGGTGGGGCTGGTGTTCTTCCTGGTGGGCCGTTTCACGGGCGCCGGTCTGTTGCGGAAATTTTCCGCCCACAAACTCCTGGGCCTGTATGCGCTGGCGAATGTGGGGACCACTTTCCTGATCTTCTGCAAACTGGGCTGGCCATCCGTGGCGTGCGTGTTTCTGAGCTACTTCTTCATGTCGATCATGTTCCCGACCATCTTCGCGCTGGGGATTTTCGGTCTCGGCGCCAGGGCGAAGAAGGCGTCCGCATTTATCGTGATGGCGATCATGGGCGGGGCCCTCCTGCCCAAACTCATGGGCTATGTGGCGGATAAAACCGACATGTCGCGGGGCTTCATCGTGCCGATGTTCTGCTTCGGATTCGTGGCGTTCTACGGCTTCAACTGGTCTAGGTTCAGTAAAGCGGAGTCGTTACACGCAGTGAGGACAACGGGCGGGCACTGAGGGCTCGTGGTACGGGAAGCCGCTTTGGAAGTAAGCCTGAAAGCTGAAGCGCGGGTGACCACCCCCGCTTGCACGGGCTTCAACTGATCAAAAGTTCTCAATAATCCATGCGCGGTTCGCTTAGCCCAACTTCCGATCTGGCACAAAGCGCACCGGCAGCTAGCCGAGGCAAGCATGCTGATAGTGAGTAACTCGCGGGTAGGCAGGTCGATACCCCTGCGAGTGTAGTGGTCGCCGAAACAGTGGGCCGACAAGTAGCGTTGAATGTGCAACTGGTCTTCGGGGGCCGAAGCGTAGAGTTTCTCAACGACATCGCTGCCGATGATCTGCTTCTGAACCGCGAGGCCCTTCTCCACGCGGTCCTCCGGCGTGGTCGTGGATTGGCCCGGCAGGGGCAGCTCGATACATCGCTCGGTGAGCACATCGTTGGTGGCGTGGATAGAGTCGGAAGACCCTGGCCATCCCTACGTACGGCACCGCCTGGTACACGATCTCCTTCACCTCGACCGGAGTGACCCCTGCGGTGATCGCCGTGCCTAGCATAACGCGGTACTCGCTCAGGGCCTGGGATGCAATCATCGCTGCAAGCTGCACCATCAGCCGGGTGCGCTTGTCCAGATTGCCGTGGCTCAGGATTTCATCGAACGCGAAGTTGTCGAAGATTTCGATGAGTTCCGGGTCGGTAACAGCCAGGGTGGAAACGTGCCCCGGAAAAGTTCGTCATGGTTCTTCTGTGCGCGTGGATTGGGAGGCATGGTTCGTTCTCCTTAGTCAATCAGCCGTGCTGCTCCTGGCCGGTACCTCTAGCCCCGTAGACCTGAACGCTTGAGGCGGCCTTGTCGATTTCAGCGATTTCCTGGGGCGCAAGCTCATATCAATGCTTCCGAGGTTTTCGTCGAGGCGCTCTAATTTGCGCGTGCCGTGGACGGGACGATCCACGGCTTTTGTGCGAGCAGCCAGGCGAGTGCGATCTGTGCTGGCGTGGCCTTCTTCCGTGCGACCACATCTGCCTGGAGATGGACGAGTGCTTGATTGGCCTTCATCGCCTCTGGCGTGAATCGCGGAAATCTGCTTCGGACGTCGGAGCTTTGAAACGATGAGTTGGGGTCCACTTTGCCGGTGAGAAAACCCTTTCCAAGTGGGGCCCACGGGACGAAGCCGATTCCGAGACTTTCGCACGCCGGCAAGACCTCCAGCTCCGGGTCTCTTGCCCAGAGTGAGTATTCGTTCTGGATAGCCGCTACCGGTTGTACTGCGTGGGCGCGGCGAATGGTCTGCGCACCAGCTTCGGACAACCAATACGCGCAAACTCCTTTGATGTGAACGAGGAGGCGATGCGAAAAGTCGAGAAGCGACTTCTCCATTAGGGTGAATTCGATGCTTGAGACTTTCCGCGACCGAGGCACGGAGGTTTGGATTTGCCGGGGAGGCCTCCCCAGCGGCCCCTTCTTTCAGCCAAAAGCGAAATCGTCCTTAACGTCGTATTTGGCGGAACGGATAAGTTCTTTATTTCTGGAGCGTGAGACGGGACTCGAACCCGCGACGTCCAGCTTGGGAAATTGCCTGTCGTTTGTAAACAAAAGACTTATGCGTCTAAGGCGTTGGTTCTTGGCCACGTAACTCACTGGTTTTTCAACATTCCGTTCTTGGCACCCTGGTTAACGGAGTAATTGGAGGAAAGGACAGGGGGCCCCTCTCATGCGTTTTTCCTAACGCCAACAGCTCGGCTAACGACACGAAAGGCGCCGTTACCCGCGGCGCCTCGTGTGGTTCATAAAGGACGTGACGAAATGGTCGGCCCGACCAGATCGAACAACCCAACTATACGCCAAAACGCGCGTACAATTAAAGCCCGAATCGCGACGATTCGTTGCCGGACGTGCATTGCCGGGGGCGGCGGGGGCTGGCCCGTTGACGGCAAGTGCGGGGCTGGGCCGTTGGCGAAGCAGGCGATGCTGCAATACCAAGCGGAATTCGAGCCTGCGAGTGACGGTCCCAAGAAGTTGGCGGAAGCACCGGTCGGCCGCCCAACGATGGCTGAGCGCGTTATCGCATCGGCGGCAGTCTGCGAACGACCGACGGCCATGAAGGTGCGAGGGGGCCAGTGAGCGGCGCCTCCGGATGTAGCCGGGAAAGGCGGTTCGACGCATATTACACGCGCATCGGAAGGCCGCCGTTTGCGCCGGATTATTTCGCCAACCTTGTGGCGGTCATGGCCGATCCGGGCGGTTGCGCTAACCACAGGGTACTTGCTTGGGCGATTTACCGGGCTTCCGGCAATCAGAACGAATTCGCCATTTACCTGGGCTCGGACTGCCACGGACGTCGGGAAGAGATTGCTCTGACACAAGCCGACTGCGCCCTCGAATTACCTGGCTCGAAGCCGGATATCCCGTCGAATGGCTAGATGCGCCGCGACTAGCATGGCAGGCTGAGGTGGCCCGCCGGAGAGTCCACCCGCTGGATAAGAGCGTTATTAGCCGAGCGGTTGCTCGCAACCGCAATCGCGGTACAATAGGCTCACGGGACGGGCAAAAAGTCGTTCCGGCTGTTTTCCCTGATCCTGCAAAGGTTGCCCACTCCAGAGAACTTTTCCGATCCCACAAACAGCGTTCCGCCGAGTTCTCCGCGTTCATGGAGCGCTGGAAGGTTGACCACTCGAGAGAATTTGAGAAACTGGAGGTTGCGCGCTCCACAGTGGAACGTATCAGCAAACTTGCCCTCTCCGAGTATCGAAAAGAGAGAAAGTTGGCTGCGCCGGAGAGAAAAAAGGCGCGTTCTTATAATCTCTTAGAATCTTCCGTAAACGATGGATCTCCTCCTCCTGGAGAGAGTACGGATTCTGTGACTCTGCCAAACGGCGCAAAGGCGGAGGAGGAGGTCTCCGCCAACCGGCCCGAGTCGCTGCCGGCACCACTCAAACTTCCGGCTGGCCGCGTCAGCGCCAGTCCGGAACTGGATGCCGTTGTCCACCAACTCGCCAATCATGTAGGTCCCACGGCGAAAAAGGCGCGCCCAACCAATGCTGATATCGAAGCCGTCAATGAACAAACTGCGACCGAGTTCCACCTGGTTAGCAATCCGCCGGACAACTCCTGGCTAGAGCCAATGCCACTCGAACGACCAGCCAGTGGCGTCAGCGCTAGTCGCGAATTGGATGCCGAGTTTAGCCAACTCGCCAGCCACATAGGTCCTACCGCAAAGAAGGTGCGGGCAACGCAGGCCGATATAGAGGCCATCAAGGAACAGCAACGACGCAATCAGGAACGCAGGGAGGCGATCGAGGCCAGCGCGATCGACTTTGTTCCGGCAAAGTGATCGGCGACACGGCCCTTTATGGAACTGGGGTGAAACCCAGCCTTCTGACCGGCTGCGAGAGGCTGCGGGTATTTCTTCGGCTACTGCGACGCCGGGCGAGCCAGAGTGTGCCTGAGTAGCTGCGTTATCAGGCGGCCGGAATGATTTTCGCCCACACCCCATCGCCAGTCGCTTGGGGCGTGGTCATCGCGTCGCGCGGCGAGCGCGCCTGAGTGATGGTGAGGAAACACATCACCTCCCGAGCTTCGCGCATCCCACCCGCCCGCTGCCGGTCGCGGCGACGGACGACGGGCGGCTGGCGCCGCAGCTTGCCCGAACCGCCGCGGAACGCGCCCGCGTCTGGCCAACGCACGAACGGCTACGCCAGCAGCCCGCCGCCTCGCGCGCGTGCCACTCGAAGCGCTCGCGGAATCTCGCCGGCGGGGATCGAGCGCGTGCGGGGGGTCTGGCTGCCGTAGCGCGGCCTTGGTCGATCCAGCCGTCGCCGAGGCGACTGTCAACACGGAACGCACCGGTAGCTTGCCCGAACCGCGACTGAGGCACGCTCGTCTGGCTGCGCAGGAACGCCTTACGCCAGCAGCACGCCGCTTCGCGGGCTTCCTGAGCATTAGGGCGTTGTTTGGAAACCCTCGCGTTTTTCGGGTCTATGAAGGGGATTTTCGGTCGGTCGGCCCTTTCTCCGAGTCTCTGACCATCCACGCAGAGCCCGAGCACAGCGCGGCAGGACGGATTACTGCAGGCGGGTGCCGCGTCAGCGTGCGGGCTTTACCGGCGATCGCGCGGTTCGGAGCAGAGCTTGAAAATCGGCGCGCCCACGCAACGGAGCCAAGTCCGGGCTGGTCTGCAAGTCCGCCACCTGAAATCTCCCCGGGACAATGCCGCGCTTTAGAGTCTCCATCACCCGCTCCGGCTCTGCCTGAGCTTCCCAGAGGGTCGGCACCGGCCCCTGCTTCCCTAAGAGCTCCGCAGCCTCACCCCAGAACATCCGCAAATCCATATCACCCCCAGCACTCTTGCTTGCCACATCCACGCCCTTCTGGAAAAAGCGCTCCGCCTCGCCTATGTCTCTGCGTCTCCAGTGGGCCATAGCCAGAAAGAAAAAGTCCATGGGTTCCGTTCCGTTGTCCATCACGGCCGACCGGTTGAGGGTTGCGATCGCCTCATCCCAGAGGCCATTGCGATACTCGGCCAAGCCCAGTGAGATGTAACAATCAGCGCAATCCGGCGCTACCTTGACGGCGCCGCGAGCGAATTGCAGTGCTTCCGTTGGACGGCGCTGGCGGCGGTCCGCGGCAGCCACGAGATACCATGCCAACCCGTTTAGAAAATGAGGGTTATTCGGACTGCTTTCGAGAGCTCTCCGGTAAAGCGCCTCGGCCTGCGCGTACTTGCCCTGCGCGCAGTAGTCGTTGGCCAGATTGCCCGTAGACCACACCGTGTCTCTATCATCGGGACCCAACACGCGGCGTTGGATCTCAAGCGCTTGACGGTCGAGGGCCTCGGCCTGCGCGCACTTTCCCTGCAAGCGGTAGTCGTTGGCGAGATTGCCCGTGGACCCCAACGTCCAGCGATACTCGGGACCATACACGCGGCGTTGGATTTCCAGAACCTGCGCATCGAGCGCCTCGGCCTGCGCGTACTTGCTCTCCGCTCTATATTCCCTGCCCAGACCGTCCATGGAAATCAGCGTGATGGGATGTTCAGGACCCAGGACACGGCGCTCGATCTCCAGGGTCTGTTTGAAGAGCGCCTCGGCCTGTGCGTACTTTTTCTGGTCCGAATAGACGAGGGCCAGATTGTGCATGGATGCCAGCGTGCCGCGATGCTCGGGCCCCAACACACGGCGCCGGATCTCCAGGGTCTGGCTGTAGAGCGGCTCGGCCTGCGCGTATTTGCCCTGCTCGCTGTAGACGTTGGCCAGACTGTTCATGGAATACAGCGTGTCGGGATGCTCGGAACTCAGCACCCGACGCTGGATTGCCAGGGCTTGGGCGAGAAGCGTCTCTGCCTCGGCATTCTTGCCTTGAAAAAGGGCCGTGCTTCCCAGCCGGCTCATGGTCTTAGCAGTTGCCGGATTCGCTGCCCCCAGTGACCGGCGGCGCAAATCCAGCGCGCGCTCCAGTTGCTTCCGGGCCTCTGTGTATAGCCCGAGTTCACGGTAGGTTTCCCCCATGGTGTCCCGAATGGATGCTTCCAACTCCGGTTGCTTATCGAATTTTCCGGCGATCCGGGCCGCCGCCCGATCCAACGCCGTGCGCACCTTCAGGTCCGGATCGGGTTTGGCGCCCGGCCCCGACTGGTTGACGACGCTGGCCTGCGCCAGCAGGTCGTTCTGCAGGAAATCGTTGACCGCCTGAGCCGCTGCGGCTTCTCTCGTGGCGCGCAGACTTTGGGTCACACTGATCACGGTGGCCGCGATGAGCACCAAGACGAAAGCGATGGCCGTCGCCAGGCCCCACCGATGCCGCCGCGCGAACTTGCGCGCACGGTACGCCGCGGATGCGGGGGCTGCCAGCACCGCCTCGTTCCTGAGGTAACGCCCGATGTCCGCCGCGAAATCGGAGGGCGAACCGTAGCGCCGCGGCCGGTCTTTTTCCAGGGCTTTCAGCGCGATTGAGTCCAGGTCGCCGCGCACTTGTTTAGCCAGCGTCTGCGGCTCGGTGTGACGCTTGCGCGCCACGTCGGTTGACGTGGCCGGATCCTGGGTGCGCAGCCTGGTGCTGGGTTTGGGGGCGTCGTCCTCCCGCAACCTGCGCAGGAATTCGTCAAAGGCGATCTTGCGCAGGTCGAGCGGCGGACCGCCCGACAGTAATTCGTACAGGATGATCCCCAGCGAGTAGACATCGCTGCGGGTGTCGATATCCTCGCCCGAGGAAAGCGCCTGCTCCGGACTCATGTATTCCGGAGTCCCGATCATCGTCCCGACACGGGTGAACATGGTCTCGGCGGTCAGCTTCTGGGTCAGCGCCTTGGCCACGCCGAAGTCGATGATCTTGGGTGCAGGCCTGCCGTCCACTTCGGTGACCAGGATGTTGGAGGGTTTCAGGTCGCGGTGGATGATAGCTTTCTGGTGCGCATGCTGCACGCCTTCACAGACGTGCACGAACAACTCCAGCCGTTCGCGGGTGCTGAGCCGGTGGTTGTCGCAATATGTGGTGATGGGCACCCCAGCGACGTACTCCATCACGAAGTATGGCGCGCCTTGGGACGTGGAACCGGCGTCCAGCACTTTGGCGATGGCGGGGTGGTCCATCAGCGCCAAAGCTTGGCGCTCGGACTCGAAGCGCGCGATCACCTCGCGGCT
>Ga0181530_10002970_pt1 | contig 19479 bp, 17 predicted proteins | sample PEATcosm2014_Bin_42_FD_119769 | JGI IMG/M metagenome (GOLD analysis project Ga0181530, IMG submission 119769) | Peatland microbial communities from MTU Mesocosm Facility, Houghton, MI, USA - PEATcosm2014_Bin10_60_metaG | ecosystem: Environmental > Terrestrial > Soil > Wetlands > Peat | place... | reverse complement strand
TCCGGCACCGGCGTGCAGGTGGCATCCGGCGCGGAGGCGGTGATCGAGGCTGCGTCGCTGGACGCCGACTGGACCATGGCGGCGATCACCGGTGCCGCCGGCTTGGCGCCGACCCTGGCGGCGATCCGCCGAGGCAAATGCGTCGCGCTGGCCAACAAGGAAGCGCTGGTCTGCGCCGGCGAGGTCATGCTGCGCGCGGTGCGCGAGGCCGGCGCCACCCTGCTGCCCTGCGATTCCGAGCACAACGCGATCTTCCAGTCCCTGGCCGACGGCAACCGCGATGCGGTGGAGAAGATCATCCTCACCGCATCCGGCGGGCCGTTCCGCACCGCCAGCCTGGAGGAGATGGCCAAGGCCACGCCGGAGGCGGCGCTGCGCCACCCCGTCTGGTCGATGGGCGCCAAGATCTCGATCGACTCCGCCACCATGATGAACAAGGGCCTGGAGGTCATCGAGGCCGCGCGGCTGTTCGGCCTGGCGCCGGAGCAGATCGGCGTGCTGGTGCACCCGCAGTCGATCATCCACGGCATGGTGTGCTATCGCGACGGCTCGGTGCTGGCCCAGCTTGGTTCGCCCGACATGCGCATCCCGATTGCGCACACGCTGGCTTGGCCTGGGCGCATCGCCACCCCATCTCCTCGTCTGGACTTGGCCGCCGTGGCCAGGTTGGATTTCGCCGAGCCCGATCTGGTGCGTTTTCCGTCGCTTCGTCTTGCGCGTGAGACATTGCTCGCGGGCGGCGGCGCTCCCGCGATACTGAACGCGGCCAATGAGATTGCCGTTGAAGCCTTCCTGCAACGAAGAATCGGGTTTCTTGATATCGCCGGCACGGTGGCGCAGGTGCTGGACATGCTGGGCACGCCACCGGCCGATACGCTGGAGGAGGTGATCGCCCTGGACCAGGCTGCCCGCCGCGCCGCCGAACGCTTCGCGACCGCCCGTGCTGCCTGACACCCGACACCGCCTTGCCTGAACTCCGAACAGAGACAAAGAACAAGCAACGTGCTCCACGCCATCCCTGACGTCTTCCGTAGCGGCGTCGCCTTCGCGATCGTGCTCGGCATCCTGGTCTTCGTGCACGAGTTCGGCCACTACTTCGCCGCCCGGCTGTGCGGCGTGCATATCGAGGTGTTCTCCATCGGCTTCGGCAAGGCGATCACCAGTTGGGTGGACCGGCAGGGCACGCGTTGGAAGATCGCTTGGCTGCCGCTGGGCGGCTACGTGAAGATGCACGGCCAGGAGCGGCCGCAGGACGTGTCGGCGGAGGTGCGCGCCACCTGGATCGCCGGCCGCACCTTCCACGAGAAATCGGTGCTCCGCCGCGCCTTCGTCGTCGCCGCCGGGCCGATCGCGAATTTTCTGCTCGCCATGCTGCTGTTCGCCGGGCTGTTCGCCAGCATGGGGAAGCCGATCACCATGCCGGTGGTGGGCGGCGTGCTGCCCGGCAGCGCGGCCGACCACGCCGGGTTGCAGACGAACGACCGGATCGTCAGCATCGACGGCCAGCGGATCGACCGGTTCGAGGACATCCAGCGCATCATCGCGGCACATCCGGACGAGACGCTGGCGCTGACCATCCGGCGTGACGACGCCACGCGCACCGTGGAAGCGCATACCGAAGCCCAGGAGTCAGGCGGCCAGCGGGTCGGATTGCTGGGCATCCGCGGCGGCCTGATCGAGTACTATCATATCGGCCTGGGCGCCGCCCTGTGGGGCGGCGTGACGCAGACCTGGGACGTGACCGCGCAGACGGTCGAGGGCATCGGGCAGATGATTGCCGGCACGCGCGGCACCGAAGACCTCGGCGGACCGCTGCGCATCGCCCAGCTCTCCGGCCAGGTGGCGGAACTCGGCATCGCCAGCCTGGTCTCGTTCATCGCGGTGCTGTCGGTCAATCTCGGGCTGATCAACCTGTTCCCGATACCGGTGCTGGATGGCGGCCACCTGCTGTTCTATGCGGCTGAAGCGATCCGCGGCCGGCCGCTGCCGCCGCGTGCGCAGGAATACGGCTTCCGCGCCGGGCTTGCCGTGCTGGCCAGCCTGTTCATCTTCGCGACCTGGAACGATCTCAGCAATATCGGCCTGTTCCACTGGGTCGCGCACCTGATCGGCTGAGGGCTCTGGCGTGAACTGAGGCCGCGACGGGCGGCGGAATGCGCTTCCGCTGCCGCAGCGCTGGCGGATTGCCGGCTTGCCGGCTTAGTCGAAAAGGTCCGCGTGTGTTCCGGCGCGAACAAATCGAGCAGATCGGACCGCCCGGGCGCTCGTTCACTCTAACTTAGCCCCTTGTGGCGCAGGCTGCCGCCATGATCGCACGGCAGCAGCGGGGGCGGCGGGCGCACGCGCGCGGGGTGGCGGCGGAAGCTGCCGCCAGCGCTGCGTTGCAAGGTGACGGGTGGGTGGTGCTCGCGCAGCGGCTCCGCACCGAAGCCGGCGAGGTGGACATGCTGGCCGAGCGCTGTGGCATGTTGGCGATCGTCGAAGTGAAGGCGCGTCCCACCCTGGCCGACGCCTCCGCCGCGGTCTCGCCCCGCCAGCGCGCGCGGTTGCTGGCCGCCGCCGAGATCATCCTGGCCGAGCACCCGGACTGGGGCGCCGCCGGCGTGCGGTTCGACGTGCTGGTGGTGGACGCCGCCGGCCGGGTGCGGCGGATCGCCGACGCGTTTCGTCTGGGGGATTAGCCAAAAAACCTTTCCAGTTGGGCAGAAGAGGTCGAGACGCGTGAGCGTCGACGGTGACGGTGATCGGGTCGCCCCGCTGCTGTTGCCTGCCTGCCGGCCGATCCCTCTCACCCGCCGCTTCGCGGCGCGTCGATCCACTTTCCCACCTTGGTCGAGTGCGCGGCCCACCGGCCTTGGTCGACGTCGCGGCCCACCGGCCTTGGTCGACTTCGTGCCACCGGCCTTGGCCCGCTTCGTGGCCCGGCCCGCGCGCGGCGCGGCAGAGGTTGAACCCGCGCGGCCGCCGCCTATGTCCTTGCTACCGAATGTAGCCTAGGATACATTCTGTTGCGTATGGTCCACAGTATAGTCGAGGTAACGAAAGCATGAGCCAGGCTCTTGCCCGGCCCCTGACCCTCTCCGACCGCAACGTATCCGCCGCGCGCGAGACGTTGGCCGGCCGTCGCCGTGGCCTGCGCGCGCTGCTGCCCTTCGCCGGGCCCGCCGTCATCGCCTCGATCGCCTACGTGGACCCCGGCAACTTCGCCACCAACATCCAGAGCGGCGCCCAGTTCGGCTATATGCTGCTGTGGGTCGTGGTCGCCGCGAATCTCGTCGCCATGCTGTTCCAGGCGCTCTCCGCCCGGCTAGGCATCGTCACCGGCCACAGCCTCGCCGGGCTCAGCCGGATCTATTTCCCCCGCCCGCTCTCGCTCGCGATGTGGGTTGCCAGCGAAGTCGCCGCGATGGCGACCGACCTGGCCGAATCGCTCGGCGCCGCCATCGGCCTGTCGCTGCTGTGCCACATCCCCCTGCTGGTCGGGCTGCTGATCACCTTCGCCGCCACCTACGCCATCCTGCTGCTGCAACGCCGCGGCTTCCGCCCGATCGAGCTGGTGATCAGCGGCTTCGTCGGCCTTATCAGCGTCTGCTACCTGGTCGAGCTGGCGATCGCGCCGCCCGACTGGGCCGCTTTCGGCTTCCACGCGGTGGTGCCGCAACTCGACGGGCCGGACAGCGTCATGCTCTCGGTCGGCATCATCGGCGCCACCGTCATGCCGCACGCGATCTACCTGCACTCCAGCCTGACCCAGGGCCGCACCCCGGCGTTCAGCGATGCGGAACGCCGCCGCATCCTGAGCTTCTCCAATCGCGAGGTGCTGATCGCGCTGGGCCTCGCCGGGCTGGTCAACATGGCGATGCTGGCGATGGCGGCCTCCGCCTTCCACGCCGGCCATCCCGAAGTGGCGGAAATCGAGACCGCCTATCACACCCTCACCCCCCTGCTCGGCGTCGGCGCGGCGGCGGTGTTCCTGGTCTCATTGCTCGCCTCCGGCCTGTCCAGCTCGGTGGTGGGGACGATGGCCGGCCAGGTGATCATGCAGGACTTCGTCGGCTTCCGCATTCCGCTGTGGCTGCGCCGCCTGGTCACCATGCTGCCGGCGGTGGTCGTGGTGGCGCTGGGCGTCAACGCGACCCAGGCGCTGGTCGGCAGCCAGGTGGTGCTGAGCCTGGTGCTGCCGGTGCCGATGATCGCCTTGCTCGTGCTGGCGGGGCGGCGCGACATCATGGGCACGTTCGTGGTGCGCGGCTGGACCCGGCTGGGCGCGGTGGCCGCCGCCGCGCTGGTTCTGGCGCTGAACCTGATTCTGCTATTGCAGACCGTCGGCATGCCGATCACGTTTGGGTAAGGCAATCCGTGCCATGATGGCGGCTATGGCGATTCCCGGGAAACCCACGCAGCACGCCGAACTGCCGGCCGAGCCCACCCAGGCGCAGCGCTTCGGCAAGGCGCGCACGGCCCAGTCCGGCGCGCTGCTGGAGGACTATGTCGAGCTGATCTCCGACCTGCTGGAAAGCAACGGCGAGGCGCGCCCGACCGACATCGCGCGTCGCCTCGGCGTCTCGCATGCCACCGCCATCAAGACCATCGGCCGGCTGAAACGCGAGGGCCTGGCCAGCGCCAAGCCGTATCGCGGCGTGTTCCTCACCGAGGGTGGCGAGCGCCTGGCCGGACGGGTGCGTGCCCGCCACCGGCTGGTGGTGGACGTGCTGCGGGCGATCGGCGTGCCGGCCGAGGCGGCAGAGCAGGATGCCGAGGGGATCGAGCATCATGTCTCGGACGTGACGCTGGCGGCGTTCGGCAGGTTCCTGCGGCGCCAAGGCTAACCGCTCCCGCGAAGCGGGAGAGGTCTACGAGGATCTGGGGGACGCTCAGCCGAGCAACGGCACGCCAATCAGCAGCAACGCCGCCAGGAAGATCAGGCCGAAGATCGCGCCGAGCCGCCAGAACACGGCCGGCGGGATATAGCCGCTGTTGTAGTACGGCAGCGCCGCGCCGGTGGCGTAGGGCGTGAGTACGCCCATAATCCCGGTGGTCAATGCCAGGCCCAGGGCCACCGTCGCGATCGGCGCGCCTTTGATGCCCATCGCAGCCGCCAGCATCATCGGCATCATCGCCGTCGTGTGTGCCGTCAGGCTGGCAAACATGTAGTGCGTCACAAAGTAGATCGTGATCAGCACGGCGACGATCAGGCCGGGCGGGAAGGCGCCCACGTTGACCGCTACAGTGTCGGCGAACCATTTCACGAACCCGGCGCGGGATAGCCCGTCGGCCAGTGTCACCAGCGTCGCCAGCAGCACGATCGTAGTCCAGGCGGCATCGTTTCGCGCCACGTCGTCCCAGGTGACGACGCGAAACACCAGCATCAGCGAGATCGCGACGAACGCAGCCAGGGCCGGGTCCATGAGGTCGCCGGCGAAGATCCACAGCAGGATGGCACCCACCACCAGCACGGCCAGGATCGACTCACGCCGCGTGATCGGGCCGAGCACCCGCAACTCGTTGCCCGCCCAGACCGACGCCTCGGGGCTCTTCTTCACTTCCGGCGGATACAGCACATAGGTCAGCAACGGCAGCGCCAGCAGCAACGGCAAGGCGAATGGCAGCGAGGCGCGCATCCAGTCGGCATAGCTGATCGTGACGTGCGCGATGCGGCTGATGAACTCGCGGGCAAGAAAATTCGGCGCGCAGGCGGTCATGAACAGCGTGCTGGTGACGGTGTTGGCGGCGAACGTGGTCCACATGATGTAGCCGCCGATCCGGCGCGACGATGGATCGCGCGGATGCGAATCGTACAGCGGCGGCAGGTTGTTCACCACCGGGAAGATGATGCCCGCGCCGCGTGCGGTGTTGGACGGCGTGAACGGCGCCATGACGGCTTCGGCGAACGTCGTGGCATAGCCGAGCGACAGCGTGTTCCGGCCGAGGGCGCGCACCAGCAACAGGGCGATGCGCCGCCCCAACCCGGTCTTGTGGTAGCCGAGCGCGAACATGAACGCGCCGCCCACCAGCCAGACCGTGGTCGAGGCGAAGCCCGACAGCGCCCAGTTGATCGTCTGGTTGACCACGTTGAAACCGGGTTTCGCCACGTCGGCCGGCCCATACAGCGTCCAGCGCGACAGCACCGCAACCAGCGTCAGACCGATCAGGCCGACCGCCGGGTTGGGCAGCGGCTCGGTGACCAGCGCCGCGATCACGCCGGTGAAGATCGCGAAATACCACCAGGCATGCTGTGCCAGCCCGGCTGGTGGCGGTGACGCGGCGAGCGCCAGCGTCAGCGCCAGGGGCACCGCGACGCGCCACCATCCGAACCGACGGGTCGGCGCCGTTTTCGGCGGTGTTGGGGCGGCCACCGTTGCGGAAACGTCAAGCATGCGCGTGCGCTCCTACGAACCGACGCAACCTGATCGTGCATGGCGATCCGCGCATTGACCTGGGTCAAACCACACTTGCCCGGAGGGTGCCGCCTGTCGCTTGGCGCCTCAACGATCGCCGCGCGTCGCCACCACCAGGACCGCCCCGCTGATCTGCAACGCGATGCACACCAGCACCACCGCCGCGTAGCGTGCCGGCCCAGCCCGCCGCCATCGGCACGATGCACGCGAACATCTGCCACGGCGCCGTCACGTGGCTCAGCAGCATGGCGCCGGCACCGAGGATCAGCGCGCCGCCGGCTTTTGCGATCTTCTGGCTGGTGCCGCGGCTCGGGCGGTTTCGTGCCGCGCATCCGGAGATCGCGTTGCGGGTCAGCACCAGCCGTGGCCTGAGCAATTTCGCGGCAGACGGGGTGGACGTGGCGATCCGGCACGGGCTCGGCCGCCACAAGGGGCTGCTGTGCGACCGGATCGCCGCGATCGCCACCATTCCGGTATGCAGTCCGGGGTTCCTGGCCGGCTTGCCGGCATCGCCGCGCGCCGCGGCGGACCTGGCGCGGCTGCCTCTGCTGCACGACGCGGACCGGCAGGAGTGGCCGCTGTGGTTCCAGGCGCATGGCGTGGCGGATGCCGGCCCCGCCATCCTCCGCGGCATCGGTTTCGACGACCAGACGCTGTTGCTCCGCGCGGCTGCCTCGGGGCAGGGTGTCGCGCTGGTCACCGGCACCCTGGCGCGCGCCGAGTTGGACGCCGGCAGCCTGGTGCAGGTGCTCGACGGTGGCTGGCCACAGGAATCCACCTATTGGCTGGTGACGCCGCGCGCCACCGCGGACCGGCCGCCGGTCGCTGCCTTCCGCGCGTGGATCCTGGGCGAGGCGGGCGCCGGCTGACGGCGTATAGTAGTTTCCCCCTCCCCTTGTGGGAGCGGGTGGGGGGAGGGGTCGATCGGAGGCTCACACCGACCGACCCCTCCCCCCACCCCCCTCCCGCAAGGGGAGGGGGAGGAATCTCTGCCGAGGACCACAATGTTCGCAACCCTGCGCGACACGCGGATCTACTTCGATATCGAGGGCGCCGGACTGGTGCCGGACGGCCCGCGCATGCGCGAGCGGCCGGTGGCGCTGGTCGTGCATGGCGGTCCCGGCGGCGACCATTCCGGGTTCAAGCCGGCCATGTCGCCGCTCGCCGAGCAAATGCAGCTGGTCTATTTCGACCATCGCGGCCAGGGCCGCTCCGGCCTCGCCGATCCGGGCGCCGATCCGACGCGCTTCACGCTCGACGAGAACGTGGCGGACATGGAGGCGCTGCGTGGCTATCTCGGTCTCGGGCCGGTGGTGTCGATCGGTACCTCGTATGGCGGCATGGTGGCGATGGCGCACGCGGCGCGCCGTCCCGACGCGGTGTCGCACCTCATCCTGATCGTCACTGCCGCGCATGGCGGCTTCATTCCGCGCGCCGAGGCGATCGTGCGGGAACGCGGTACCCCAGAGCAGCAGAGCGTTTGCGAGACTCTCTGGGCCGGCGCGTTCCGCTCCGTCGAAGAACTGCGGCACTACTACGAGGTGATGGGGCCGCTCTATGCGCGGCACCACGATCCGGTCGCGGCGGAGGCCGGACGCGCCCGGACGATCCACACGCCGGAGCCGATCAACCGGGCGTTCGGTCCCGACGGCTTCCTGCGGCGCTTCGACCTGCGGCCGGAGCTGTCGCGCATCGCGGCTCCCACCCTGATCCTGGCGGGGCGGCACGACTGGATCTGTCCGGTGGAATTCTCCGAGGAGCTGCACCGGCTCATTCCCGGCTCGGAATTGCAGGTCTTCGAGGACAGCAGTCACTCGGTTCGGGTCGATGCGCCGGCGGCGATGCTGCGGGCGATTCGAGACTTCATCGGCGGCCGGGTCGCGCCATAGGCAAGCTCGCGCGTTCGCACTTGGCCAGGTTGCCGGCCAGGGCGAAGCCATGTGCCATCCGAGTGATCGCATCGGCGCCGCCGGGTAGCCCCGGGGTTTGGCGGCCGGAGCGTTGCCGGTCACGGTGGAAATGCGCCATGGGCTCGCCGGGGAACAACTGCGCCAGTTGACGCGCGGACCGTGCCCAATTCGTCATGGTCAGCGAACGCCCGCCATCCACGACTCATATGAGGTGTCCGCCGGCAAGTGGAATTTTGCCGATCCTGCCAAATTCCTTGTCCATCCCGCCCATACCTTATCCATGGGTGATCGCTGCACGAGTGTGCGTTAAAGGCACGTCGGCCGCTTGCTTGGGTGACGGTGCCGGGGTCAAGTCCCGAAGCCCGCGCAAGCGGGTGCGCGCAGCGCAGGACTTGAGGCCGGCACCGTCACCCAAGCACCATCGTTCGTGTCGTTCGGCAGCGATCGGCCTTGCTCGCAAGTCCGCTCCGCCCGTTCGTCCAGATCCAAATCCCAGCCCCTACGGTCATGTGGCAACACGCCACATCAACTCATATCCGGTCGCCGCTCGTAGCGGCCGCACCCTGAACCGCGTTCCGCTTCCACCGCCTTGATCTGGGCCACCAGCAGAGCCAGTCGCTGCAGCATTCGCGCGATCGCCGCTCTGAGATGCTCCTCCAACGCCCGGCCGCCACTTCCACCCGCATAGGTTCTTTCCTGCGAGCCGCACCGCAAGTCGTGGCTGGCGGGCCTTCGCCCGCCATGACGAGGGGGCAATGCGGCCGAATACGATGCGCCACCCACCACCATCCCCTCGGAGTCAGATCAGCGCGTCGTAGGACAGGAAGCTGACGGTATCGCCGGGGCTCACGACCGTGACGGCCTCGGGCAGTTCCACCAGCCCATCCGTCGCGGTCAGCGACGAGAGAATCCCCGCGCCCTCCTGCGCATGCTTGTGCGCCTCGGTCGCGCCGTCCGTGCCCGGGACCAGGCGCACCCGCACATACTCCCGGCGGCCGGTCTTTTTGCGATAGGCAAAGCCGGATCGCACCGGGAAAGCGACGGCTTTCTCCCAGCTCTCGCCGGCCAGCCGGGCCATCAGCGGGCGCACGACATGGGCGAAGGTGATGAACGCCGCCACGGGGTTGCCCGGCAGCCCGGCCAGCGGGACGCCACGGATCACCCCCATGGCGACCGGCCGCCCCGGCTTGATGGCGAGCCGCCAGAACACCAGCCGCCCAATGGTTTCGACCGCGGCCTTGACGTGGTCCTCCTCCCCGGTCGAGACCCCGCCAGAGGTAAGCAGCAGATCGTGGCCCGCGGCGGCTGCATCCAGTGCAAGCGCGGTGTTCGCGGGGTTATCGGCGAGGATCCCCAGATCGGTCGCGATGGCGCCGGCGCGGGCAAGCAAGCTCGAGAGCAGAAAGCGGTTGGCGTCGAAGATCTGCCCGGGTCCGAGGGGCTGGCCGGGCGATACGATCTCATTGCCGGTGGAGAAGATCGCCACGCGCAGGCGCCGGCGAACCGGAAGCTGCGTCAGGCCCAACGCCGCCGCCAGCGCGATGTCCTGCGGCCGCAGGCGCCGTCCCTGCGGCAGTGCGACCGAGCCGGCCCGAATGTCCTCGCCGCGGGCGCGTGTATTGGCCCCGCGCTTCAGGCCGGATGGCAGCCGGACGCGCGATCCGAGCGCTTCCACGTCCTCCTGCATGAAGACCGTATCCGCTCCCGCGGGCAGGCGCGCGCCGGTGAAGATGCGGCGTGCCGTGCCGGCCGCGAGCGGTGTGGAAACCGCTTCGCCCGCGACGTCGCGCCCTTCGACCGGCAGTGCAGTCGGGCCGGCCGTCGCCAGATCGGCGTGGCGCACCGCATAGCCATCCACGGCGGCGTTGTCGCAGGGCGGCAGGTCGATCGGCGCGACGATGGGCTCGGCGAGGATGCGCCCGTCGGCCTCCAGCAGTGCGGCTGTCTCGGTCGCCGCCACCGGTTCGACATGCTCGGTGATCCGCCGGATGCCATCCTCGATCGCGAGCAGCGAGCCGCCGAACGCAAAGCAATCGTCGGAGAGTTGGGTCATCGCGAACCGACCGGCTGTGGCCTGGCGGGTATTAGAGCATTTCCGCGGTGACTGGAATCGTCGAGGCTTCAGCCGTTGCACGGGCTGACAGCGGTGGCCGGTCCCCGCGGTGACGAGCGGCGGCGCGCGGCCGGGGTTATATCGCCGGGGCGTTCAGGCATCCTTAACGGATCCGTCCGATGATCCGCCGCATGTTGTCGGTCGCGTCCCTCTCCGCCTTCTCCAGCAGCGGCATCAGCCCGGTGCACCCGACGCCGGTGCGGGCGCCGGGAAGCCCGCCGCCCGCTGCCCCACCGCCGCCGCCGCAGGGACCGTCCGCCGGCAAGGGGGAAGGCGGGGTAGAGCCCACCCGCACGCTACCGCGCGGTTCTTTGCTCGATCTCTCCGTCTGAGCCCATTGATCCGGGGCGCCGGAGGGGTCACCTTTGCGGTATGCCCGAGTTTGTCCGCCGCATACCGGAGGGTGACAACCGCGAGCGCATGGTCTGCACCCCATGCGGCTTTGTCGCGTACGACAATCCCAAGGTCGTGGTGGGCTCCGTGGTGGTGGCGGACGGCGCGGTGCTGCTGTGCCGCCGGGCGATCGAGCCGCGGCGCGGCTACTGGACGCTGCCCGCCGGTTATCTGGAGCTGGACGAGACGCTGGAGGAAGGCGCGGCCCGCGAGGCGATGGAGGAGGCGCAGGCCGCTATTGCCATCGACGGAATCCTGGCGGTGTTCAGCATCGCCCGGATTGGCCAGGTGCAGGTAATTTTCCGGGCGCGTTTCGCCGATGCGGCGCAGCCGCGCTTCGCCGCCGGGCCGGAGAGCCTGGAGGTCGGGCTGTACGCCTGGGACGCCATCCCCTGGGACGCCATCGCCTTTCCGTCGGTTCGCTGGGCGCTGAACGCGTGGCAGCAGAGCGGCACGGGGGTGCTCGGCGCGCCGGTCGGCAATCCGACGGAAGACCGGCGCGGGGTGCGGCGGCTGGACGCCGTCCCGGAGGCCGGCCTGTGACCCGGACGATTGCCATATTGCTCGCCAGCGTGCTGCTGGCCGGTGCGGGGCCGCGAACGTCCCTGCCGTTGCCGCCGTCGCTCCCATTGCCGCCGTCGCTGCCCTTGCCGTTGCCGCCGCCTCTGCCGGCGAGCCCGCCAGCCGATCAGGCCGCACCGGTACCCGGTGACGAGTCGCATATTCCCGGTGGGTTCGCCCGGGAGACCAGCACCTCGTGGGCCTTACGGATTTACCGCATGCAGGAGTTCGGCACGGGGGACGGTTATATTCCTGGCTCGGCCTATCAGTCGCCGGAGGAACGCAGGCCGATGCAGACCCCTGGTTTCATGGTCACGGTGCCGCTGCAATAGCGCGCCAGACCCGGCAATTTGGCAACCCGGCGTTAACCGTTGGTTAGGAGAACAATTGTAGACCATGGGCGGCATCATTGCCTCGATGCTCCTGCACAGAAGGATTGTCCCATGCGCGATTTCCGCCCCCTTGCCCCGGCCGATCCGGCCGCCGCGGATCCGTTCGCTTCGACGGACGAAGGGTCCGACGGCGGCCGGAGCGCCATGCGCCTGCTGGGCAAGGCTGCCCACATCGCGAGGCCCCGAGTCGCCTCGGGAGCACGGCCGGTACCGGTCGGGGGCGCTGCGCCGGATGGCCGGATCGACCTCGCCGGGCTGACCGGGGTGCCGCCCCTGTACCGGCCGACGGTGTCCGGCGCCGCAGCCGCCGGGGGCCAGGCCGGGAACCATGTCGGAGGTGCCATGCTGCCGCCCGCCGCCAACATGGTGGCCCTGTCCGACGGCACCCGCATCAGCTTCGGCGCGGTGGCCGAGGTTCCGGAGTTCGCCGACGCATGATGCGTCGCGGGCCAAAACCCGCCCCGAGGACCAGCCGGATCCTCGGGGCGGGATAGCGCCGGCGTTCGCCGGGTTGCTCTCTCGGCGGTTCTACGAGATGTGCCCTCGCTTAAGCCAGGTTCAGGTGCAGCGTGCGGTCTTCCAGGTAGCGCGGCGCGAGCCTGGGTGGTAGCGATCTGGTGGCGGTGTCGCAGCGACGCCCCACCACCGGAAGGGGCCGCCCGTGCGTCTGATCGTTGCTGCCGTGCTGGCAGTCCCACTGCTCGGGTGGACGGGCACGGCGTTCGCCCAACCCGCGCCGTCGCCGTTGTTCGGCCAGACCTGCACCGGTTCTTTTGGCAGCATGGTGGTGCGGCACGTGTTCTTCGTACCGAATGGCATGCCGGTCGTCCATGTCTGGGCCAAGGTTCCCAACGGCAAAAACGTCTTCGGCGATGGCGGCGAAGCCTCAGTCACCATCAATCAGCACGGGTCGCTGCAATTCACCACCAATCACGGCTACCGCACCACCGTCGTGCCGGACGGGAAAGGCAAAGCGGAAGCCACGATAGCCGGGATGGGAAACCGCTCCGCCACCGCGGAGTACGATCAGTGCGTTGCCTCGACGTTGCCGCCCGGGTAGGCGCGCGCACCGCCGACCGTCCTGTTGTCGCCACGAGACTGCGCCGCGGTCCGCCCGTTGCCTCCGACTGAGTGGCTATTTCCCCGTATTGGAGGACGTTCCGATGCAACCGAGCGGGTATGAGGCGGAATGCGCTCCGCTGCTCTGTTAAGGACGCGCGGGGAAGCAAGTGCTTCAAGCGGCACCGAGGCAACACCCCGTGCCATGGCCGGCGCAGGCCGGCCACCCACGACTTTGGTGTATGCGACAACGGAAAGACCGTGGGTGGCCGGCCTGCGCCGGCCATGGCACGGGGCGTTGCGATCCGCCCGTCAATGATTCGGTTATTCCGCGGCGGACCCTGACGCGGTTCCGCCCGACGCGTGGCTACGCCCTCGCTCCGGCGGCCGACAGTTGCTCGTGGGTCGTGGCGTAGCGCCGCGCCAGGGCGGCGCAGGCCATGAGCTGGATCTGGTGGAACAGCATCAACGGAAGGATAATCAGCCCGACCGGCTGGCCGGCGAACAGCACGCTCGCCATGGGCAGGCCGCTCGCCAGGCTCTTCTTGGAGCCGCAGAATACCGTGGTGATTGCGTCCGCCCGGCTGAAGCCGAGCAAACGGCTGATGCCTGAAGTGGCCAGCAGCACCGCCCCGAGCAACGCCGCATCCAGCAACAGCAGGGTCGCCAGCCGCGACGCGTCGAGCTGGTGCCAGATGCCGTGCGCCACGCCCTCGCTGAAGGCGACGTAGACCACCAGCAGGATCGAGCCGCGATCGACCAACCCGAGCAGCGTCTTGTTGGCGCCGGCCCAGACGGCGATCCAGGGCCGCGCTAGTTGGCCGGCGGCGAACGGCACCATCAGTTGCAACACCACGTCGCCGACTCCACTGATGGAAAACCCGCCCTGGGTGCGCAGCAACAGGCCGGCGAGCAGCGGGGTCAGCAGGATGCCGAGCAGGTTGGAGGCGGTGGCCGCGCACAGCGCCGCCGGCACGTTGCCGCGGGCGATCGAGGTGAAGGCGATCGACGACTGCACGGTGGACGGCAGCACGCACAGCAGCAGCAGGCCGGTCCACAGCGGCGGGGTCAGCAGCGTCGGCGCCAGGGCGCGGGCGGCCAGGCCGAGCGCCGGGAACACCAGGAAGGTGCTGGCGAACACCACGACATGCAGCCGCCAGTGCCGCGCTCCGGCCAGGGCCGCCTTCGGCTGGAGGCGCGCGCCGTGCAGGAAGAACAGCAGGGCGATCGCCGCGTTGGTGGCGTAGCCGGCGGCCACCGCGCCGCTGTTCCGCACTGGGATGATGGACGCCAGCACCACCATCCCGACGATCGCCAGGATGTAGGGATCGATCGGCAGCCGGGACAGCAACTTGTTCATGGCGGGGCCTTTGCGGGTTCCGGTCGCGGATATCGCGCCATGGACAGTTATTGTGAAGTACGCTCGGCATGCTTATTGTGATCGTGTTTTGTGATAAAGGGGCGCTGGCGATGCTCGACCCGGTGTTGCTGGACAGCTTCCTGGCCGTGGCGCAGACGCGGAATTTCACCGAGGCCGGGCGACGGCTTGGACTGCGCCAGTCCACCGTCAGCCAGCACGTGCGCAAGCTGGAGGAGGCGGCCGGACGGCGGCTGTTCGTGCGTGACACCCACCGCGTCGTGCCGACCGCCGACGGCGAGGCGATGGTCGGGTTCGCCCGGTCCATCCTGGAGGCCAACGAGCGGGCGCAGCGCTATTTCGCCGGCTCGCAACTCCGCGGACGGGTGCGGTTCGGCACGTCGGAGGATTTCGTGTCGTCGCGCCTGCCGGAGGTGTTGCGCGACTTCGTGCAGCGCCACCCGCTGGTGGATGTGGAGCTGACGGTCGATCTCAGCGCCACGCTGAACGGCATGGTGGACGACGGCGTTCTGGACGTGGCGCTGTGCAAGCGGCGGGCGGGGGACGATCGGGGGCGACTGGTGTGGCGCGACCGGCTGGCCTGGATCGGCGCCGAGGGAACGCGGATCGATCCGGGGCAGCCGCTGCCGCTGATCCTCTACACGCCGCCCAGCATTACTCGGACCGTGGCACTGGAGACGCTGGAGCGGATCGGCCGGCCGTGGCGCATCGTGTGCTCCAGCGGCAGCCTGAGCGGGTTGCGCGCGGCGGCGCTGGCCGGGCTGGGCGTGACGGTGCACGCGCGCGGGTTGATGCCGGAGGGGCTGTCGGAGGTGCCGGCCGCGTATCGGCTGCCGGAGCTGGGGGAGGTGGAGTTCGTCGTGCAGGGTGGCGGGCGGGATCGGCGCGGGCCGGCGGCGGCGTTGGCAGAGACGATCCTGGCGAATGGGGATCGGCTACAGCGGCGCGAGGCTTCCTCTCCCGCGATGCGGGAGAGGGTAGGGTGAGGGTGACGCCGAGCGACCGGTGCCAGACGGTCTGGCCGGTTGCTGCGGGCGGAGCACGCAAGGGTTCGGCGTCGACTCATCCAGGTCCACGGAACTTGGCCAGTGCCCTATCAACAGCGTGCATCGCTGCCGCATCGATGCGGCCGATGCCCTGGCCGATCTTCCCGCGTGGGACTGTCGCCACCTTGTCGATCATCACCTGCGACGGCGTCCGCAAGCCGTTGATACGCCCCGGCGCCAGGGTGACGCGGAATAGCGGCCAGTCGTGCGGGTCGCTGGTCAGACGCAGCACGGTCACCGATGGCAATGCCTCGAACGCATCGGCCTGGACGACGAGGGCGGGCCGGGGTTTGCCATAATCACCCGCCAGGGCCCTGCTCCGACCGCCGCCGGAATCCGCATTGCGCGAACCCGCGTTCTCGCCAATTCTCTCCCAACGCACCAACAAGGGGGGGACCCACATGAACGACCTGTCTGAACTGGCCGGCCTGCAACGCTATCCGCTCGCCCGCCGCGGCCTGGTGATGACCAGCCTGATCAGCGGCTTCACCCTCGCCACCCAGCGCGTGGACGCGCAGGTCATCACCACCGACACCGCCGGGCTCGATGCCGGCGAGACCCAGGTCCCCGTCAAGGACGGTCATCTGCCCGCCTACTACGCCCGCCCGGCCAAGGGCACCCATTTCCCCGTCATCCTGGTGAACGAGGAGATTTTCGGCGTCCACGAGCACATCAAGGACCTCTGCCGGCGCCTCGCCAAGCTCGGCTACCTCGCGGTCGCCACGGAGTACTATGCGCGCATTGGCGACCTGTCGAAGATGACCGACGTGCCGACGATCTTCAAAGAGGTCATCTCCAAGAAACCGGACGCCGAGTATATGACCGACCTCGATTCCACGGCGGCCTGGGCGGGCAGCAACAAGGGGGACACCGGCCGCCTCGGCGTCACCGGCTTCTGCCGTGGCGGGCGGCAGACCTGGCTGTATGCCGCGCAGAATCCGCATCTGAAGGCGGCGGTGGCGTGGTACGGCCCGATCAAGGGCGCTGTCAGCGACATCCAGCCGCACACCGTCCTCGACATCGCCGACCAGATCAAATGCCCGGTGCTCGGCCTGTACGGCGGCAAGGACACGAGCATCCCGGTCGCCGACGTGCGCGAGGCCGAGGCCAAGGCGAAAGCCGCGCACAAGACGGTGGAGATCGTCGTCTACCCGGATGCGCCGCACGGCTTCAACGCCGACTACCGCCCCAGCTACCGTGCGACCGACGCGATCAGCGCGTGGGAGCGCATGCTGACCTGGTTCAAGGCCTACGGCGTCGCGCCGAAAACCTGAGCCTCCCCTTGCGTCGGCGCGGCCGGTGCCGGCCGCGCCGACAGCGCCAGCCACACCCGGCGGACGCACAGGAGCAGCACCGCGCCACTGATCGCCGGCCCGAGCGGTACGTGCAGTCCGGCGCCGACCATCCAGGTCACCAGGGAGGCGGGCCAGGTCAGCAGCAGCACCAGCTTTTCCCATGGCAGGAAGCCGTTCGCGTGGGCCTCGCGCAGCAGCCAGCCGATCGCCACCAGCAGCAGCAGCTTGTCGTAGAGCAAGGCCAGTGGCACCGCGAGCAGGGTCGCGGCCAGCAGGGAGGCGCAGCGCAGCGGCTGGCTCATGCGGCGCTGCCAGATCAGCGCGGTCAACCCGGCCATGGCCAGGGTGCTGATGAGCTGGAGCGCGTAGGCGGAACCGGCCGGGAAGCCGAGCAACCGCGCGGCGCCGAACGGCGTCTCGATACCGGCGAAGTCGATGGCGCCGGATTCGTACACGCGGTTGGAGCCGGCGAAGGCGGACAGGTAGGCCTGCCAGGTCGCCCAGCCGAACAGCAGGACCGACAGACCGACCAGCGCGGCCACCGTGGCGAGTGCGGCGCCAAACGCCCTCCAACGCCCTCCGGCCGCCAACGCGATCGGCGCCAGCAGGCCGAAATGCGGCTTGTAGCACAGCAGGCCGAGCAGCACGCCGGCGGCGGCCGGGCGGCGGTCCACCAACAGGGTGAAGCCGCCGAACAGCGCGGCGGTGAGGAACGCGTTCTGCCCCACTCCCAGCGTCCAGAACACCGCCGGAAAGGCCAGCAGCGCCGGCAGAAACCGCCAGTCCTGCGTCCGCAGCACCGCGCGCATCACCAGGATGAACGGCACCAGCGTGGCGGCCTGGAACAGCGCGTAGGAGACGAAGTAGGGCAGTGCCGCCAGCGCAGCGCACAGCAACAGGAACACCGGCGGGTAGAAGAAATACTGGTAGCCCGCGCCGGCGAACGATACCTGTTGTTCGGCCAGGTGATGCGCCACCTGATCGTAGGCGAGCGCCGGCGTGCCAGCCAGCACCAGCTTGCCGGCGGCGTAAAAGCTGACGAAATCGCTGGAGGGCGGGTTGTGCACGGCCACGAACACGCCATGCTGCCACAGCGCCAGGAAGCCGACGATCAGCAGTTCCTCGATCAGCAGTATGCTGCTCCAGGCGACGACGCGGTCGCGCGTCAGCCAGTCGGCCGAGCGCAGCGTATCGAGCAGGGGGCGCGCGGGGCGCGGTTCGGGCATGATGCGGGTCCTGCGGGCGAGCGTCGGCCCGGGTCTATGCGATGGCCGGTTGTAGGAAGGTTTCAGGGGCTGGAATGTGATGCAGCGTGAGGCAAGCGCCGATCGGCCGGTGCTGCGGCTGGGCCCCGGACAGGGGCGGCGGCTGCGCGCCGGGGCGCCCTGGGTGTTCTCCAACGAGATCGCCATGCGCCCGGAATACCGGCGGCTGACGCCGGGCGGCTTGGTGTGCCTGGAGGGCGACGACGGTGGCCGCTTCGGCACCTTTATGTTCAACCCGCACTCGCTGATCGCCGCGCGGCTGCTGGATCGCGACCCGGACGCGGCCATTGGCGTGGACTGGCTGCGCGCGCGGCTGGCGGCGGCGATCGCGCTACGGGAGCGGGTGTGCGACGGGCCGTTCCATCGGCTGGTGCATGCCGAGGCGGATCGGCTGCCCGGGCTGGTGATCGACCGCTACGACGACGTGGCGGTGCTGGCGGCGAATACCGCGGGCATGGAGCTGCTGACGCCGCTGATCGTCGAGGCGCTGCGCGGGTTGCTGCCATTGCGCGCCATCGTCGGCCGCAACGACTCGGGCGCGCGCAAGCTGGAGGGGCTGCCGGAGGGCGTCACGCTGCTGCACGGCTCCGACGCCGCGGCGGTGGTGGTGGTGGAAGGCGGCGTGCGGTTCCCGGTCGATCTGCTGGCCGGCCAGAAGACCGGCTGGTTCTTCGACCAGCGCGGCAACCGGGATCGCATTGCGGCGCTGTTGGCATCTCCCCCTCCCCTTGTGGGCTTGGGCCGCGAAGCGGACCAAGGTTGGGGGGAGGGGGAGATGCCATCATTGCCAACGGGCGCCCGGGTGCTCGACGTGTTCTGCCACACCGGTGCCTTCGGGCTGCGTTGCGCTGCCGCCGGGGCGGGTTCCGTGGTGCTGGCAGACGCCAGTGCGCCGGCGTTGGATCTGGCGCTGCAGGCCGCGGCGCTGAACGGCCTGGCAGAGCATGTCACCACGCAGCGCGGCGATGCGTTCGAGATCATGACGGCCCTCGCTGCCGGCGGGGAAAAGTTCGACATCGTGGTGTGCGATCCGCCCGCCTTCGCGCGCTCGCGCAAGGATGCGGAGGCGGGGTTGCGTGCCTATGGCCGCATGGCGCGGCTGGCGGCGGCGCTGGTGGCGCCGGGCGGGTTCCTGTTCGTGGCGTCGTGCAGCCATCACGCGCCGCTGGAGGCCTGGACGGCGCAAATCGCCTTCGGCCTGCATCGCGCGCGCCGCGAGGGGCGGATCTTGTGCACGTCGGGCGCCGGACCGGACCATCCGGTGCATCCGCAGTTGCCCGAGACCGCCTATCTGAAGGCACAGTTGTTGCAGTTGTTTTGAGCCAGACGGCCGGTCAGTGCGAGGACCCCCTGCGACGGAGCGATCTCCCCGCGGGGAGCGGCAGATTCTCCAACTGGCTACAGGCATTCCCGCGACCGTCCAGGTCCAAACGCGCGCAGCACCCGGACATCGCCTGCGGTCGCGTCGCGACCCGTGTTCTTGTGGACCTCATAGATCACCACGTGCCTTTCGATCGGTAGCGGGTCAGCCTGGATGTCGGGTTTTGACCGAGGCTGTGTAAAAACTCAACGCTGCGATTGGACCGCAGAATATTCTTCCGTCGTTGCCTTCTGTCGCGCAGGACTCTTCCGTTTTAATGGTTCCCTTGGGCGAACGCAGCAAATTATT
>Ga0181530_10002969_pt1 | contig 19479 bp, 19 predicted proteins | sample PEATcosm2014_Bin_42_FD_119769 | JGI IMG/M metagenome (GOLD analysis project Ga0181530, IMG submission 119769) | Peatland microbial communities from MTU Mesocosm Facility, Houghton, MI, USA - PEATcosm2014_Bin10_60_metaG | ecosystem: Environmental > Terrestrial > Soil > Wetlands > Peat | place... | reverse complement strand
TACGATATCTATTCCCGGCTATTGAAGGAGAACATCATCTTCCTGGGCACCCCGATTGACGACAACGTCGCCAACCTGGTGATCGCCCAATTGCTGTTCCTGGAAGCCGAGGATCCGGAGAAAGACGTTTCCATTTATATCAACTCACCCGGCGGCTCCATCACCGCCGGACTGGCCATCCTGGACACCATGGATTTCATACGGCCGGATATCGTCACCATCTGCGTGGGTCAGGCCGCCTCCATGGCGGCGGTGCTGCTCGCCAAAGGCACCAAAGGCAAACGCTTCAGCCTGCCGAATTCCCGCATCATGATCCACCAGCCATCCATGCAGGGGTTGGCGGGCCAGGCGGCCGACATCGACATCTACGCCAAGGAAATCCTGCGCATGCGTGAGACGCTGAACTCGCTGCTGGCCGAAGCGACGGGCCAGCCGGTGGACCGCATCGCGCGCGACGTGGATCGCGACTACATCATGGGCCCGGAGCAGGGCGTCGAGTACGGCATGATCGACAGGGTCATCGCCAGCCGGGACTTGGTGCCCGTGGCCGTACCGAAATAGTCTAAAGTAAGCCGACATTCCCGCCGATCTATGCGGTATGAACGTCACAGGTGTCGAGTGGCGAGGGCCGGATCCGCGCGAAGGCAGGTTCGGCGTAGGTCTGCGGCAGCGGCGCGTGCGCAAGCCAACCAACCCCGACGATGATGATGTCGTCCAGGTTCACGGGGAATTTGCCGACGAGCCAGCCGACGGGCTGGACTTAATCGAAAGCACTGAACCCGAGGTTTGACGCAACCCCGGCCCCTAACTAACTCCCGGCCCCCAGCGAGCGAAGCTCGTCCCGATACCTGCCATACGCCTCTTCCCAACACGCTCCACCTATGGGCGAATAAGTCTCAACCGGGAATGAACGGCGCACCAGCGCGCGTGCTTCCCCGAGCCCGGCCAGGTCTCCGGCGCCAATCGCCTGGATTAGAATATTGCCGATCGCCGTCGCTTCACCCGGCCCGGCGATCACCATGCGCCCCGTGGCATCCGCCACAAACTGGTTCAGCAGCGCATTGCGCGAGCCGCCGCCGACGATATGGATCACGTCGAAGCGCTGGCCGACCAGCGACTCCAGGCTCTCCAGCACCTGCCTGTAGCGCAGTGCCAGGCTCTCCAGAATCGTACGTGTGAATTCGCCAGCCGTCTCGGGAGCGGCTTGGCCGCACGCCCGGCAATGCTTCGCGATCTTGCGCGGCATGTCGCCGGGCTCCAGAAATGCGTCGGGGTTGATGACCGCGGAGAACGGCCGTGCTCCGGCGGCCAGCCGCACCAGGTCATCGTAGGTGTATTCCGTTCCATCCACCGCCCACGCGCGGCGGCATTCTTGCAACAGCCAGAGCCCCGCGATGTTTTTCAGAAACCGCACCTTCCCTGCGGCGCCGATTTCGTTGGTCAAGTTCTGCGCGAGCACTTGCTCGTTGATGATCGGCTCATCCAATTCCGCGCCCATCAGCGACCACGTGCCGGAGCTGATGTAGCACCAGCTCCCGCCCTCGGCCGGCACCGCCGCCACGGCGGAGGCGGTATCGTGGCATCCGGTCGCATATACCGGAACGGCGCCCAGACCCGCCGCCTCGGCCACCGAATCGAGCAGCGGACCGAGTCGCGTGCCCGGCGCCACAATCTCAGGAAGGATGTGCGTCGGCAGCCCCAGCCGCTTCAGCAAATCGCGCGCCCACGTCTTCTTGCGCGGATCGTAGAACTGCGATGTGCTGGCGATGGTCACCTCTGCGCGTGCCACGCCCGTCAGCCAGTAGTTCAACAGGTCCGGCATGAACAGAAGAGTGCGCGCGGCGGCCAGCGCCGGCGAGCCCGCTAGCTTCAGCGCATAAAGCTGGCATAGCGAATTGAGCTGCATGAACTGTATGCCGGTCTGCGCGAAGACCTCCGCGCGCGGCACGATGGCGAAGACCCTCTCCATCACGCCGTTGGTGCGGGCGTCGCGATAATGGCGCGGATTATCGGCCAGTGCGCCATCCGCCCCGAGCAGCGCAAAATCCACGCCCCACGTGTCGATGCCGATGCCCGAGAGCGACAGCTTCCGCTCCCGGCCAGCGAAGGCCAGCCCCCGCTGGATCTCGTGCCAAAGCCGCAGCGTATCCCAGTAAAGCGCCTCGAAAACTCGCACCGGCGTATTGGGGAAGCGGTGCAGTTCTTCGACTGCCAGCCGGTCGCCGTCGAGCGTGCCGAGCAAAGCGCGGCCGCTCTCCGCGCCCAGGTCGAAAGCCAGATAGTGTGACATGGACGAATGCGCCAGTGGACGGCGAGCCGCTAACCGGCCCTTCTTTTCCGCGATCCGACGGCCCGCTCCTCTGCCAGCGCGCGGGCGAGCAGCGTCTTAATGGCCGCCTGCCGGCTGATATTGAGGCGGGCCGCGCGGTGATCCAACTCTCGCAGCATGCCCTCCGTCAGATCCACGTTGACCCGGCGCACCGGCCGCACGACGGTGAACTTATTCGTGAAGTAGGCCGAAATGTCTTCCCCTCGCGATGCCATATCCGCGATCTCATCGGCGGTCGCGGTTTTCTTAGATGTTCTCGACATAGCTTTGTGCCTCCTCCTTCGTCGCTTTCCAGGCCGTGACCAAATGGCAAGACTCGCCCGCGGCGTCATGCCTGATTTCAAAGACGACCGAACAGGGGACCGCGGATCGTCACTCTTTCGGCCGACGAAGTACGCTTGATCGAATATTATCATCAACCCTACGCAGATGGTCCTCAGCGAGTCTCGCGGTCCGGAGGTCGGATCGGACGAGCTTGCTTACATCCTTGCCGGCCGCCTGTACTGCCGAGCATTATATAATTCAGAAGCACTCTCCCCCTGTGAAAATGAAGCTGGATTCCAAATACGAGCAGGAACGCGGCGCTGTCTACCTGTCCGGCATCCAGGCTCTGGTGCGTCTGCCCGTGGACCAGATGCGGCGCGATCGCCGCGCGGGCCTCAACACCGCCGCGTTCATTTCCGGATACGAAGGCTCGCCCCTGGGCGGCTATGACCTCGCGCTGATGCGCGTCAAGCGCCTGCTCGATGAGCACCGCATCCACTTCGTGCCTGGCGTCAACGAAGACCTGGCCGCCACTTCCGTCTTCGGCAGCCAGATTCATCACGCGCTCGGGCAATCGCGCTACGACGGCGTGTTGGGAATCTGGTACGGCAAAGGGCCGGGAGTGGACCGCTCCGGCGATATCTTCCGCCACGCCAACATCGCCGGCACGGGCAAGAATTGCGCGGCGCTCGTGCTGGGCGGCGACGATCACCTGTCTAAGAGCTCCACCATTCCGCACCAGAGCGATCTCAGCTTCTATAACTTCGCGATGCCGTTGTTCTTTCCCGGGAACACGCAGGAGACGTTGGATTACGGGCTGCAGGCCATCGCGCTTTCGCGCTTCTCCGGCGCGTGGGTGGCCATGAAGATGGTCACCAATATCTGTGATGGCGGCGCCACCGTCGACGTGGATCCGGAGCGCCTGGCGATTCACATTCCTGAAGGTTACGAGAAGAAAACCGACCCGCGCCTGTTGATTCCGATGACCCTGCTGCTAGAGCCGGAAGTGGTCTACCGGCGCCTGGAGGCCGCGCGCGAATTTGCGCGGCTCAACGGCGTGAACCGCAGCTTCGGCGCGGGTGAAGGCGCATGGCTGGGGATCGCCAGCGCCGGCAAAGCCTATTACGACCTGATGCAGGCGCTCGCGGATCTGGGGCTGCGGCGCGACGATCTGGCGCGATTGGGAGTTCGCATCGCCAAGTTTGGGATGACGTTCCCTATGGAGCCTCATTTTGCGGCCGAGTTCGCGCGCGGGCTGCAGCTCGTCCTGGTGGTTGAGGAGAAGCGAAGCTTTTTGGAGTTGCAACTGCGCGAGGCGTTGTACAACCTGGCTGAGCGTCCCGCCATTTTCGGTAAGCAGGACCCGGCCGGCGCGCCGCTGCTGCCCGCGGTGGGCGAGCTCGATCCCGAGCTGATCACCGCCGTGCTGGCGAAGCTGCTGCACTCCGCGCCCGAGCCGCACGTATCCGCGGGCGAACGCGCGCTCGCCCGCCTCAAGCTGATCGACGAAATCGAGAACCGCGCGCGCCGCATGATCCCCGCGCGCTTTCCGAACTTCTGCTCGGGCTGTCCCCACAATCGCTCCACCCTGCTGCTGGAAGGGCAAATGGCCGGCGGCGGTATAGGCTGCCATGCCATGGCCGCGCAGCTTCAGCACTCGCATCATGCCTACACGTTCCTGACCCACATGGGCGGCGAGGGCGCGCCGTGGATCGGCATGGCGCCGTTTGTCGAGCGGCGGCACCTGTTCCAGAACATCGGCGACGGCACGTATTTCCACTCCGGCTCGCTGGCCGTAGGGGCGTGCATCGCGGCGGGCGTCAACATCACTTACAAGATCCTGTACAACAGCGCGGTGGCCATGACCGGCGGACAGCAAGCCGCGGGCGCGCTGCTGGTTCCGGACCTGACCCGCAAGCTGGCAGCGGAAGGCGTTGGCAGGATCGCGGTGCTGACCGACGACCTGGCCAAGTACCAAGGCGTCCAGCTGGCCGCCGGCGCCGAGCTGCGCGATCGCGACGACCTGCCGGATGTGCTGCGCGAGTTCGAGGATCTGCCGGGCGTGACCGCCATCATCTACGACCAGCAGTGCGCGGCGGAGAAGCGCCGGCTGCGATCGCGCGGCAAGCTGGAGGAGCCGACTCTGCGGCTCGTGATCCACGAGGAAGTCTGCGAAGGCTGCGGCGACTGCGTGACCCAATCGAACTGCCTGAGCCTGCATCCGGTGATGACGGAATTCGGCCAGAAAACGCGCATTCACCAGTCCTCCTGCAATAAGGATTATTCGTGCATGCTGGGCGACTGCCCGTCGTTCGTGACCGTGAAGCTGAAGCCCGGCACGGGGCAGCGCCGCCATACGCTGCCGCAGTTGCCGTTGACCGAAGTGCCGCCGCCGCGCGGGCGCGTGGAGATCGGCGAGCGGTATGCGATCCTCGCGCCGGGTATCGGTGGCACCGGCGTAGTGACGGTGAATGCGCTGCTGGCCACGGCGGCCTGGATCGACGGGCTCTCGGTGATTACGCTCGATCAGACAGGCCTGTCGCAGAAGGGCGGGGCAGTCGTTTCGAGCATCATCCTGAGCGATCGGCCCATCGAGGCATCCGCCAAGATCGGCTATGGCAACGCCGACCTGCTGCTGGGCTTCGACCTGCTTGGCGCCGGCAGCGCCGATAACCTGAAGCGCGCCGATCCATCGCGCACCGTAGCGGTGGTAAACACGGCCGAGGTCCCCACTGGAGACGCCGTACGCGGCGGCGTGCGGCTGGAAGGTCCGGGCGCGGTAGTCGATCTGATCAACGCTTACACGCGCAAGGATCGCAACCTGTTTCTGGATGCCACGCGCCTCGCGGAAGGGCTGTTCGCCAGTCACATGGCGGTGAACATCTTCCTGCTCGGTGCGGCCTGGCAGGGCGGGCTGATTCCGATCTCGGCCACAGCCATCGAGGAAGCTATCCGGCTGAATAAAGTGGATGCCGAGCGCAACGCGCATGCGTTCCTGTGGGGCCGCAAGTATTATCACGACGCGCAAGCTGTGGAGTCGCTGCTGGCGCCGCCGCAGCCCACCGCCGCCGCGCCGGGCGCCGTCGAGCGTCGCATAGCCGAGTTGGAGCGTTACCAAAATCGCGCCTATGCCGAGCGCTACGCCGCGTACGTAGGCGAGGTCGAATCGCGCCAGCCTGCCCTTGCCGAAGCCGTCGCGCGCAACCTCTACAAGCTGATGGCCTACAAAGACGAGTACGAAGTCGCGCGCCTGCTGACCGATCCGCAACGGGAAGCGCAGATTCGAGGCATGTGGGAGCAGGTGGAATCCATCGGCTATAACCTGCATCCGCCGCTGCTGCGCGCCATGGGCGTGAAGAAGAAGCTCAAGCTGGGCGGCTGGTTCCGCGGGCCGTTGCGTGTGCTGGCGTCAATGAGAGGACTGCGCGGCACACCCTTCGATCTGTTCGGCAATGCGGAGGTGCGCCGGGAAGAGCGCGCACTGATCGGCTGGTACGAGCAACTTGTGCGCGACTGCCTGGACCATGCCGCGCCGGAGAACCTGGCGCTGGCGCAAGAGATTGTGGGGCTGCCGGACCAGATCCGCGGCTACGAAGAGATCAAGCTCGCGAACGTGCGCAAAGTGAAGGCGCTGGCGGCGGAGAAGATGTCCGCACTAAAACAGAGGCTCGTGCAGGTTTGTTAGGCAGTTCTGTCCGAGTACTGCTACGCTATACACATGAAGCGCACAAATCTTGTGTTGGATGAGCAACTGCTGGAGGAGGCCACGCGGGAGCTAGGTGTCAAGACCTATTCCGCGGCCGTGAACTATGCGCTGAAAGAGGTCTTGCGCATCCGAAAGGTGCAGCGGTTGGCGGAGTTCTTTGGCAAGAAGCTTTGGCGTGGCGATCTCTCAAAAATGCGTCAGGACCGCACGGCTCGCCTTTCGCGGAGACACCGGTGATTCTGGTAGACACGTCGGTCTGGATTGAGCTGCTGAGCGGGCGCGTGGAGCGTCCCACGGCAGACCAGTTATCGCAGTTCGTGACGTGTGGGCCGATCGTGCAGGAACTGCTGCAAGGATTGCGTGCCGGGCGGGACAGCGCGGCATTTCAAGAAAGCCTTTTGGCGCTGCCGTGCCTCAGCGATCCACTACCACTCGGCTTGTTTCTGGATGCCGCCGAAATCTATCGCGAGGGGCGCCGCAAAGGTCGCACGATTCGTTCTACGATCGATTGCCTGATTGCGGCGATCGCGATCGATAACGGCATTGCGATCTGGCACCGGGACCGCGATTTCGATACGATTGCGGAATATACTCCGCTGCGAATCTCGCAGCGGATTCTGCCGCGTGTCCAGTAGTGAAGCCTACGCCACTACATCCACGCCCATGCTGCGGGCCGTGCCCCGCACGGAGTTCATGGCCGCTTCCAGCGTGAAGCAGTTCAAGTCCGGCATCTTGATCCTGGCGATTTCTTCCACCTGCTTCTCGGTGATCACGCCAACCTTGGTCTTGTGCGGCTCCGGCGAGCCCTTCGCCAGATTCACGGCGCGCTTGATCAACACCGGCACCGGCGGCGTCTTGGTAATGAAGGTGAACGAGCGGTCCGAGAAGATCGTGATCACCACCGGGATGATCAGGCCCTCCTGATCCTTGGCTGACGTCTTGGCGTTGAACGCCTTGCAGAAATCCATGATGTTGACGCCCTGCGGGCCGAGCGCCGTGCCCACGGGGGGCGCCGGCGTAGCCTTCCCGGCCGGGATCTGCAACTTCACCTGAGCGGTAACTTTCTTTGCCATCTGAGAATCCTTGCGATCTTTATTCTTTTTCTACCTGGAGGAATTCCAGCTCGACCGGCGTGGCGCGTCCGAAAATCATCACCATCACGCGCAACGTGCCGCGGTCCGCATTGACCTCGTCCACCTTGCCCCGGAAGTTGGCGAAGGGGCCGTCGACAATGCGCACGCTGTCGTTCCTCTCGTAAGTCGTTTTGGGGCGCGGACGCTCCGTGGACGAAGCCTGGCGGTACAGAATGGAGTTCACTTCGTCGGCGCTGAGCGGGACCGGCTGCGTACCGCCGCCCACGAATCCCGTGACGCGCGGCGTGGCCTTCACGGCGTGCCACAACTCGTCGTTCATTTCCATTTCCACCAGCACGTAACCGGGGTAGACCAGGCGCTTGCTGGTGACTTTCTTGCCGCCGCGCAGCTCCACCACTTCTTCGGTGGGAATCAGGACCTGCCCAATCTTGTCGGCGAAGCCGAATGCTTGCGCGCGGCTTTGCAGCGACTCGGCCACCTTGTGCTCAAATCCGGAATAGGTGTGAATGATGAACCACTTCTTGGGCGAGGATTCATCGTAAGCCGGAACGGCGGGGGCTTCGGCCGCGGGAGCGGTCTGCCCAGGCTCGCGCTCGGGAGCGGACTGCGCCACCTCAGGTGCGGGATCAGCCTCGTCCACCGGCGCGGGCTGCTCTCCAGCGGCTGCCGCGGCGTCCTGTTCCATTTGATCGTCGGAATACACGTTGTCGTTGTCCATAGAGACTACCGGGCCAACGCCTTGTATACGCGCACGACGCTGTCGTTCAGGATCGCGTCCACCGCCGCAAAGAATGCCGCAAAGGCGAACACCGTGAAAATGACCACGACGGTGGTGCCCTCGACCTGCTTTCGGTTGGGCCACGTGACGCGCCGCATCTCGAGCTTCAGCTCGTTGAAGTAATCGCGCGTGCGCACGGGCCAGCTTTTTACGCTCTCCAGAAAACCAACGTCTTCCATACTGCCCTCATTCCCAGGCTCTACCGGCTGTCAAATTGGATTGGCAGGGGCGGAGGGATTCGAACCCCCACTCGCGGTTTTGGAGACCGCTGGTCTGCCGTTAAACCTACGCCCCTTCGAGTTCACAACCCGGCGGGACCTGCCTTTGCGAGTCTTCTTTATTCTACTTGATTTCCTTGTGCGGCTGGTGCTTCCGGCAATACGGGCAGAATTTCTTCAGCTCCAGGCGCTCCGTGGTGGTCTTCTTGTTCTTGGTGCCGGAATAGTTCCGGTTCTTGCATTCGGTGCATTGAAAAGTGATAATTTCGCGCGCCATCAGTTTTGTCCTTCGCTACTCAACAATTTCCGTGACGGTTCCGGCGCCCACCGTGCGTCCGCCTTCGCGGATGGCGAACCGCAACCCCTTCTCCATGGCGATCGGCGTGATCAGATCTATCGTCAGGTTCACGTGGTCGCCCGGCATCACCATCTCCGTGCCGTCCGGGAGTTCCGCCACCCCCGTCACGTCCGTCGTGCGGAAGTAGAACTGCGGCCGGTACCCCTTGAAGAACGGCGTGTGCCGCCCGCCTTCTTCCTTGCTCAACACCACCACGCTGCCCTTGAATTTCTTGTGCGGCGTGATCGATTTCGGCTTGGCCACCACCTGCCCGCGCTCTACGTCGTCCTTTTCCACCCCGCGCAGCAGCAGCCCTACGTTGTCTCCCGCGCGCCCTTCGTCCAGCAGCTTCTTGAACATCTCCACGCCCGTCACCACCGTCGTGCGCGTGTCCCGGAATCCTACGATCTCCACCGTTTCGCCCACCTTCACGATGCCCCGCTCGATGCGCCCCGTCACCACCGTCCCACGCCCCTGGATCGAGAAGATGTCTTCAATCGGCATGATGAACGGTTTATCGGTTTCCCGCTGCGGTAGCGGCACGTAGCTGTCCACCGCCGCCATCAGCTCTTCCACCGTTTTCTCCCACTGCGGCTCCCCGTTCAAAGCCCCCAGCGCCGATACCCGGATCACCGGCACCTTGTCACCTGGGAATTCGTAAGTCGTCAGCAACTCGCGCATCTCCAGCTCCACCAGGTCCAGCAACTCCGCATCGTCCACCATGTCCACCTTGTTCAGGCACACCACGATGTACGGCACGCCCACCTGCCGCGCCAGCAACAGATGCTCCCGCGTCTGCGGCATGGGTCCGTCGGTGGCCGCCACCACCAGGATGGCCCCATCCATCTGGGCCGCCCCGGTGATCATGTTCTTGATATAGTCGGCGTGTCCCGGGCAGTCCACGTGCGCGTAGTGCCGGTTGGGCGTCTCGTACTCCACGTGCGCCACCGCGATGGTGATGCCGCGCGCCTTCTCTTCCGGCGCGTTGTCGATGGAGTCGAAACTGCGGAACTTCACCTTGGGGTTGTTCTTCCCCAACACCTTGGTGATGGCCGCCGTCAGCGTGGTCTTGCCGTGATCGATGTGCCCGATCGTGCCAATGTTCACGTGCGGCTTGCTGCGATCGAATTTTTCCTTTGCCATAATGCCAGTCTCCTTGTCGCCGCGTCTCCGCGTCGCCGCGTCCCCGCGTCGCTATCTCGTAACCTTCCCCTGGATCCTGTTAACAATCTCCTCGGCGATCGCCGAGGGCACTTCCTCATACTTGCCGAAGTGCATCGTGAAACTGCCGCGGCCCTGCGTCCGTGAACGCAACTCCGTCGCATAACCGAACATCTCCGATAACGGCACCATCGACTTGATAATCTGCGTGGTTCCGCGCAGTTCCATACCTTCGATGCGTCCGCGCCGGGAATTCAGGTCTCCGATCACATCGCCCATGTACTCCTCGGGAACCACCACTTCCACCGCCATGATGGGCTCGAGCAGCACCGGCTTGGCATGCCTGGCGGCCGCCTTAATCGCGAGCGATCCCGCGATCTTGAACGCCATTTCCGACGAGTCCACATCGTGATAGCTGCCGTCGAAGAGCGTCACCTTGATGTCCGACATCGGATATCCGGCCAGAATGCCGCCTTCCAGCGCTTCCTGTACGCCCGCTTCCACCGGCTTGATGAATTCTTTGGGGATCGATCCGCCGTAAATGTCGTTGACAAACTCGAACCCCGCGCCCGCCGGCAGCGGCTCCACTTTGATCTTGACCACCCCGTATTGTCCCCGGCCGCCGCTCTGCTTCACGTGCCGTCCTTCGGCCTCCGCGGGCTTGCGTATGGTCTCGCGATACGCCACCTGCGGCTTGCCCACATTGGCGCCTACGCCGAATTCGCGCATCATGCGGTCCACGATGATTTCCAGGTGCAACTCGCCCATGCCGGACAGGATCGTTTGCCCCGTTTCGGGATCCGTCGCCACACGGAACGTAGGATCCTCCTGGGCCAGCTTCTGAATCGCCATGCCCAGCTTCTCCTGGTCGGCCTTGGTCTTGGGCTCCACGGCGAGTTGGATCACCGGCGTGGGGAATTCGATCGATTCCAGAACAATCGGCGATTTGTCGTCGCAGATGGTATCGCCGGTCTGCACCGTCTTCAATCCCACTGCCGCGCAGATATCGCCCGCGAAAATTTCCTGAATGTCTTCGCGCTTGTTGGCATGCATGCGCAACAGGCGGCCAATGCGTTCCTTGCGGCCCTTGGCCACGTTGTACACCGATTCGCCCGACGCCAGCTTGCCCGAGTACACCCGGAAAAACGCCAGTTGCCCGACGTAAGGATCGGTCATGATCTTGAAGATCAGCGCCGAAAAAGGCTCGCTGTCCGATGCCTGGCGGGTCAGCACCTTCTGCGGATCGTCGATCGCCACGCCCTCCACCGGCGGAACTTCCAAAGGCGACGGCAGATAATCCACCACCGCGTCCAGCATCGTCTGCACACCTTTGTTCTTGAATGCCGAGCCGCAAATTACCGGAAAGATCTTCAGCGCGATGGTCGCCTTGCGGATACCGTGCTGGATCTCGGCTTCGGTCAGCGGCTGGCCTTCGATGAATTTCTCGAACAGCGTATCGTCGTGCTCGGCCACTGCTTCAATCATCTTCTCGCGGTATTCGCGGGCCTGCTCCAGGTGCTCCTCTGGGATTTCGATCTCGTCGTACTCCGCGCCCAGTGTCTCATCGCGCCAGATCCGGGCCTTCATCTGCACCAGGTCGATGATGCCCTTGAACTGATCCTCCGCCCCCACAGGCAACTGGATCGCCACCGGCTTGCATTTCAGCCGGCCGACGATGGTCTCGATGGAGTGGAAGAAATCCGCGCCCACCCGGTCCATCTTGTTGATGAAACAAATGCGCGGGACGTTGTACTTGTCCGCCTGCCGCCAAACCGTTTCCGACTGCGGCTGCACGCCCGCCACGGCGTCAAAAACCGCCACCGCGCCGTCCAGCACGCGCAGGCTGCGCTCCACCTCGGCGGTGAAATCCACATGACCCGGAGTATCGATGATGTTTATCTGTATGTCGCGCCAGAAACAGGTGGTCGCGGCCGAAGTGATGGTAATGCCGCGCTCCTGCTCCTGCTCCATCCAATCCATGATGGCGGTGCCTTCATGCACCTCGCCGAGCTTGTGCGTGCGGCCCGTGTAATAAAGGATGCGCTCGGTCGTAGTGGTCTTACCCGCATCGATGTGAGCAGCGATGCCGATATTCCGCATACTTTCGAGTGCTACCGTGCGTGGCATAAAGTTCCTAAAAAAGTGGCTGGTGATCTAGCCACCGTCTTTCACCATCTGTAATGCGCGAACGCCTTGTTCGCCTCCGCCATGCGGTGGACGTCGTCCCTCTTCTTGATGGCGCCGCCCCGCATATTGGCGGCGTCGTTCAACTCGTTGGCCAGCTTCTCCGGCATTCCTTTTTCCGGCCGGGTGCGCGCGTTCAAAATGATCCAGCGGATCGCCAGACTGGTGCGGCGGTTATTCGGCACCTCGATAGGCACCTGGTAGTTGGCGCCGCCCACGCGCCGCGTCTTCACTTCCAACATCGGCTTGGCGTTTTCCACGGCCTTCTTGAACAGCTTCAGAGGGTCGTCTCCAGAGCGCTCCCGGATCTTGTCCATGGAGTCGTAAAAGATCCCCTGCGCCACGGTCTTCTTGCCTTCCCACATCATCGAATTGATGAATTTCTCCACCAAGGTGGAGTTGTAGACCGGATCCTGCGGAACTTCCCGTATTTCAACTCGTCGTCGTCGTGGCATATCGATTCCCCGGTCTACGCCTTCGGCCGCTTGGCTCCATATTTCGAGCGGCTCTGCTTGCGGTTGGCCACCCCCGCCGTATCCAGCGCGCCGCGGATCACGTGATACCGCACGCCCGGCAGGTCCTTCACGCGGCCCCCGCGGATCAGCACGATGGAGTGCTCTTGCAGGTTGTGCCCGACCCCCGGAATATACGTGGTCACCTCGATCCCGTTGGTCAGCCGCACGCGCGCCACTTTCCGCAATGCCGAGTTGGGCTTCTTCGGCGTGGAGGTGTACACGCGCGTACATACGCCGCGCTTCTGCGGGCAGCTCTGCAACGCCGGACTGGCGGTCTTCCAGCGGGGCGGTCGCCGCCCGCTACGCACAAGTTGGTTAAAAGTCGGCACGAACCTTCCCTCTTAAAGTTAGGGTGGGCCTCCAAGCCCGCCTGAACACGCACAAGCTCAACAGCCTGTGGCTACGGTTTCCAACTGCGAGGATCACTTACTTCGGACAGGCCCATATTCCATTCGGAGTTTCCGGTGGAACCTCGGGGCCTCGCCCCCGGCCGGGCCGCGATCAGTCGCGGCGGTAGCGCGGGAGCAGAAAGCTGTACTCGCGGAACTTTACAATCATATCGAAAAGCGAAACGCAACGCAACTCCCAGAATTGTCTCCCCCCATGGCGGCGCCTCTCAGCCTAACGCCGTATAGTTTCCCATGGCCGAACGCCTGCATTAATTGTGGGGCGGTCCCCTTGGACCGCGGTCGACGCCCTCGTCGGGCCGTCGCCTTCGAAAGCCCTGATTCTTGGACTCAAAGAGCGGGTCCAGAGGACCATCTGGCATTGGGCTCTCAGCCTGCCGGGGTACCCTGGGCCCGGCAGGCTGAGAACCCATCAGGGCCGAAGTTTCCACTAAAGGTTGCCAGCCTCCCCGCCGATATCCACTGTTGACGGATGAGTTTTCTGCAGCCGCCGGTATCAACGCCGGCCTTGCCACATCCCCTAGGAGAAATTCACGTACATGTCCCTGACAAGGATTCCAAACGCCGCCAAAACGGCATTTAAGCGTTGTTTCGCAGGCGGCCTGCTGGCCGCCATGACGATCGTGGCCGCGGGCGCCACCGAGGGCACCGGCAGCGTCTATCCGTTAGGCGTGGACACGGTCTTGTCGGGTGTCGCTCCCGGCCCGGGCGGCACCATGTTCCTGCAGTTCGACACCAGCTATCAGGCCAACAAGCTGGTCGATTCCAACGGTGTCAGCCTGATGCCCGGGTTTCACCTCCGAGTCGGCGCCGTGGCGGAGAAGATCGTGCATAACTGGGGCGTTCACCTGTTGGGGGGCACGCTGGTTAGCGCTTTTGCCATTCCGCTGATGTATGAGCACGTCGACGGTCCCTTCGGCAAGGCGAACAAGACTGGCTTTGGCAACCCCGAACTGGGCTTGGCCTACGTGGCGTACGCGCACGGCGCCTGGCACTGGTGGTACGGACTCGATACTTACACGCCAGGATTCGGATACCAGAAGAATGCACTGGTCAACATAGGGCAACATAACTGGGCCACCGTCCCGGTGGGTGCGTTTAGCTGCTTGCCCGATCACGGCAGGACTGAACTCAGTTCGCGCTTCCAGTACATCGTCAACTTTACAGATCCCGCGACGAACTACCACTCGGGCGCCGAATTCACCTGGGAGTACGCCGCCATGCGGAACATAACCAAGAGCTTGGCGATCGGCGCCAACGGCTACTACCACCAGCAGGCAACCGACGATTTCCAGAGTGGTTTACGGGTAGCCGATGGCCATCGCGGGCGGGATTTCGCCATTGGTCCCGAGTTGCGCTATCACCTGGGCAGCTGCGCGCTGATTGCCAAGTATCAGCGGGACACGCTGGTGGAAAACAGGCCCGTAGGGAATTCATTCTGGTTCCAGTTCGGGATGCCGGTAGGCCACAAGCCCGAACACTAAAGCCGGTTCGCTGGGGCAGGTTTGTCAAACTGCGGGCCGATTGCTAATCGCCCATTGGCGAGGCTTCACTCGCAGAAAGCCGCAAAGTACTCCGGCTCAGAAGGAGGTTGTTATGAAATCGACGACGATTGCCAGGAAACTCTTGCTGTGCTTCATCACTTTGCTGGCCCTGCTCACGGTTTTGAGCGTGGTCGCTTTCTCTGCCCTCGGCGCCATCGAATCGCGCCCGGGGCAGACTGCAATCGTGGCCCTGAAGAACTTCGCTCCAACGGGGCATTGCAACGCAGGTACAGGCAACCTGCGGACGTCCTGGCGCCGACGCCGCCTGTTCGCATTCGGCAAAGATCGCGGACAGCGAACCAGTGCGCCGGCGACTGGCCGATAGGAGTAATGTATGAAACTCGCAAGACAGTATACGAAATTCTCAAGGCTCGGCCTGCGTGGCAGGCTCATCGCATCGATCTCCACGGTGCTGATCGCTTCCGGCGTGGCACTGGTGACGATGGTAGGGATCGTCGCGTCCCGCGCCGTCATAGCGCAAGCCAATGAAGAACTGCAGCGCATCGCCGGCAAGACGGCGGAAGAACTCGATCTTTGGATCGGCAGCCGCGAGCGGGATGCCGCCAACCTCAGCAGCTTGGAGGTATTCGCCGCCGCATGCAACGGGCAGCGGTTGGCGGATGCCGAGCGGATGCTGAAACAGATTCACCAACACGCGTCGTTCTACGAAAATGTGTTCCTGGCTGACGCAAATGGCAAGCTGTTCCTGGATTCCATCGACCATAAGTCGGTTGGTATCGACATCTCGGCTATGGAAGGCTTCAAGCCGAATCTGGAGCACGGGCGGCAGCAGGAACTATGGATCGGTGAGGTGATGAAGTCCCCCGCAACCGGACGTCCGGTGGTCCTCATTACGGCGCCCATCGTGGTGGGGAATCGGGTTGCCGGACTGCTCGGAACGCCTGTTGAATTGACCGACTTCTCGGACACTTTTTTGCAAAATTGCCGGCTCGGCCAAACCGGGTACCTTTATATGTTTGACGCGCAGGGTACGGTCCTGGCGCATCCTGACACGTCCAAGATTTTCACCGAGAACGTGGCGCGCTACGACTTCGGCCGCGAAATGCTCGGCCGCGGCAGCGGCTCGCTGACTTACACATACGCGGGCGCCCAACGAGTCGCTCACTTCCAAAGGTCGCGCCGGAAGGTATGGACGATCGCGGCGGTCATGCCGGAAACAGAGTTTCAGGCTGGCGCTCGGAGGATCCAGCTCTCCCTGGCGGCTCTCGGCCTGCTGGTGATCGGCGGAACCTGCGGCGCCGCCTGGTGGATCGCCGGAAAGGCCTCCCGCAGCATCACCCAAATGGCGGCCGAGATGGGTAGCGGCACCGCGCAGTTCAACTCGGCGGCCGCGCAGATCGCCGCGAACAGCCAGGCGCTGGCCCAGGGAACGGCCAAGCAGGCCGCTTCTCTCGAAGAAGCGTCTGCTTCGGCTCATCAAGTCGCCTCGGTGACCCACCATAATAAGGCACGCACCGATGCGCTAGCGAGTGTCATGAAGCAAGCCGGGACCAGCTTTCAGGTCATGAACGCGAGCATGGAAGAACTGGTCGGATGCATGGATGGTATCCACGCCGGCAGCCGGAAGATCTCGAAGATTATCAAAACCGTCGATGAAATCGCTTTTCAAACGAACATCCTCGCTCTGAATGCCGCCGTTGAGGCAGCCCGAGCCGGGAGCGCGGGAATGGGCTTCGCCGTGGTGGCCGATGAGGTTCGCAACCTGGCACAGCGAAGTGCGGAAGCCGCGAAGGACACCGCCAGCTTGATCCAAGAGGCCATCGGCGCGGCCGCAAAGGGGCAGGAAACTGTGAGTAAATGCGTCGAAGCCATGGCCACCAACTCCTCGCTTGCCGAGAAGGTCACCGAACTCACCGAGGATCTCGCCGGCGCCACTGCCGAACAAGTGCGGGAGGTCGAGACGATCGTCAGCGCGGTCGGCCAGATCAAGCAGGTCACCCAGACCACTGCCGCCAGCGCCGAAGAAAGTGCGTCGGCCAGCCAGGAAATCGCCGCGCAGGCGCAAACGTTCCACGCGTTGGTTACGGACCTCGATGCCCTGGTGCTTGGCAGTAGCTAAGCACAAGTGTGAGGAACATGGGCGCGAGGTCGCGGCAGCCAGCCAGAGCTCGCTAATGTCCTGTCCCTCCTAACTCTTTACAACGCCCAACTAAGCCAAAGTGGGGCGGAAGCCCTCGTCCGCGCCCCCGGTCGCGCTCGTGCGCTCATTGCAAATTCTTACGTGGGACAGAACTCTAAGAAGCTTTTCTCCACCTGCGGGTGAACTGATGCATGAAGCCCGAGCGAACCCCTCGAACGGGCTGCGGAGGCCATGCGCGAGCCGGCCGCCTGCACGGATGTGATCTCCGCGTCCGGGGTAAGCTGCCGTACTCAAAAGCAGCGGCCGCTGAACGCCGGGGATACCCGGCCGCGGCGATGAGCCCTTGGCGTTTCGAAATTCGCCCAGGCCACCGCGCATCGAAGACAGCAATCGCCGTGAATTCAGTTCGGCTCCCGCCAGCTCTGCCGCCACCTCACGGTAACCCGCCGCATCCCGTTGGGCGGGGTTACCTTAACTTCAACCTTGTGAACACAACCGGCGCCATCCAGCCGCTGCGGACGGTATCCAAGCAAGTACTGCGACCTGATCTCGCGGCTGATCCCGCTTACGGCTGTGGGGAGTTCGCTCAAGCGTTCCACTGCGACATATCGGCCGGAAGCGTGTTCGCAAAGCCGCTCCAACACCGCTCTTCCCCACCATCCTTCGGCTTCGGAAAACCACGACCCTCCAATGTTGAGGGCGTACAGTTCCAGGTCCAATTCTTCGATCCGGCGGCGCACGTCGCCTTCACTGTATCGGCTGTGGTTGTCGCCTCCGTCGGATACCACCAACACTGCCTTTCGCGCGTTTCTTCCGTGGCTCGCATACTGTGCGCCAAGCTGCACGGCGTCGAACAGCGCCGTGGTGCCGGCCGCCGGCGCGCTCGCCAGCGCGGAGCGGATCTTGGAATCGTCTCTGGTCCACGGCTCGGCCACCAGGGGCCGGTCCGCGAACGTCACCAGCGCGAATTCATCCTCCGGCAGATTGGAGCGAAACAGTTCCGCGGCCGCCTGCGCGCAGACATTGAGCTTGCCCTTCATGCTGCCGCTGGTGTCCGCCACGATTACAAGCGATACGGGCGTCTCTTCCTCGCCGAAATAAGCGATATGCGCCTCTGTGTGGTATTCGAAAAGCCGAAAGTGGTCCTGCGTCAGCCCCACGACTGGCCGTCCGGCTGCGTCCACCACCGTGGCATTCACTAATACGATGTCGGACGTGATGCGGAATCTCCCAGCCTCTTCCGCGGAATGCGTCCGGCGTGGAGGGCCTGACGCCGCCAGCCCTGCCAATGAAAACAGCAGCCCGATCACAGGCAAAAGCCTCAGCGGCAGGCCTCGATTCTGCTGGTTATGCATCGCGATCCCCGGCGATTCGAAAATAGCATTTCAGAGGCGGGATCCAGCTCCTCGAACTGCCCGCTTCGGTACCGGACCGGTCCCATTACTTATTTCGCTTGCGCTTCTCCTTGTCCGCCGGTACCATCCGGCCCAGTGCGCGGTTTGGCGGTTCTCCCCCATCTGTGCTACCTTCTGGAGCAGAGGAGGGCGCTATGATGAACCGCCGGGACTTCTTTCTGCGTACCGCCGCTACCGCCGGCGCGGCTGCATTCGCCAACTTTCCGTATCATCTCTTCGCGGGTACGACGCAGAAACTGGCTACCGACCGCGTGAAACTGGGCCCCATGCAGGTCGAGGTGAGCCGGCTCGCCCAAGGCAGCGGCACCGATGGCGTCGGCGGCAGTTCCAACCAGACCCGCAAACTCGGACTGCGCGGCCTCGCCGACCTGTTCGACGCCGCCTACGACAACGGCGTCACCTTCTGGGATTCCGCCGATCAATACGGCACCCATCCGCACGTCAGGGAAGCCCTCCAGCGAGTGCCGCGCGAAAAAGTCGCGATCCTCACCAAGACCCACGCTTCCACCGAAAAGGAAATGCACGCGGACCTGGACCGCTTCCGCCGCGAATTGGGCACCGACTACATCGATGTTCTCCTGCTGCACTGCATGACCGACGGCGATTGGCCGGATCGCAAGAAGGGCGCCATGGCCGTGATTTCTGAAGCTCGCGAGAAGGGCATCGTACGCACCCACGGCACTTCCTGCCATACACTCGAGGCCCTCAAGGCCGCCGCGGCCAACCCCTGGGTGCAGGTGGACCTCGCGCGCATCAACCCCGCCAAGGTGGCCATGGATGCCGAGCCCCAGACCGTGATTGGCGTCCTGCGGCAGATGAAGGCGGCGGGCAAAGGCGTGATCGGTATGAAAATCCTGGGCGCCGGCGCGCTCCGCCACAAGGCCGACCAGAGCCTGCAATTCGCTCTCTCGCTCGATTGCGTGGATTGTTTCACCATCGGCGCCGAGAGCCGCGAGGAAATGCTGGACTTAACGAAAAAAATTCCCGCTGCCAGCGTGCGCGGGTAACTGGAGGAGACATGTCGAATCGTTGGAAAGCTGTCTTGTTTGGCGCGTGCCTGACCCTGGCATCCGCGCTCCTGGTCGCGCAGGACCCTGCCATTCTGCACCCCGAAATGAAAGTGGAGACCGGAACATACGACGCTCCCTCGGCTACCCTGGGGATGACCGCCGAGCAGGCCTGGTCCGCCACCACCATCGCCGCCGGCGTGGACAAGAAACCCCAGCCCGGCCACGAGGTCACTCTGGTGGGCGAGATCGTGGACTTTTCCTGCTACCTGCAGCTCGGCAAGCACGGCGAGAAGCACCGTAGTTGCGGCCAGAAGTGCGTCCAAAACGGCCAGCCTGTCGGTCTCCTGACGAAGGACGGCGAACTCTACATGGTCATGCCCGAGGAGCACGATCCCCGCCGCGACGGCGGTGTGGAT